>Ga0265296_1004508_pt1 | contig 12079 bp, 12 predicted proteins | sample MunlanPumphouse1_FD_189073 | JGI IMG/M metagenome (GOLD analysis project Ga0265296, IMG submission 189073) | Groundwater microbial communities from a municipal landfill in Southern Ontario, Canada - Pumphouse #1 | ecosystem: Environmental > Aquatic > Deep subsurface > Groundwater | place... | reverse complement strand
GTTTGTTAAGCAGTTCTTCGCCCGTGTCGCGATAATCGGCCGCGACCGATAAGCTAAGAATGCCGAATTCCGGAAAGGCCTCTTTGAGCTTATCCGTGAACCATTTGATATAACCAAGATTTTTTTTGGTAACGCCATGCTCAAGGGGAATGACAAAAGAAATAACTTCGCCGGTTTTAAGTCCTTGAGATGACAATTTCTTAACTTGCTGATCCATAATATAATATGGGTCCTGCTTGTTAAGAATCGCGTCATCAAGGATACCGCCGCGCTTGGTAGTGCTGTTGAAATACATCACGGGTATCGCCGTAATCAGCGCGATAACCGCCACCACCAACCATGCGTAAACGACTTCTTTCCGTCTGCTGACGCTTTGCATCTCAATTCTCCTTTTTCTATTTGATTTCTACCTAAATTTTTCAGTTTTCAAGGGACATTTATCTTTAGCTATTATATACTAAAGAATATATTAAAGTATCATAAATATTAATTTTTGTCAAACACAATTTTTAATTTTCCACGCATTTTAAAAACCAGCCCCTAAGGACTGGCCATAAAAATAAGCTGAACAAAAATTTATTTCCCCTTAATTTTTTTCCGATTAATTTCTTCTTCCAGTCGGATCACCTCGTCAAAATCATCTTCAGGCACGACTTTTTTTCTTTTCTCGACGCCGCATCTTTCGCATTTATGAACAATCACCCAATCCTGATGTTCCAAATAAATATCAACCGGCTTCATCATGCCCCCGCATTCCTCCAGCCGATCGCCCGGGTCAATATCAATATGCTTTGACCATAAGCAATTCGGGCAATGATTGGTGTAGCCATTGCCTTTTACTTCCGCGCCGCAGCGCTCGCAGACAAAATCCTCTTTTTTTCTCTTGAAGCCCATAGTTAAAGATAATAATAAAATAATAATAAAACATTGACTTTTTTTCGTCAATCTGTTAAATTTATAAAAACTTAATTTACCTGCAAAACTTCCGCCCAATAGGCAGAAAAAGCGGGGCTTCTCTAAATGAAGAGGGGCTAAAACAAACATATGACAAACATTACGGCAAAAAAAGAAAAAGAATCGGAAATGACAAAACTGCTTGAAGAAAAGCAGTATTTTAATGTGCCAAAAATCGGGGATTTGGTAAAGGGCAAAATTATTTCCGCCCACAAAAATGAAATCCACATTGATTTAAACGGCCTTGCTACCGGCCTTGTCCGCGGCAAAGAATGCTACGGTGAATCCGAGCAATATCGCAATTTAAAACTCGGCGATGAAGTTGAGGCCACGGTCTTGGATTTGGAAAATGAAAACGGCGAAATTGAATTATCATTCCGCTATGCCGGCCGGCAAAAGGCCTGGCAAAATATCAAGACGGCCAAAAACGACGGCACGATAATTAAAGCCGCCATCACCGACGCCAATAAGGGGGGGTTGATGATTAACGTGGAAAACACGCCCGGATTCTTGCCAGTTTCCCAATTAGCGCCCGAGCATTACCCTCGCGTTCCGGGCGGCGATAAAAATAGAATTTTAGAAATTCTAAAAAGCTACGTAGGCAAAAAATTTGAGGTTAAAATAATTGACGCCGACGAAAACGAAGACCGCTTAATCGTGTCGGAAAAAGCGGCTTGGGAAGAAACGCAAAAAGATACCATGAATAAATACAAAATCGGCAGCCTGGTGGAAGGCGTGGTTACCGCGGTTACTGATTTCGGCGTCTTTGTTGAATTTGACGACAAGCTTGAGGGCTTAGTCCATATCTCCGAAATCGCCTGGCAGAGAATTGACAACCCGCACGACCTCATTAAAGTCGGCCAAAAGGTAAAAACCGAAATCATCGGCCTGGAAAAATCAAAAATTTTTTTATCCATGAAAAAACTGATGAAAGACCCGTGGGACGATATTGAAAAGAGATATAAAATCGGACAAAAAGTAAGCGGGGTGGTTTTAAAAACCAACCCATTCGGCTTATTTGTGGAATTGGACAAAGACATTCATGGTCTGGCTCATATTTCCCAATTAAGCGAAAAGCCGATTAAGGATATTAATGAATTCGCGAAATTAGGCGACAAATTTGATTTCTATATTCTCACGATTGAGCCGAAAAATCATCGCTTGGGCTTGGGCATCTTAAAACCGAAGGAAAAGAAAGAAAAGAAAATTGAGAAAAAAGAGGAAAAGGCGGAAGAAACGGCCGGAGCCGAAACCGAAAAGCCGGACGAGGCCGAAAAGAAAAATGAGGAAATAGAGGAAAAAGTTGAGAAAAAAATAGAGGAAAAAGCCGAAACCGAAAAGAAAAAAAATGAAAAAACAGTCCAAGCCGAAAAAGAGGAATCGGAAAAACCGCAAACTGAAGAAAAAGAAGAATAAAATAATAAAATCCGCCCCCCACTTTATTTAAAAGTGGGGGGCGGATTTTTAAATAGAAAAATTTTCAAAAAATCCCCTTGACGCCGTAGCTCAAAAATCCGACAAATTCAAAAATAATCACCAATAAAAATAAAATAACCGAAACCGTTAAAAGCCAGCCCCAATTAAAAATAAGATAGACCAAAACCGCGATCAAGCCCAAAACCTGAAAAATCATTTTAAATTTGCCCCACCAATTCGCGGGCGGCATTTTTTTGTGAAAGAAAAAAATAAAAAAAATCACACTGGCTAAAATGAGCAATAAATCAAACACGGCCACCGTCAAGATTAAGGCGGGATAAGGATAAAAATAAATTAAAAAAAGCGAGAGGAGGATAATCAAAAGCTTATCGGCCAATGGGTCTAATGTCTCGCCCAGCGGCGAGGTCTGTTTTCTGCTTCGCGCCAATGAGCCGTCAATGCTGTCGTCTAAGGCGGCCAAAAAGAAAAATACCAAAACCAAAACAAAGCTCCCAATGGCCAAAAAATACAAAATCACGGGTATTAAAATAAAACGAATGGCCGTAAAGAAATTGGGCGAAACCCAAGCCGGTAAAAATCTGATTAAAATGGCCTGCCAAAAGCCGTCTACCTTTTTCTGTATTGACATATTAATAAAAATTGATTACTATATAATGGTATCATGAATCCGTTAAAAATTTAAATATTGAGATGGTTGTAAAATTACTTTTAAGCGAAATTTAGAACTTTTTGTCCAAGACGAGGAAAGCCAGCAAAATGATTTGAGGCATAGCGGGGCTATGGTGAAAATCATTTTGCGCCGTCTTGACGAAGTATTGGACAAAAAGAGCAAATTGTAGCAAAAGGAATTTTGCCACCATCTCATTAATTAAAATCCGTTTAGAGAATATGAATAAAATTACAAAAAACATCCTGGTCGGTTTGTTCGTCTTTATGGCCTTGGCCGCGCTTTTGAGCTTATATAATATCCCGGCAAAAAAACCGCAAACGGTTGATTTGGGCACTTTAGTCAATCAAATTGATAAAGAAGAAATTAAAGCCATTGCCGTCAAGGGAAACCAGCTGAATATCACTTTGAATAATGGCGATTTGGAAATCAGCCAAAAAGAGCCGGCTGACAGCATCAGCGCCCTGCTTAAAAACCTCAACGTCAATCCGGATAAAATTAAAAAAATCGCCATCAGCGTGGAGAGTGAGGACGGGCTGAAATTTTGGCTGGCCACGATTTTACCTCTGGCCATTCCGATTTTATTTATCGTGGGCTTCCTGTGGTTTATGATGCGCCAAGTCCAGGGGGCAAACAGCAAAGCCATGGGCTTCGGCCAAAGCCGCGCCCGGGAATTCAATCCGAATCAAGCCGCAAAAATCACTTTTAAAGACGTGGCGGGCGTCAAGGAAGGCAAGCAGGAATTGGTTGAGGTGGTTGATTTTTTAAAAAATCCAAAAAAATATTTAAACTTGGGCGCGCGCATTCCCAAGGGCGTATTATTGGTCGGCGCTCCGGGCACGGGCAAAACCTTATTAGCCAAAGCCGTGGCCGGCGAAGCCAATGTGCCCTTTTTCAATATCTCGGGTTCTGAATTCGTGGAGATGTTTGTGGGCGTGGGCGCTTCCCGCGTCAGGGATCTTTTTGCCAAAGCCAAAAAGTACACGCCTTGCATTGTTTTTATTGACGAATTAGACGCAGTCGGCCGGCAAAGGGGCGCGGGACTCGGCGGCTCGCACGATGAAAGAGAACAGACCTTAAATCAAATCTTGGTGGAAATGGACGGCTTTGACCCCAATACTAATGTGATTGTGATGGCCGCCACCAACCGCCCCGATGTCTTGGATTCGGCGCTGTTGCGGCCGGGCCGATTTGACCGGCAGGTTATTTTGGATTTGCCTGATATAAACGACCGCGAAGAAATTTTAAAAGTGCATTCCCGCCAAAAGCCGTTTGCGGAAGATGTTAATTTGCGCGGGGTGGCCGAAAGAACGCCGGGATTTTCCGGCGCGGATTTGGCCAACCTCTTAAATGAAGCGGCGATTTTAACCGCTTTGCAAAACCGAAAAAAAATTACCAATAATGATATTTTAATCAGTATTGACAAGGTCCTGCTCGGTCCGGAAAGAAAGAGCCATATCTTAAGCGTTGATGAGAAAAAAATCACCGCCTATCACGAAGCGGGACACGCCTTGGTCGCCCATGAACTGCCCCACACCGACCCGATTAGAAAAATTTCCATTGTGGCGCGCGGCATGGCGGCCGGCTTTACTTTAAAATTACCGACCGAAGACAGAAAACTCCACTCTCGCTCCGAATTCCTTGAGGAGCTAGCCGTATTAATTGGCGGCCGAGTGGCGGAAGAAGAAATTTTCCAGGAAATAACCTCGGGCGCCCAAAATGATTTGCGCGAGGCCACTAAATTAGCCAAAAAAATTATTACCGAATATGGCATGAGCGACAAATTAGGACTTAGAACTTATGGCCAAAAAGAAGAATTAATCTTTTTAGGCCGCGAATTGCATGAACAACGCGATTATTCGGAAAAAAGCGCGGAAGAAATTGACCGGGAAATCAACCGCCTGCTTGAAGACGCGACCAAGGTGGCGCGAAAAATACTTAATGACAAACGAAAATACTTGGCTAAAATCGCCGATACCCTGTTAATTAAAGAAACTATTGAAACCGAGGAGTTTGAGGCCCTGTTTAAGGAAGAGGCGCCGCAGACAACATAATACATTATTAAATAGCTCCCATTATTGGGAGCTATTTTTTATTTCATGGCCATTAATCCGCCATGGCAACCTAATTTATATACCGGCTGTTTTTTATAAAAAATTATTTCTTCCCCTTTAAATTTTTCCGCCGTTCCTTTAATCTTGTTAATATATTCAAAATCACCTTTTTTGAAATTATCAGGCCCTCGAAATGGTTTAGCCACTATAATTTTTTTTAATGCCTCTTGAAGAAATTGATAAACATTTTTTGCTGGAGTAATTTCTGAAATAATCTCTCCATAATAATTCATACCCCAAATCGCTTTTTCCTTTTGCCAAACAATTTCTTGACCAATAAAAGGATTATAACCAAAATATCTATCCCTATATCTGAATTCTCCTTTTTTGAATTCAAATTCTTTACTTCCATCAGGAAGGACTTTTTCTCCGCCCTCTCCACTTGAAGCATAGGCGTTAATTTTTGCCTTAACTAAAAATTTGCTTAATTGCTTTATGTCCATGATAATATGGTTAATTCTATTTCAAGAATACAAAATATTAGCAATGTTGTAAAGAAAAAGGCCGCTATAACCTTAAAGGTTAGCGGCCCAAATGTAATACATTCTCCTTAATGTCGGTAAAAGCCCTTTAGATGATTGAGAGCTGTTACCCTTTAGGTTATGACGCAGTCCACTCAACCAATTTGGCCATTGCTTCCACAACGGTGTGCTTGGGCCGAAGTTCTTCATGGTACTTATCGCTAAGCTTTGTGAGGAAAATGTTCATTTCCTCAACCTCGATCTCGAACGCTCGCTCGATCGAGATGTTGTCCTTTTTTTGGCGCTTCAAGGCCTGCTCATAGAGACCTTGCGCGAACTTTGTCAGCCCTTCAAGCATTCTTGGGTTGAAACCGCACATTGGCATGATTACTCCCCTTTCTTGTTTGGAAATATGCAAACTGTTGTCTTGAAGGAATTAAATATTATTTTTTCATAACCATCAAAAAATCTTGACTTTTTGGTATATAATTAAACAACTTGTTTACTTTTTATATGATTTATGATACTATAACCGCATGGAAAAACGAACTAACCAGCCGATTGAACAATTGATTCTTAAAACCCTACAAAAAGGGACTATTTCAACTATTAAGCTGATAGAAAACATTTCTACTATCCGGCCCAAAACAACAAAACAAGGAGTTTACCGGGTTTTGAGAAAATTAAAAGACGAAGAAAAAATTGTCATTCACGGAAAATCAGTTTCACTTAATTTGCATTGGATTAAAAACATGAATGAATTTTTTTCTCTTGCGCAATTTTATTACTCGCCGAGAGTCGCGAGCCCCGATGGTTTTTTGAATGTTCGAGAAAAAGATAAAATCGTTTATTTTTTCAAAAATTTAAACCTACTTGATTCTTTTTGGAGTCATGCTTTTCATATGTTTGCCGAGATTTCAAATCCAAAAGAACCAATTTTTGTCTATAATCCGCATGAATGGTTTGCATACGCGCGCCAAGAGACAGAGCAAACATTGATCAAAACAATGAATGAAAAAACCAGACAAGTCTTAATTACAGTTGCCCACAGCAATCCTCTTGACCGAGAATTAAAAAAGAAATTCGGAAGCGATTTGTTGCAATACAATATTTCTGATAAGAAAATCTTTGACAAACAAGATTATTATTTTAATATATTCGGTGATTGTCTTATTGAGGTGTTCATTGATCAAAAAATTTCTGAACAGATTGATAAATTTTTTGAAAAAACAAAATTTTTTGACGATAAAGCCAGCGAAGAACTTTTAGAAATTGTTTCCAGAAGTGGAAAAAATAAGTTGGTGATTTCGAGGAACAAAAAGAAGGTGGAAAAATATAAAAAGACACTGTCAAAAAACTTTTACATCATGAAATAGCCCGAATTTTGGGAAGCTTTATTTTTCGTTTGCCTGCTCGAAAAAAAAGCGAAGACGGCGCGGATTTGTTTGTTGATATTTATTTACATATTTTTTTATGGTATAATATATTCATCTAATTATTACTAATAACTAACAATAAACATATGGGGGATATCGCGCTTTATCGTCCGATTCTAAAAAAATCCTGGCAAATAACCAAAAAATTCAAGGGACTATGGTTCTTTGGCTTATTCGTGGCCTTGCTGGGCAGCAGCGGCGAATATGAAATTTTAAGCCGCCTTATTTTAAAACAATACAACAGCCCGGGAATTATTTCCGAAACCATCGGCGGCATCAGATTGGGCATAGAAGAAGGGCTGAAAGCCGGCGGCAATTTGTGGGCCAATATCTGGTCATCGTTAATCACCAATCCCGCGTCATTTATTTTTATCGCGGCAATCTTGGTTTTAAGCATTGCGATTGTTATATTTTTAATTTGGCTGGCGATTATCTCGCAAATCGGGATAATTAAAAATATTGATGCGATTAATAAAAACAAAAAGCCGACCATTAATGAAGGCATTGATTTTGCCGTCAAAAACTTCTGGCCGGTCGCCGCCGCCAACGTCATCTTTAAAATAATTCTTTTTCTGCTGTTCCTGCTGGTGGGGCGCGAATTTATGTGGCTAAACGGCGGAAAAATTTTCGGCTCAATTATTTATGGCCTGGCCTTTGTTATTTTTGTCGCAGTGGTTTTTGTGGTTTCTTTTATTTTTAAATACCAATTATTCTACATCATTTTAAAAAAACAAGGGATTATTAAAGCGCTAAAATCGGCCTTTCAGTTATTTAAAGAAAATTGGCTCATCTCATTGGAAATGGCGGCGGTTTTGTTTATAGTCCATATCTTAGTAATTATATTTACCGCGCTGATAACCGTTATGCTTTTGGTCGCGCCGGTACTTTTAATATCCTATTTCAAATTTTCTCTGGCTCTACTCGGTTTATGGGGTATAATTGACCTGATTCTAATTATCGCCATGGCTTTCTATATCACCGCTATTTTAATGACTTTTACTTGGTCGTCTTGGACCTTGCTATATAGCCGATTAACAGGCGAGGGGGGGATGAGTAAAATAATCCGGCTGGCTCGGCGAATTCCCAATCTTACCGCCAAAAAATAGTAATTGATAATTATTTATAAAATGCCAAATATCGGACCATCATTGGAGGATTTACTGCCCAATCAGAATAAGAGCGATGACGAAAGCGCCGAGGAAAAATTGAAAGAAAAAATAGACGAAATAACCATTAAAGAAAAAGAGGGGGAGACAAATAAAAAGGCGCTGGCCTTGGGCTTGCCTTATATTAATTTATCCGGCTTCCCGATCGGCCCGGATTCTCTCTCGGTCATTGACCGGAAAACCTCAAAAAAACTCGGGGTGGTTTGTTTTTTAAACAGCGGCGCGGAAATAGGCCTTGGCTGTTTGGACTATAATGATAAAATAAAAAAGCTTGAAGCCGAGCTGGCAGAAAACCTCCATGCCCACGTCATGGTTTATCTTATTTCCCGGCACAGTTTTGACCGCACCATAAAATTATATGACACCCTCCCGGAAACAAGAAAATTGACCCGCGGCGTGGAGATAACCGAGGAAAATTTAAAAAAATTTGAAGCCGAGGTAAAAAATTTCCGCGACCTCAATGAAAAAATCCAAAAAACATCTCTCACGGAATTAGTGACTTTTATTATTGCCGCCGCCATTAAATCGCGCGCTTCGGATATTCATATTGAAGCCGAGGAAAACGAGATTAAAATCAGATATCGCATTGACGGCGTGCTCAATGACGCGGCCTCACTGAAAAAAGAGGTCTGGCCGAAAGTAATCTCGCGCATCAAGCAATTAGCCAAACTAAAAATTAATGTTTCCAATCAGCCACAAGACGGACGTTTCTCCATTTTTTTAGTTAATGACCATATTGATGTGAGGATTTCTTGTTTGCCCACGTCTTTCGGCGAGAGCGTGGTGATGCGCCTCTTAATGTCCTTGGGCACGAACATTTCTTTTGAGGACCTGGGACTGCGAGGCAACGCCTTTAAAATATTAGAACGGGAAATTCAAAGGCCTAATGGCATGATTGTGACCACCGGCCCCACCGGCTCGGGCAAGACCACGACTCTTTACGCGATTTTAAAAAAATTAAACAACCCGGAAACCAAAATCATTACCATTGAAGACCCCATTGAATATGAGCTTGAGGGCGTCAATCAAAGTCAAGTTAATACCAATTACACCTTTCCCAAAGGTCTGCGTTCCATTGTCCGCCAAGACCCGGATATTATTATGGTCGGCGAAATCAGGGACTTGGACACAGCGGAAATTTCCATCCAAGCGGCCCTGACCGGCCACTTGGTTTTATCAACCATCCATACCAATGACGCCTTTGGCACCATACCAAGATTTTTATCCTTGGGCGCCAAGCCGTTTTTGCTCGCGCCCGCGCTAAATGCGGCCATTGGCCAGAGATTGGTCAGGCGGATCTGCGATAAGTGCAAGCAAGAAACATCCTTGACCGAAGAAACGTTCGCTCGCGTCAAAAATCTTTTGGAAAAAATACCGCCTAACAGCGAGCATAGGGTTGATTTTAATAATTTAAAATTTTATAAAGGCGGGGGCTGCGAGGCCTGCCAAGGGCTGGGCTACAAGGGCCGCATCGGCATTTATGAAATTATGCCCATTGAAGGCGAAATTGAACAAGCCATTACCAAGGGCAATTTATCGGAAATAGATATTAAGGAAATGGCGGTAAAAATGGGCACAATTACTATGGTTCAAGACGGGCTGTTAAAAGCGGTTGACGGCATTACTTCGGTGGAAGAGGTATTTAGGGTGGCGGAATAATTTTTTTAAAAAAACCGCCCCGCCTTTCGCGAAGGGCGGGGTTTCATCTTGACAAAAATAAATTTTTACTATATGATGTAATTCCAAAAGGAGGGTCGTACCTTGGATAAAGAAAAAAACCAACCGGGGAGAAGGTTCATTCGGCCGACGACGGGCCCGTGCGAAAGGGCGATAGAAAAATTTCTGCGCCTGAAGCGCGAAAGTCAAGTCAAGCCGCCTAAGCCGCTTGACGAAAGCTCGTCAAATAATGAACCGGCTCTTCCTCAAGGGGGTTCCGACGATTAACCAATCGCGGAACTCCCTTTTTATTTTCCAATAATATTTCTTTTTGCTCCAATAAATTGACAATCAAAGCATAACTCGCCCTGATGCTTTCAAATAATTCGGGTGGTATTTGCTTTTGAATCGCCGCCCGATTATCTTCAAAAAAATTTATTATTTCTTCTTGGCTTTTTTCTTCCCCCTCTTTAATCACGTCATAATTTTTTAAAATAAATTCAATCTGCTTACCGGCCTGATAGATTAATTCTTCCATCAGCTCCAGCCGAACCAAATCTTCTATTTCTTCGCTGGCAAACCGGCCCAATAAAGCGCCGGCCAATTCATCAACCTGGGCGGGGGCGATGCCGATAATATATCTGTTTACCGGCTTTTTCACGCCTCGGAAATATTTTAATCTTGTCCGATTATTTTTAGATAAGCGGCTAAACTCCGAATTAATTTTTTTATCAAGGATATGACAGTCCTGCGAAGTGGTTATGTCCACCACAAAAATTATGTCCTCGCCGTCCGGGTCTTCCGGATCAGGCAGGGTGATTAAAAGGTCGGCGCCGGCTTTTATATCGTCAAACTTGCTGGTGATTCTAGCGGATGATTCCGGTCCAAGCCAACCGCGCGAGCCAAGGCCCTCGGCCAAAGCATATTCAGCTTTGGTGGCAATTGGGTCTCTTTCTCGTTGATAGGTGTCTGACTCAATTATATCATTGATTCTTTTTAAATCCTCGCTAATTTCCTCTTGGCCATACAAATGGCTGAATTTATTTTCATCCGGCCTAAGTCCGTGCCATTTTCGGCCAATCTCTCGGTCAAATTCTTCATCGCCCGAAGAATAATCAATCAAGCCCTCTCTGTCCAGACGGTCTAAATAATTATTTCGGCTTCTTAAATAATCTGCGCCTCTCATTTGATAATTTTTTTAATTAATATCTCCCTTTTATCATATCCTAATACCTTAAATTCTATCATAATCCTTTTTTTCGGTAAAATGTCTTTAACCCGGTCGGCCCACTCAATGACCGTAACACAATTTTTATTATTCAGATAATCTTTCGCGCCAATCGCTTCCAAGTCCTTGCCCCTATTTAAGCGGTAGGCATCTATGTGAATAAACTGATTCACCCCGTTAAATAGCGCCTTCGGCGCACCCCGCCTTTGGGCGGGGTATTTAACGGGGTAAACTTTCATTAAAACAAAAGTGGGGCTGGTAATTATTTTTTTTATACCCAGTCCTTTGGCGATGCCTTTGGCAAAAACCGTCTTGCCGCTACCCAATTCGCCAATAAGGCAAAGCGCCTCGCCGCCTTTTAGGGTGGCAGTAAAGTTCTTAGCAATTTCAAACGTCTCTTTTTCGGATTTAGTTATTATTTTCATAATTCCCAGTTAGGATCAACTTTTATCTTTTCCCAGCCGTTTAATTTTGGCATCTTTTTTTGTGATAAATAATAAGCCGCAATAGCAATCATGGCGGCATTGTCCGTACATAATTTAAATTCCGGAACTAAAAAATTAAATTCTAATTTTTCTGACTCTTGTCTTAATTTTTCCCTTAACTCTTTATTAGCGGCCACGCCACCGGCCAGGAGCACGGTTTTTACCTTATATTTTTTTGCCGCCTTGATTGTTTTGCCCACTAATACATCAACGACCGCCTGCTGGAAACTGGCGCATATGTCATTTACATTTTGTTTATTTTTCAAATTAATTTTTTGCGACTGATAAAGCACGGCGGTCTTAAGGCCGGAAAAAGAAAAATTAAAATTAGGCGACTCAATCATGGGCCGAGGAAATTTAAAAGCCGCGGCATCGCCGTCAACTGCCCTTTGGGAAACAATCGGTCCGCCCGGATAGCCAAGGTGTAAAAGTTTAGCCACCTTATCAAAGGCCTCGCCGGCCGCATCATCAACGG
>Ga0265296_1004507_pt1 | contig 12079 bp, 11 predicted proteins | sample MunlanPumphouse1_FD_189073 | JGI IMG/M metagenome (GOLD analysis project Ga0265296, IMG submission 189073) | Groundwater microbial communities from a municipal landfill in Southern Ontario, Canada - Pumphouse #1 | ecosystem: Environmental > Aquatic > Deep subsurface > Groundwater | place... | reverse complement strand
CCCTAAAACTGAATTACATCCCAATTACAAGGGTTGAAAACGGATGTGCCACTGGATCGGAGGCGATCAGGAATGCGGCCTATTCAATAGCCGCAGGGATAAATGACATTGTTCTCGCAATCGGCTTTGAGAAATTAAAAGACCAGGGATACAGTGGTTTGGATCTCCCCTTTACCGCATCGGCAGGGGGGCTTATGGACGATGCTGCAGGTATAGCACCCTCAACCACTGCACCTGCAATGTTTGCGGTTATGGCCACAAAATATTTTGAGAGATACGGTTTGAGTCCTGAGGAAGGCAAGAGGATGCTCGCCCGCATTTCGTACAAGAGTCATAAGAATGGGGCATTGAACCCCAAGGCGCATTTTCAGAAAGAGATAACCATTGAACAGGCAATGAATGCACCTATGATCTCGTGGCCTTTAGGATTGTTTGACTGCTGTGGGGTTAGCGATGGCGCAGCAGCAGCTATTTTAGTAAGAGCTGACATGGCCAAGGATTTCCGCAAAGACCCCATGTATCTTAAGGCTCTTCAGATATCCGTCGGTGGTGAAAACAGGTTGAGGGATGACTATGATTATACCCATATAGAGGAGATATATCGATCCGGTATCGCTGCATATAAAGAAGCAGGAGTAACAAAGCCAAGAGAAGAGATAGGTATGGCAGAAGTACATGACTGTTTCTCAATCACAGAAGCTGTCTTCATGGAGGACCTCCAGTTTAGCCCCAGAGGAAAGGTTAGGGAAGACATTGAATCGGGTTTCTTTGATTTGAATGGTGGTCTATCTGTCCAGCCTGATGGCGGATTAAAGTGCTTTGGGCATCCCATCGGCGCTACCGGTATAAGAATGCTTTACGAGATGTACACACAATTTCAAGGCAGGGCTGGAAAACGTCAGATAAATAACCCAAAATTAGGTCTAACCAGTAACCTGGGAGGAGAACCGCCAGGATGCTGCATCAGTACCTTCTTAGTTGGGGGTAAATTAGGATAAAAGTAGTTACGAACTGGTTTGCTGAGTTTACCATCCCCGTCATAAATGGCGGGGACGGTAAATAACCCAAGAAAGGCTATACATAGACTAGTAGAGCGTTTCAATAATACCGTCACAGTATTGTCATTTCGAGCAAAGCGAGAAATCTGATTGAAATTAATGAATTATTAAGATCTCTCCCTTCAGTCGAGATGACAGGAAAATAATGAAACGCTCTACTAGGAAGGTTCTTTAGTAATCTCAGCAAGATGTTTTCTGGCAAAACCAATAGAGGGGTCTAGGGTTAGTGCCTTTTTGAACATAGGGATAGCCTTTTCTGTCTCTCCTTTTTCTCTGAGATTCACACCTATATTTGCATAATCGATAGCAGAGCTTGGGTCTATTTCCACCGTTCTCACAAAGGATTGGATGGCATCATCATATTCTTTCAATTTGAAATAGCAATACCCCATCAGGTTATGGATGTCTTTTCTTCCCTCCTCCTCGTCTCTGGCCCTTTTCAGGTCTAAAAGGGCATCTCCATACCTTCCCATCTCTTTATAACATAAGCCCAGGTAGAAGTATATGCTGCTCAAATCCTCCTTTTGAGGTCTGGATGCCAGAGCCCTCTTGAGATAGTCTAAGGCGGCATCAAGGTCTCTCATACCAAGATAGCAGAGCCCCATATAATAATAAAGAGGGCTCTTTCCCGTGAAGAACTCCTCTGCATGATTCATCATGGCAAGTCCATCACCGTATTCCTCTAGATTTATATGACTGAGCCCAGTATAAAAATATACATCCCCCAGCGGAAGCTGGTCATATCCCATTTTTAGGGCATCCTGTAACCTGTCAATTGCCTCTATATAATCCCTGAGACCGAATTCACACAGACCCTTATAATAATAGATCATGGCTGAAGACGGGATATGTCTTTCTGCCTCTTCCAGGGTAACCATGGCTTTCTCGTTTTCATTTCTTCGAAGATGGCACAATGCCTTGGAAAGGAGGATATTCCCCATATCCTCAAAGTCGGCATGTTCTGTCAGTACCCTGTCGAAATGTTCCAGTGCACTCTTGTAGTCTTCCTGCTTGACCAATTCCATGCCAAGATGAAAAGAAATGCTAAATGCTTCTTTTTCGCGGTCATTTATCCTGAGGGTATCTTTCATAAGAGAGAGTGATTCTGCAGCGCAGTTCAGACAATTGTTCCACTTGTCTCCATCCGATTCTAATGTCATGTGCAGCTCAGATAAGCTGTTCATAGAGTAAAGGTTTGAAACAGGCTGTTTTGAGGAGGCTGCCTTGAAACAGTTGTAAATACTCCCATCTTTTTCTATTAATATAATAGAAGGGCATCCCCGAAGGGAACCCTTTACCGGGGCATTCGCCCATGTCATTAGTTCATCGAAAACAGAGTGAACTCCCAGGGTATTCATGAGCCTTTCCAGTTTATCTCCCCCAGTCAGCTCTAAGTAAATCCTTTCCTTATCACTTCTCACAATGCCTTTAATACCGCTGGGGGAAGCATCTCCTGGGATGTAAATACTGGGAACCATCAGCCGATCCCTCAGGAAATCCAGACATCTGTTGAGGGCGTTCACATCATCCTTCTCTTCTGCCACAAGGATGGGTAGAATCATAATACGGGACACACTCTGGTGAAGGTATCCTTCTCTGTTAAAAGGGCTGATTATCTGGAAAAAATCGTTGTAAATACCTTTCAGCAAATCTTCAGAGGGTAACGGATGAACCGGATGGATGTTCATCCTGTAAAAGGAGTATCTTTTGAGAAACAGGGCAATCTGTTTTATCGTCTCCCTCACGCGGGGGAAGTCCCTCGCCATATCTTCCACAATAAGGTATATGTCCGCAGATATATCAAGGAAAGGGAAAAGACCGGTAAAGTATTCCTGAAATTCCTGAGGGGAATGCCTGTCTCCCCGGTCCATGATAAGATACAATTTCCTTATTGAACCCTGTGGCATGATAAAAACTCTTTCTTTCCCCTTATCCCTTGATACAGATGTACGTGGCGTTAAATTCGTTGTATTCTGCACTGTCAATAGTGAAGTCTTATGTCCTACACAGAAGATTCGAGTGCCTCCACAAGCATGGTTGCTACTTTCTTGCCCGAAAGGAGCATGCCGCCAAAGATCGCACCCATGCGGGGACCGCCAAAGGTCGCATTTGCCGACATCCCGGCGACGTATAATCCAGGGAAGACCTCTTTGGTGTTCTCCAGGGTAAGCGTCTCGGCCCGGTCAGACCACATGGATTTCTCGCCCTCGATCTTCCCGCTTGCCGTATTCAGTTTCCCCGGGACTTTTTCCTGAACCACCTTGACAACCTCAACGGGGTGGCCGGAGGCATCCAGCACGAATCGGGATCTAACGGCCAGTGGATCGACATGCAGGCCGGCAATGTCCACCGCAGACCAGTTTACGACCACCCCCGTTACTCTGTCGGGGCGCATCAACACATCCTCCACACTGACGCAGTTGAAGATCGTCAGTCCAGCTTGCACGGCTCTAGACACAAGAGTTGAAATCGCTTCCACGGAATCCGCAGTGTAATACCCCTCCTGATACTGACTATACCGAATGGAGAACTCGTCGAGAATGGGGACTGCAGATTCCTGAAAGACGATTTCGTTGAACATCATACCGCCGCCCCACATCCCGCCACCGGCGCTGAGTTTACGTTCGTAGAGAGCCACTTTCTTGCCGGCCTTTGCTAGATAGTACCCGGCTACCAACCCAGCCGGGCCACCACCAGCAATAGCAACATCTAATTCCAGATGATCGAGGAGTTTCCGGGAGAATCGCTCGATTATCGCCTTTGAAATTACCACTTCGTCTAGTTCCATTTTGCTTCCTTTCTTTTTCCTGTTGTTTTGGCATAACGTAGAAATTACCTGCCGCCAACACTGCGGGACACTAAACCTTGAAAAACCACCTACTTAAATGCGGGGCAGAGCCTTTCAAAAACCGCCACGCTGTTGGCGGTCAGGTAGTGACTGGTTAGGCGAACTTGCTAATATTATTGCACTTACAAATATGAGACCACAAACTATTTTGAAGAATCAAGTATTGTGTCCCCAGAATCTGCCCATTGTTGGGCATTGCAGCGCGAATACTTGCACTTAAAGCCGATAGCTCCAATACTTCGGACGACGTTTCTGGTGTGCAACTGCTACGACTCGAATACGATCAGGTTCTATGACATAGAGCACACTGTATGGAAAACGCCCTAAGAGTTTATGTCGGACTTCATCGCCCACAAGTTGGTATGCCTCTGGATTCTCCAGTATCTTCTTGACAGCATCTTCAACGGCATCGAGGAAGGACAAACCTAGACCAAAAGCCCTCTCCTCATAATACTTGGCCGCATCGGTCATCTCGGCATCGGCATCTTCATGAAATGTCACCTTTTTCATAAGATTGCAGCCCTTGCTCGACTGAATACCTCTTCAGCGGGTATTTCTTTGGCTTTGCCTTCCCTAAGCGCCTTGAGCCGCTTCTCGGCTTCCTCAACCCAGAGGCGCAAGTTTTCTTCCTCAGAGGGCGCATCAAGGCTCAATATAAGCTTTTCAGCCAGATGAGCTCTTGCTTCGAGACTAAGGTTCAATACCTGGCTTTCTAGGTCTTCAAGACTCAATGACATACTGTCAAACCTCCTTTCTATTTCATATGGCATAACGTTGGAGCTGAGACGCTGGAAACGCACAAACGTTTTCCCGTCGATTCTCCAGCAACTTGTTATAGCCATTTTTTTGTTTATTAAATTAAGTGGGAGCCGTCCCTATTTTTGCCAGTATGTTCTTTTCTATATTGATTCCATTGGTATGTTACAAAAAGCATAGTTGATATTAAACCCAACCAACCTATAAATCTTACAAAATTTGCAACTGTAGTATCGTAGGTTAATAATCCCAAGCTTGTAAATATTCTTGTCCAATCATGTTCGCCGCTACCCACCAGCGGTAAATTATGTTCTCTTGCGTCTGCCATATATCTGGCAATATTAAAAAAATTTTCAAATAACCATAACATCGAAACTGAAAAAGATACTAAGGCTGCCTGTCGTAAAAAAGTTAATGCTGTTACTACCGGGAATACCAACTGTCCCAAAGTACCACCATAAAGTCCTGGTGTAATACCAAATATTCCAAATATTATGTGTCCGGCTTCATGAAACAGAAGATTTGCATGATCGATAATAAAAATAAAACCATCAGTATCAACAATTAATGCAATAATCAATAATAAAAATCCTATGGTGAAGGCCATAAATTTCGGTGTTGTTACGTCATTTATTTTACTTAGATTACCACTCGGTATCATATTTTATCAACGCTGCGCTCACCGGAAAATTTGTCCGAATGCAGCGTTTTGTTATGTGTGATTACAGTAGTGCTCATTATTGAAATGAATTTAAGCGCTGCATTACATCAAACTTATAGCATTTTGGTTAACTCCTCGATGAAGCGCTTTTTAATCGATTGACTATCTTTAAGCTTAACCCCTATCAAATATAGGTTCCCGCTACCTGCAATATACATGATTTTATCCAGTATTCGAGGTTGAACGCCAACACTATGAGCGGACTCAATTACAGCTTTCACTCGCTTCTCAGGGGTATCAAGGTTATCTGATATGGCGTACATGCATGCTTTAACATGAGTGTCATCTTTTACAAAGCTGGGACCACCGAGGTCTGCGAGAAAACTTCCTGCCAGAGCATAACCATATTCACTCACATTTTTTTGACATTCTTTTATAAGTTTGTGAATATTCTCATAGGACAAGTCTGTTTTTGATACCTGATCATATAAATCCCATTCTCGAAAATTGAGATAATTCAGTCCTGTCATTATGCCTGAGACAATCCGGCACCAACCTAGATCAATTTCTAACTCTTTGGAAAGCTTCGGAGCTGTCACATTGGTTTCCATCAAATTACAGTTAATTTCCCGACCGCTGGCATCATTCAAAGTTTTTAATGCATGATAAGCCTTATCGTTGTAATCAAGTCCTTCATTAGAAAATTCGGTTCCCCTATGATTTTCCGCAAATTTTAGCCAGTTTGCTATTAATTCTCTCTGGATTTTTTCTGCGTCCTGCTCTAGGTCAATTGTATCGATAAAATTGAGTATTCGTGGACACGATGTTTTGTCGAAATGCCCCATGCTTACATGATTTATTCCAGACCTATTGAGGTGAGTTCGAGCGAGAACACGAAACATTCCTCTCTTGCTTTTCGTGTTTTCCAAATACAACTCTTTGCATACATCATCTAATTTGTCACCTTTTACAATTTTTTCTCGAATGTCCTTAAGCTGATCAGGCGACATATTTGGCATCGCCAATGTATCTTCCCGAAGGTGTAAACTCAAAATAATTTCAGATTTACTTTTGATGCCATTAGGTAATGCTTTCTCAAGAAACTCTGCTAAACAATTTCTTGCATTCGTATACGGAAATACTTTGTGCATTCTCTCTTTCCTAAAAGCACTATGCTTGATTTATTTAACATGATAACTTTTCAATGATTGTATTATCGATAAAACCTGATGAGCTCGTCATGATACAAATTTGATAATACCCCCTATGAAACCTTTCTCTTCACTCCATCAAGGGATTCCTTTTCCCATATTAACCTGATTTTCTTAAGTTCCTCAGAGGACAGATATTCTGTTTCGTACTGTCTCCCTATAGACATATATGCAGGCATGTCCCTTTCCAGTGGTCGAACCCCATATTCCCGGCAAGAATTGAAGACATCCGTACCAAAATATACCTGCATCTGCTGGGAATTAGAATTTCCCCTGATCTTTACATCGTTATCCTTAAGAAACTGTAATGTCTTCATGGCATCACCAAAGTTCTCATGGGGAAGACCATATTGGGTAAATAGTTCCACGTCTATCCCGTGTTTTTGGGTCAATTTTATCGCCCTTCGCATATCATTCAGTGAAATGTTCTTTTTTAGACCTTCAAGTACTTTCTTAGACGCCGATTCCAGCCCATAGGCAACAAGATAAACTCCGGCGGCCTTCATCTTTTTCACAAGCTCGTCATTGACAAGATCCGCTCTGGTTTCAAGCCAGATCTGTATCTTTAGATTCCTTCGTAGAATCTCTTCCATTAATTGATCTATCCTATCAATATTGATGGAAAAACTCGGATCTGCAAACCAGAACTTTTTAATACCCTTCCGATAAATCCATTCAATCTCTTCTATTACCCTCTCGATAGAATGAAACCTGACCTTCCGCTTGAAAGCTTTAGGGGTATAACAGAAGATGCACCCATAGGGACACCCCCTTGAAGTAAACAGGATCGCCTCTTCAAGATTAGAGAAATCAATAAGGTCGTTATGAAGATACGGAGAGGGGTATCTGTCCAGATCACTGTACGCTTCCACACTGGGACCATCGTAAAACAAACCGTCTTCACATTTGCAGGAACTCCCTGAGATTACAGTGTTGTCTATTCCATCTCTAATGGCCGAAGCTATATTCAGAAGAGCGATTTCGCCTTCTTCTCTACATATATAATCGATAGACTCTATGGGTTGAAGGGCAGAAGAGGGCATAAAAGTAGCCTGCGGTCCACCTATTGCAATCTTGATCTTCGGGTCAAAGGACTTTATATAATTTGCCAGCCCGATAACAAAGAGGATGTTCCTCTGATAAGTGGAGAACCCTACCAGCCCCGGTTTGAAATCACGGATATAGGAACTGAGGAGATGGAGAGAAAAAGGGGTGTTCTCTCCAATATTCATAATGTTCACACGAAACCCATGCCACCTCAAAAAGGCCGCAATATAGGCGATGGAAATAGGGGTAGATGGGGGGATGAACGGATTTATTTCGATTAATAGTATATTCATAACAAAAACTATTTAGTTCACACTGAAAGATTCCCTTTTCCGCTCTCTAGTGCAGGTTTTTTGACTCATGTTTGCTCCAAAGGAAATTTTTCATTTTTCAGGATGAACTATTTAATCAACTCTATGGGGGTAAGTCAATGAAAAAAGAATTGGTGCTGGAAAAGTTTGACTTTTCACTTGACATGGTTTTTTTTTATGCTAGCATTGTATACAATATGGGTGGGAGATGAATCCCCCTCATAAAATAAAGTATAAAAATATATTAAAGAAGATTTATTAAAGACAATTCGGGAAGGAGGTAATCTGAATGGGAGAAGGAAAAATTTGTGGAAAATGCAATGAAAACGAGGCAAAACAAAAATGCAGTGAATGTGGAGTTGACATTTGTGAAATATGCTCTGTGGAAATCGCTCTAGATGCAACTCATCCGGCAGCAAGGATAAAGGGTTATTCCAAACCTGGTGCCCTTACGGCTGGTACGGTGAAGAAGAATGTTTGTAAAGACTGCGTTTCCGAAGTTGATGTATTTGAATAGGAGTTCAATGTGCAGCCCCTTTCTCTATGGGTACGCTTAAGCATAGAGTATGGAATGCTGAGGATGCAGACAATAAACACCTTTATAAGTAGTTAAATGATTTTATAGTCTCAAGAGTTAAACACATCCCCTTTAGCTTCAGAACTAATTTTTTGACCTATCTAAGCCACGTTAGTAGATTCCTTCTCTAACAGGGGTAAGCTCGCTGAGGTGGGTTCCCAAAAACCTATGCATTTAATTTTCAGGGGTACCACTGAAGGGTGCTATCAGGGGAAATATAGTTTTTAAAAGGTCTCATAATAGGAACCCCCTGGTTGTTAAAGGTGTTTCTATGGCAATAGTTGTTTTATGAGGTACTAATCATAAACTAACAAGGGAGGTAAATCAATGGGTGACGATCAAAAAAAGGTCATAGCTAGAGTTATGAATACTGAGGTCGATGCAGTCAAAGCAGTAAGGGACATAAGGGGCATTGAAGATATGGTTAAAGAGTCGATCGAGACTACCTGGTCGGAGAATCTGGTTAACCAAATGAAGGTATGGTTAACGCCTTACCCACATGCACATGATATAGCAGAGTGGGACAGATTCCTGCTGGAAAGATTCCCCCCTCTTTACACTGCTACCATAAAAGAATGTCAGGACTGCTTCCAGGGACCTTGTAATCTCGAAAAGGGTAAGGGAAGTTGCGGGCTCGACCTTGAGACATTTCAGGCAAAGCTCTCTCTCCAGTCGGCATGTAAGGGGCTCGCAATACATTTGTCGACCTGTAAGGAACTTTTGGACCACTGCATAAAGGAGTTTGGAAAGGATAAAGAAATAAAGTGGGGGAACAATATAGTTTACGGTTTAATGAACGTAAATATACTTATCTCTGATTCACCGAAAAACCTTAGAGAAATGAGAGAGGCTTTAACCTACGCCGAAGGTCAACTTTCAGAACTTTTAACCGCAGCAAATGTTGGCCGAGAAAATAGTATTGTTGATTTGGAATCAAAGGTTTTTCATGCCGGTTCTGTTCTTCTCTTTGTCATGGACATCACTGAATGGCTTAAGTACAATTTTTTTGATTTTGCCTGGGCTCCAGATAAGGATTTGATGGAAATACCTGCCTTTCCGCCACCTACTACTGAAGGCGGGCTTGGATCGGTAGATACATCAAAACCTGTCCTGGTATTTATGGGTAATGACTTTTTGCCTGCGTGGATGGCAGTAAAGTATATGAAAGATAACGGACTGGAGGGTAAGATAGAAGTTACGGGAATCGGTTCAACGGGACATGACATGATTCGTTTTTATGATAAGGCTAAGGTACTTACATCTCCCACCAGGGCTAATAAGGTCTTGAGACTGGGCATGGGGGATGTAATCATCCTCAGTGATACATGTTGCAAAGTTGATGTACTGGAAGAGGCAATTAAGACAGATACCAAGGTAATAACAACTAGCTTCAACCAAACATATGGTCTGGATAACAGGGCCCTTGATTCAGTAGATGAGATAGTCAATGATCTTGAAAAAGGAACTCCTGTTGTTATGATATCAGACCCCAAGAAGGCCGGTGAGGTTGCCGTTAAACTTGCGCAGAAGATGAAAGGCAAGAGAAAGGATAGCTATCTTCTGACTGCAGAGGATATAAAAAGGTATGCCTCAAAATGTACAAATTGTGATGCCTGCTCCAGGGCATGCCCAGCCAGTTTAATAAACTGTGAAACCTTAAAAGCAGCAAAAGAAGGAGACTTTGCCAAGTTGTCAGATGTTCACGTGAAGAGCATGTACTGCGGAAAGTGTGAACAAGCATGTCCAGAAGGTATACCCCTCATGGATATGTTTCTGTCTGCCAATCCCCAGGCAATAAAAGAAGACTATTTTAAGATGCGGGCAGGTAGGGGACCTATCACTAACCTGGAGGTAAGGGATATAGCTATAACCATGTTCAGTATGCCCAGTGCTGTGGCTATAATAGGTTGCGGTAACTACCCAGGGGCAGAGAGCGAAGTGGCTGAAATGGCTAAAGAGTTTGTTCAGTCTAATTATTCTGTTGCCGTTGCAGGGTGTATTGCCCAGGATGTTGCCCGATATAAGGATCCTAAGACAGGGAAGTTCCTCTTTGAAGCATATCCAGCACTATTCAACCCCAGATGTTTGACCAACTGTGGTGGATGTTCGGCGCAAGGCCTTGTGGCAACCGCCCCATTCTATAAACTGGGGTACCTTGCTTTCAGGAACCCTTATAAGTCTACTTTTGCACAGGAGGCTGATTTTATATATAGATTCGCTACTGCCGTAGTCATGTGGGGACCAGCCACCGATCTTGCTTATACCGTTGCAGCAGCTCATGTCAGGGCAGGAATTCCGGTTATCGTAGGACCTAATGGATCAAAGTTCAAAAGATACCTATTGGGAAATAAATACGATAGGAGTAAATGGTGGATGATACATGGTAATACCGAAGAGAAGAAGGAAACCGAACCTACACCAGAGCATTTGCTGATCCCGGTAGAGACCATCGATGAAGCCATTGCCCTTGTCCCAAAACTTAGCTTTACCCTTCAGGAGATGGAAACTTCCCGCCAGAATAAATTCGATCTCTATCTGAATACTTACAAAAAGAAATTTGGTGAATGGCCCGACGATTGGCACCTTTTTGTAAGAAAAGAGACGGAACTGCCAATTACAAAGAAGGCCAAGATAATCAGGCTATTGGAAGAGGAACATGGTTGGGAGATTGATAAAAAGCGGGGAAAAATCCTTAAGTCCAGACACAGAGACGGTCGATTGATGGAGGTGGGGGATTTCCTTGAACATTATGGGTTTAGATCAGGCCAGTATTTAACAGGATTGAAAAGATTTGTCTACAAACCAAGATCAGACAGAAAATAAAAACATATATTGGATCGGTTTTTAAAAGAAAGGGGAAGAGAGATGATGTTAACACCCAATGAAGCAGCAAAATTTCTGAAAGAAGAGAAGAAAAAGCTTCTAGTGGCAGGGTCAATTTGCAATAATCTGGAGGTTGGTGGAAAGAAACTGCTGGATTATGTTGTAGAGATAGCTAAGTTAACCGATACACCGATAGCAGCCACTGGCAATACAATGTTTCAATTAAAAGACAATACGGAGATAAAGGCTAAGAAGATGATGGCCGCTGATCTGGTAAATTTTTTAAGGGTCGAGAAATGGGAGGAGCCTATTACTCCAGAGAGACCGGAACTCTTGGTATTCTTTGGCTATTATCCAGATATAGCCAGGATGCTAATCTCTACAATAAAAACCGGGAAAACTATGATATTGGATAACAGATATATGGAAGGTGCTACTTATTCTGCCCCTGACCTGTCATTCGATGAGTGGGCCGAATTTTTGAATAAATTGATTGACAACCTGAAAAATTAGATTATACATAGATGTATACTATACAAGTATGATGGACTCTAAAAAGTCAAAATTGGGATAGCAAAGGAAAAAGCTCCATATGCAGTGCAATGCAGCAGATGGACTTTTTGCGAAGCATCAAGTATGTATGGATAATTGATTGATGCCAATAGTAATTTGGTGAATTGTTATAATTACACCCTGGGTAAGTCCCGGAGTAAATACCACGTAAAAGGAGGTAGGTAATGGTCAAGATACCGGAAGGTAAGATTTATCATGTTCCTGAAGATCTTGA
>Ga0265296_1004506_pt1 | contig 12080 bp, 11 predicted proteins | sample MunlanPumphouse1_FD_189073 | JGI IMG/M metagenome (GOLD analysis project Ga0265296, IMG submission 189073) | Groundwater microbial communities from a municipal landfill in Southern Ontario, Canada - Pumphouse #1 | ecosystem: Environmental > Aquatic > Deep subsurface > Groundwater | place... | reverse complement strand
TGAGTTTATAAAAGAAAAGAACTATTTCTTTAGAATGAGCAAGTATCAGAATTGGTTGATAGAGTATATCAAGTCCCACCCTGGTTTTATTCGCCCTGAAAGATATAGCAATGAGGTATTGGCCTTCTTGAGAGATCCTTTAGAAGACCTGTGCATTTCGCGTCCAAAATCAAGGCTGGATTGGGGAATAACTCTGCCATTTGATAGAGACTATGTCACCTATGTCTGGTTTGATGCCCTTATCAATTATCTAACTGCTGTTGGTTATCCTGACTCTGATCTTTATCACAAATTCTGGCCATCAACCCAACACCTGATCGCGAAGGATATACTAAAACCCCACGGTATTTACTGGCCAACCATCCTAAAGGCTTCCGGCATTGAACCATATCGGCATTTAAATGTTCACGGCTACTGGAACATAGATAAAAACAAGATATCTAAGAGTCTTGGGAATATCATCAACCCCCTTAGTTTAAAAGACAAGTATGGCCTCGATGCCTTTCGGTATTTTCTTATGCGAGAGATGGTATTCGGATTGGATGCCAATTTCAGCGAGAGTGCCTTAATTAACAGGTTGAATTCTGATTTGGCAAATGATCTTGGGAATTTGGCGAGTCGCAGCCTGGCAATGGTTATTAAATATTTCAAGGGGATCCTTCATAAACCAACCGGACACTTAGAGATCGACGAGAGATTGAGAAGTGATGCTTCAAAGATGCTTGAAGACATAATTAATCACATGAGCCGACTGGCATTTAACAAGGCGTTAATTGACATTTGGGGATTTATAGCTGCTGTGAATAAGTATATAGACGAGACCTCACCTTGGACCCTGGCAAAGAAAGAAGATCAAACGGGAAGATTGAATGCTGTATTATATAATATCGTAGATGCCCTGAGGGTTATTGCTGTTCTTCTCTTTCCCTTTATGCCGAGTACTGCTGAGAAGATATGGGCATCTTTAGGGATAAAGGGGGATTTACACACCCAGAGATTGGATGATATAACCGAGTGGGGAAAAATAGGAGAGACCACTGCCGTCTCAAAGATTGAACCGATCTTTCCCAGGGTTGAGGGGTAAGTGCAAGAACTACATAATCCTTGTATAGAATTCGAGACGGGAAAAAAATTAGTAGATCCAAAACAGATAGGGGTCACTTTTAAATACTTGTCCAGATGCTATTCAACACATAAGGAGAAAAAAAATCTTTCAAGAGAAAGGAATTACTTTTCTAAAAAGCTAAAGTACAAAAAAGACCCTTATGGTGCTATAGGCAGATTTAAGACCGTAACCATTATTGGTGTGAGCGGAGCAATGGGAAGTGAAATTCTCAAGCGGATTCTAACAGAGCAAGCACTACCAGACTGTGAAAAGCTCCAGCTATTCGGCAGACCGAAGAAGGCATCTCAAGGTAAGGACAAAAACTTTTATTATGCCTTAATTGAAAAGTTAAAAGACGGTATGGATGGGGTTCTACCGAATATCGAATTTGTCGATTCTTATGACAGAGTTGATGGAGAACTCCTAATAATGTGTGCGGGTAAGACCATCTCAAAAGATACAGGTAAGGCTTCCGATAGAACAACCCTGAGGCATGAAAATAAGGCTATTTTTGAGGATTGCGCTAAATCTATTAAAGGAAATCCTTTTCGTACCCCTGAAATGGTAATAGTGGTAAGCAATCCAAACGAGTTATGTACGTGGGTCTTTTCCAAGTATTTCAAGAGGGTTGTTGCGATAGGACCTGTGTTGGATTCTATGAGGTTTCAGAGGGAAATCAGGGAGGAGTTAGATTTGCCCGTCGAAATCTCTGTAGGCGGACTGGTTGGCGGTAATCATGAATTGAGAGGCATGGTAATTTATAAGAGTATGCTTCGGATAAATTGCAAACCACCAACGGGCCAAACATTGGAAAATGTCTCTCCTACCCTTAAGAAAAATCCGGATGTGGATGAGGTATACAACAAGGCTTATGAGATGGTCCAGAGAGGAAGCGAAGGGGTCTTTAATTACATCAACACATATCCTATACCCACACGGTTATCTGTGAAACCCCTTATTGAATACTACTGTGGAGAGAGAGCGGATTTTCCTGTTGGAATTGCTGTAATAGCCATCATAAAAGCATTTCTTGCTAATGTCCGTACCCTAGTAACCCTGACTAAGAGAACCAGCTTGGGGGAAAACGAGATATGCATTGGAGTCCCTCTCTTTATAAGTAAAGATGGCATAGAAGAAATAGATTTGGACTCCATCGAAAATTTTAGAGCGTATAGGGATGATGAACAGTTATTTAGGGCTGTAGAGGTATTTAAGAACAAATACTCTTGCCCAGCTTAATTGCTTTGCAACAAGCTTGAGGAGTCAGAATGGAAAAAATTCCCGTTAGAGAAATGTAAACAGGATTTGGGGTAACCCTATTGGAGAAGCAAAGCTTCAAAAAGCCGAAAAGGGAATTTTTCAAGCTGAACTAATTGAGGTTATTAACAAAGCTTGAAATTAAGCCCATATCTTGTTGGGTTAGATTCTCTGTCTTTATTCCCATCCCAGGCACATCTCTACCACCCCTCAACGGGTCTGCCTTGTATCCCCACATAACCTTGCCTTTACAGCTAATAACCTTATTGGCTTCTGGAACACCAAACTCTATGCCCAATTTAGTGCCAATAGGTAAAGGGGCAAAGGTTTTAACAAAGAGACCGTGTTCACTAATATTACTAATACCATTTTCTATAAGATCTTCCCTTTTGTCGGTTGTCAATTTTACTGTAATTTTACAATCTTTCCTGTTATATACCCTTTTTTCTTCTCTTTTTTCCATTTCTTCCTCCGTTTATTTAATATAAGTCTTGTTAAAATTTTCATAATCTTTTATCGGCATACTATGTCTTTTTCTTAAGTAAAATTTCTTATAGCCATCTTTATTGAGGATATCAATTTTCTTCTCCAGCGCAGGTAGCCCCTCTGAACTGCTGGCAACATATAGGGCAATTTGACTTTTTTGTAATAATTTTTTGGGCAAGATGAATTTTATGGACTCGAGGGTACTTAGGGGTACTTAGGGACATCCTATAATACACCTGTCAAGAGAAAAAACATCATAGCGAGAAAGATAGCAATTTTAATAAGCTAGAATTTGGTCCTTTTTTAGGGTACACCTCCCCTATACGCCTGACGTGCAGACGTGATTCAGTTTGATTCCCCAGTGCTCATTAATAGCGAACTTTAAATCTAATCGTTATCGATATCCGGCATACCCCGCTGATGCGGAGTCACCTATCATCCCTTATCTAAATTTTAAAGTCTAATGAGCGGCCCTTGATTGTCCCTCCCGAGGTCCGAAGTCGGCCTCTACGTTGTTGCACGGGCTCACTAAAGGGAATTATAAGTTTTTCGTTACGCCTGGTTAAAATACCGAGGGTCGAAAGGCTCCTGTTTTTTCATCAAGGTCCAGGCAATGATTAAAAGCTTGGCCGATAATTTGACCTTCCGTTTGGTTTTGATCCCTTGCTCCTTTTCCCGACCCTCAAGTTGCCGGGTATAATATCGCATAAAATCTATATTCTGAGTAGAGGCAACCAAAGCCGCTTGATACAAGGCGTAACGTAGATCTGCCTTCCCTTGCTTGGAAATGATCGGAACGGTTGCCTTCGATGTCTTGCCACTTCGATTAGCGCTCAAGTCCAGACCGGCCGTTTTGAGAACTTGTTTCTGATTTAAAAACCGATGCGGATTGCCTAATGCCCCCAAAACCTTAGCCGAGATATCCGGACCAAAACCAGGTATGGTCAGCAGATAGGCGTATTCGGGAAAGGGCCTGCAGATCTCTTCAATCTTGGCCTCGGTCACTTTGATTGCCTCTCGGATGTGACGTAGTCCCTCTACCATCACTTGGGCCTCTAAACAGGCTCCTTCACCCATTTTACAGCCAATAGAATCAACAGCCAATTCTTGGATGGCTTGCAGTCGTCGGTGCTTAGCCGGACTCTGCCGGCCGGGTGCTACCAAACTCATAAATTGATCATTCTCGAATCCCGCTATACGAGAAGGATCCAGACACCAACGGACAATGGCCTCTATCTCCGGTCGACCGCTATAACGATCTAATTCCGGAAAATATTGGGCTAAGAGATGGTTCCGAATCCGGACCCGATAACTATGTTCCTGCTTCTTAAGTTTTCGCTTTAACATCAGCAGGCTGCGCAGATCCCGAAGCCTCATGTCCGGATATTCATAAAACAGACACTTCCCCTGTGAAATCAAGTCGGCAATATTGGCTGCATCTTTGTCGTCATGTTTGTCCCAATGTCCATCAAGGAGTTCCCGATTCCGTTTGACAGCTACCCCTGAAACCAATACCACCATCTTCCCACAACGGATTAAATGTTCTCCCAAAGGCTTGTGATAGTTGGCCGTCGGCTCTAATCCAAAAACCACCTTCGCCAGTTGCTGTGCCACTTGAATCGCATGAACTTGGACCCCCAGCTTCCTAAAACCCTCAATAGTATTGTCAAAGATCAATCGCTTTAACAGCGTCTTTCCCGTAGCTGTGCCGAAAAAAGCATGGTGCTTTTCCTTGGCTACGTCAATACCAACGATCAGATACTCCTTCGAACCCCGAATCTCTTTCTTGAGTTGACGAAACTCCTCAAGCCTGATACTATCTGTTTCGTTCATCTTATACCTCCTGTTTAAGAGTTTGAGTTTAGTGATGTTTACTTTTTCTCTTAACAGGAGGTTTCTTTTTTTGGTAGATTATATTTATTTTTTTCTATGTCACCCTTAGGAGTGTTACCTGAAACTCCTCCAATATATAACGTTGTTTCTAATCAATAAATTACTTGACAGGCAGTTGGTTTTTCCATAAAATCCTATCATGCCTCGACAAGCACGATTGGATATTCCCAGCGCTCTGCAACAGCATCCTGAAACAAACCGAGAAAAACCACCTGCGGCAGCTTAAAGCTAAACAATCCGGCAAGACCATCGAAAAGCTCATTGAAGAAGAGTGTCGAAAGCGGGGCATAAGCCCCTTGGAATTGAAAGGCGGCGGCAAGCGCAGGAAGGTGAGCGATACGCGAGCTGTAATTGCCTTGCGGGGCAGAGATAGCGCGGCAGGTGGGAGCGAATACATCGGGTGTTACGAAGGCAATCGAGAGGGCTGAACAACGTTATGGATATAAATATCACAAATAGAAACAACGTCCCTAAAGGTTCCTATATCGGAACTGAGAAAGCACGCCGGGACGCAATTTGACCCACGTGTTGTTGAGGTATTCCTGGAGAAAAGCAAGTAATGGCGTTTGAGATTGCAAGAAAAATGATTCCTTTTTCTCAAAAGGGCTATTGTTGCAGCCAGATATTATTTCTTCTTGCCCTTGAATCCAAAGGCGATGCAAACCCGGATCTAATCCGATCGATGGCCGGCCTGTGCAATGGCATTGGATACAGCGGTGAAATATGCGGGGCATTGACCGGTGCAGCGTGTTTGATTGCTTTCTTTGCCGGCAAGGGATCGGATGAGGAACAGGAGAATGACCGTTTTAACCTGATGGTTGCGAATCTGGCGGAGTGGTTTCAAGAGAATATCGGAGTCAAATACAAAGGCATTAAATGTGAAGAGATTTTGGGAGAAGATGGGATAGAAAAACCGGATTTAAAGATATGCTTTAATATCATAGCTAAAACATATAGTGCGGTAACAAAAATACTAGAGGAAAACGGTTACAAAATATAAGGGAGTAAAAGGATGAGCTCGCAAGAAATCGGTAATTATAAATCGCTTAAGCTGATAAAAAGCAAAAAGGTGAATGAGTTAATAGAGCAGAGGTATCTTACTGACGAAGATTTGCAGATAGTGATCCATAATGCTGAAACCACAGGGCAGAAGCTCTATCAGGAAGGGAGCAATAGATTTCTGACCAGATCGGCGAAGTACTTACCTGTCATCTATGCCGAATATACCCCGACAGATGATGGGTATGAGATTCACAGTGCTTACGGGCACCGTTCTAAAATTATTTAGGGAGGACAGATTATGGCACAATGGCGTTGCTTCCAATGCCACGATGATATGGTTGAAACTATAGTGGAATTAGAATTTTCAGGTGTTGAAGGATCGGCAGAAGGGATAAAATGTCCGAAGTGCGAGGTTAAATATCTTTTGGAGGATGTTGTAATAAACAACGTTTTTCCGGCAGAAGCAGAGTTGAGTTATAAGTAATACGGTTAATGGGCGAAAGAAATCCTTGAACAATCTATGTTGCAAATGTGGGTTAGACCAGGTTTTAGAAAATACCTTACATCCCGGTGGATTAAAACTGACAGAAAGACTTGCAGAGGTTGCCATGTTAAAGCCGGGTTGCAAGGTTCTTGAAATCGGCTGCGGCAAAGGCATTACAGCCATATTCCTTGCCCGAAATTACGGATGTTCGATTACCGGTATTGATATATCACCGATCCAGATTGCTTCGGCAACGGAGAGGACAAAAAATGAAAACATGGTTGGGGAAACAAGCTTTATAGCTGCGGATTGTCAGGAATTGCCGTTATTCACCGATCTTTTTGATATGGTATTCAGTGAGTGTTCCATCTCACTGGTTCAAAACAAGAAGCGAATCCTGGATGAGATCTGGCGCGTCTTAAAACCCGGGGGAAGACTGACAATTACCGACCTTGTCCGAAGAGATAATGAAGTCACAAATGAACCTTCTGAGACTGTGCCTCTTTTCATGAGTTCGTTCGCTTTATTCCCCTGTATTGAAAATGCCGAATCTTTAATAGGTTATAGGAAACTTCTTCAAAGCGTGGGCTTTCAAGAGATATACACAGAAGACTGTTCTATAGCATTGAAAGAGGCATTCTTCCGAATGCGGCTACGCTTTGGCCGAATGGACACATTATGTAAGGAAATCGGCTGCGTCTATGATGCGCATGGTGATCCGACATCTTCAGACGAACGTCAAAAACAAAGAAGAAAAACCGGTATCGGTTATGCGCTCATTACAGCAACAAAGGAGTAATACCGGTATGGAACAGATAATCGGATATACAGAAAGCCTATGTCCGAAATGCATGTCCAGGGTTCCGGCAGCGAAGGTGGAACAGGACGGGAATATTTACCTGAAAAAAGAATGTTCCGTGCATGGCAGTTTCAAGGTCATCATTTGGCGAGGAGATGCCAAAAGCTACAGAGAATGGGAACAATTTGGCAATGACGGATGCCCTCCGACAAACCCACTTACCTCTGCCAAAAGAGGTTGCCCCTTTGATTGCGGATTATGCCCGTCTCATGAGGTGAATGCCTGTACAATGGTAATGGAAGTCACCTCTAAATGCAATCTGTCATGTCCGATCTGCTTTGCTGATTCAGGAAATGGTTCGGAACAAGAACCTGACATGGATACCCTGAAAGAGATGTTTAAAACCGTTTTGGAAACAGTCGGGCCATGCACGATTCAGCTCAGCGGAGGAGAACCTACCTTGCGCGACGATTTACCCGGGATTGTTGCCATGGGTCGTGAAATGGGTTTTGATCATATCCTATTGAATACCAACGGCATACGCATCGCAAAAGACAATGAATATCTCCATAAGCTGAAAGATAGCGGGTTAAGCGCTGTTTATCTTCAGTTTGACGGCGTAAGCGATGATGTCTATCGTTTTATCCGTGGCAAGAATCTCCTTGAAACGAAAGTGCAGGCAATTGACAATTGCGTTCAAGAAAGGATTGGGGTCGTTTTGGTCCCTGTTTTGATCCCAAAGATCAATGATCATCAAATCGGTGATATTGTTCGATTTGCAAAAGATCGCATTCCATATATAAAGGGGATCCACCTTCAGCCGATTAGTTATATGGGACGGTACCCCGACATGCAACTGGATAAAGAGAGGATAACAATACCGGATGTTTTAAATGCGCTATGTGACCAAACAGACGGAGAGCTCAAGCTGGAAGACTTCTTGCCACGTGGTGTCAAAGGCTCTCATTGTTCCTTTTCGGGCTTATTCGTTTTAAGAAAAGATGGACGAATAATTCCGCTCAACAATCTGTCTGACCGGTTGGTATCGCAACAACGCGGGCATCAAGTCACAGAGGAGAGCTCGCGGCAATTCATGTCGCTGTACTGGCGGTTCCATGAGGAAAGAAATGAATCTGTTTCAGGCGCATGCTGTGGAAGTTCAGACCCTCCTGCAAAACCGGTTCCGGGATCCCCTTTCGAGCGGATATTAACGCATGGCTTAACCATCAGCTGCATGCCTTTTCAAGATGTCTGGAATCTTGATCTGGAAAGATTAAAGGGATGTTGTGGTCATGTAGTTACATCAAACAAGCAAATAATGCCATTTTGTGCTCTGTACCTTACAGATGCTAATGGACAAAGACTATACATTGGAGATCAAAATGGAAACTTGTTATGTAGAGACGTGGCTTCACAATAAGGTTCGGCAAACCGCTATGGATTATCCTGAATTCGGCCGCGGTGATCGTTTTAAAGACCTATCCCATATCAGCAGATCTCATATTGAAGCGTTTCAGTTTTTCAGGCTAAAGAGAGTACTGGATTACGCTTTTCAAAAAAGCAAGTATTACAAAGAGATGTTTTGTAAGATAGGGATAACGCCTGATGATATCAGGAGCATGGACGACTTTGTAAAACTGCCGTTTACTGAGCCGGACAATCTGGCAAATATTCCGCATAAATTCGTTTGCGTTTCCCTGAAAGAATTTGCGCAGGAATACCTTTTAGACACATCGGGAACGGAAGGGAAGCCCAAAAGGGTGGTCTGCACACAGCAGGACATTGATCAAATGATCGGTTTCATGTCTGCCGGGATGCGCACCGTTTCCAAAAGCAACGATACCATCATGTTAATTCTTCCAGACGGCAGGCCGAACAGCCAAGCCGATCTGCTCTCTAAAGGCATACTAAAAATGGGCGGTATTCCTGTAACTTGTGACATTAGCGTATCCCCTGATGAATGCATACAGGTTGTAGAGAAGCATCGTCCCAAGGTGATATTCACCTCCCCATCCCGTATTCACAGGATTACGATGGGGTATAAACCAAGGAGTCGTCTCAGCGAACTGGGGGTGCAGACCTTGTTTCTCACCTCCGAACATATATCAAGTTCCATGAGAAAGAAACTAAAAGAGATTTGGAACTGCGAGGTCCATGGTCATTACGGAATGACCGAAATGGGCCTCGGTGTCTCCGTTGAATGTCATGCCCACGATGGCTACCATTTCAATGAGGCAGACCTGCTGTTAGAGGTGATAGATCCGAACACCGGAAAGTTAATGGAAGATGATTCGGAAGGCGAACTTGTATTTACGACTTTGATCAGAGAGGGCACGCCTTTGATACGCTACAAAACACATGATATATCAAGGGTGATCGGGCAACCTTGCCCCTGCGGTGCAGCTACCCTGAAAAGGATAGGAAGCCCGGTAAGAAAAATGAGGTCATTTGTGACTATAGGCAACAATGATACGGTTTATCCGTCATTTTTTGATGATGAAATATATTCCATACCTGAAGTTGTGGATTATCAGGTAGTCATCTCCAGCAAAGAGAACACGGACTGCATAAAATTTGTGGTGGAAACAACGGAGGAGGGACTTGGAGTTGAGAAAGAGATAAAAGAGAGGTTGTTGAAGAATCCTGTTATAGTGAGCAACATTGATTGTGGAATGCTTTCATTGGATGAATTTGAACTTGTGAGCATGGGAACACTTCGCAGCAAAAGCAGGGCAAAGAAGCTTATAACCGATAATCGCTAAATATGCAAAAATCAGAGGAGTTTCATATAAATGAACAAACTATTTGAATCAAGTACAATTAACGGCATGGTACTAAAAAACCGATTTGTCAGGTCTGCTACCTGGGAGGGAATGGCAAAAGAAGACGGGACATGTACTCCCGGGCTGGTTGATTTGATGGCTACCCTTGCAAAGGGAGGGGTGGGGCTGATTATTACCGGCCATGCCTATGTCCGTAGCGATGGGCAGGCAAGTCCTCAACAGCTTGGCGTTTACAAAGATGAGCTAATCCCCGGCCTTGAGGAAATGACCCGTGCGGTCCATGAACAAAACGGCAAGATAGTTATGCAGCTTGCTCATGCCGGGTTCCGTGCCATAGGAGAACTGACAGGACAACCCCCTATAGCCCCTTCAGCGGTAGAGACCGAGTCAAAATTACCACAAAAGGAAATGACTATCCAGGATATTAAGGAGATCACTCAGGCCTTTGCTCAGGCGGCGGCGAGAGCTAAAAAGGCTGGGTTTGACGGTGTTCAAATACACTCTGCTCATGGATACCTCCTCAGTCAGTTTCTATCCCCTTTATACAACCATCGTAACGATGCGTATGGCGGTAATATCCAGAATCGTGCAAGGGCCCTTTTGGAAGCGCTTAAGGCGATACGGATGGAAGTTGGGCCAGATTACCCAATCATGGTAAAACTAAATACTCAAGATTTCGTCGAAAATGGTTTAACCTTGAAAGATTCCGTTCAGGTAGGAAGTATGCTTGCCGAGGAAGGAATCAATGCCATCGAGTTAAGTGGGGGTCTTCCTACTGCTTTTAAGCTGGGTCCTAGTAGGATGGGGATTAAATCAAAAGAGAAAGAGGCATATTTTCGAGATGAGGCCCGTGCCTTTAAGGAAAAAATCCAGGTTCCCCTGATTCTCGTAGGGGGAATACGCTCCTATCATATAGCCAAAGGACTAATAGATGGGGGTGTGGCCGATTATATCTCCATGAGCCGTCCCTTTATCCGGGAACCATCGTTGATCAATCGTTGGCAGGCAGGGGATATTCGAAAAGCTACCTGCATATCCGACAATCAGTGTTTCAGACCGGCCAGGGCCGGAGAGGGTATATACTGTGTGAACGAGAGAACCAAACATCCTGGGGAAGATTAAAGGAGATGCGAAACATCAGGCTTGTAATCGAATACGATGGCACCAACTATCACGGCTGGCAGATTCAGCCCAATGCAACGAGTATCCAGGAGATTATCGAGGACAGGTTAAAGAAAATCACCCAGGAAGAGATTAGGCTGATCGCGGCAGGAAGGACGGACGCAGGTGTTCATGCTGTAGAACAGGTAGCAAACTTTTCTACCAACTCTCAACTGGATATAAACAACATCCAGAGGGGACTGAACAGTCTGCTTCCCCCTGATATTGCCATTAAAGAGATAAGTGAGGCAGAACAAGACTTCCATTCCCGATACAGCGCCAAAAGCAAGATATACAGATATGTCATCCTGAACCGGAGGTTCCCTTCTCCTCTATACCGCAATTTTTCCTGGTTTATACCTTTCAAATTGGACATTAAAGAAATGAAAAGTGCCGTACAATGCCTCATCGGGGAACACGATTTCTCTTCCTTTAAGGCATCAGGATGCAATAGCCATAACCCCATAAGAGAGCTTTACGGTATATCCCTTGATAAAGACCCCAAGGGATTCATAATCTTTGAGATTGAAGCCAATGCCTTTTTAAAGCAGATGGTAAGGAATATTGTAGGAACGATGGTAGATGTGGGCAAGGGGAAGATTGGGGTAAGTGAATTTGAAGATATCTTTTTGTCCAAAGACAGGAAAAAGGCCGGTATAACGGCCCCTCCACAGGGATTGTTCCTGGTGAAGATCAAATACTAGTGGACCACTCCATAAATACTTTTACAACAGGTTTCTTAGAGAGCTTTGTGTGTATTCCTTCCGTTTGCGGTGTTAACCGACAAGTGAGTATAATTATATTAATGGGTTATGCCTATTTTATTTCACAAAAAAGCCTATTTATGCTACACTTGTTTTGTCGCTTAATAACATTGTTCTGCCTCCAAGCGCAAGCTCAACATGCAGTGGGCACCGTGAAAGACTATAGATCACAGAACCAGTCATTCAAGCCGACCGGAAAAACTCGGCGGCTTAATTCCACCGTTATGCTTGACGAAGGAAGACATTTCAATTAAAGAATCTATTTTGATCCTAAAGGATAAAGAAAATAATGGAAACTGATGAAGTTACTATGCCAACGGTATATATAGAATCAACTGTTAAGCTA
>Ga0265296_1004505_pt1 | contig 12080 bp, 12 predicted proteins | sample MunlanPumphouse1_FD_189073 | JGI IMG/M metagenome (GOLD analysis project Ga0265296, IMG submission 189073) | Groundwater microbial communities from a municipal landfill in Southern Ontario, Canada - Pumphouse #1 | ecosystem: Environmental > Aquatic > Deep subsurface > Groundwater | place... | reverse complement strand
TGTGCGCCGAGTTGGACTCGAACCAACGATGCCCAAAGGGCCGCGGATTTACAGTCCGCTGGAATAGCCACTATCCGATCGGCGCAAGTTATTTTCAATTTTTAAATATCGATCTATATGTTTAGGGTTAGACGGTTTAATCTCCTCAAAAAATCTTTTTACATCTCCCCTCCTAGTAAGATACATATTATACAAACTAATGCTTGACGGATTATATCTTAACTTTTTTAACATTAATTGTAAAGATTTAAGTATGGGTAAAGACCTATTACAAAAAGATATCTGAATGCCATATTTCAATTTATATACTGATCCATCAGTATCAAAAAATCCTCTCAAAAAACCTTTCATAAAATTATTTTTACTAAATATCCATAATGGCACACCAACCTGTGATTTGACTTTATTAGAAACAAGACCTTGCTTAAACAGCCATGATGTTATATCGACTGAACCTAGATAAACATCTCTGTATCCAGTATTACGAAGAGAAATTTTCGCATTTGTCTTAAATATTCTCTTAATAAGCAAGCCCACATGCTTCGCGTACTTTTCCTCTTTATTTCCCAAACTGACGACGACTTGAAAATGACTTATATGCCCATCGCCAAGCATTATGCCGAAAAATTCCGCCAGATCTTCAGAATATTTATTGGGAATTTTCACATCATTACGTTTTTTTAAGTAATTCTTTTTCAAATAGGGTTGGGTTTTTATACCTAAACGTCCCAACCTTCGGAAAACTGCTGGCTCTGATATGCCTAAAACTTTTGAAACTTCACGCAAACTCTTATTCTGTTTAATATAAAGATAAAAAAGTTCAGAGCGATATTTATTTTCTTCTTTTTTTGTCCAACGTCTAGCCATTACTTAAATAATAGCACGATCCATAAAAAATCGCAATTGACTACTCTACTATTTATATATTAAACCTTAACTAAAAAACGAGATCGCGCGCGAAGTGGACTTTTAATTTTGCCTGCCTGCCCCTGCCCGTTCGGCAAGCGGGCTTTGGCATGGCCTTTTTTAGCCTCAATAATAAGCTCGTCCTTTTTTACAGACACAAAAATAGTATCGCCTTTGCCAGTTTTGTTGGAAATAATATAAGTAGCAACAGGATTTAAAATTTTATTTTGAATCAAGCGATTGAGCGGGCGCGCGCCGTAGTGCGGGTTGTATCCTTCTTTGGCGAGATATGAAAGCGCATCATCTGAAATTTCAAAATCGATATTTTTGGCACTAAGTCTGTCTTTTACAACTTGGATTCTTAAATTAACTATTTCTTTAATGGCCTCTTCCGACAAAACGTCAAAGACAATAATTTCATCAAGGCGATTTATGAATTCCGGACGAAAATTTTCCTTCATCGCCTCTAAAACTTTTTCTTTCATATTACTATAATCCTGCTTATCCGAATTATTGGAAAAGCCGATTGATTCCATTTTCTCCACAAACTGCGAACCGATATTGGAAGTGAGAATAATAATAGCGTTTTTAAAATTAACCACCCTTCCCTTTCCATCCGTCAATCTTCCTTCATCAATAACTTGCAATAGCATATTAAAAACTTCCGGATGAGCTTTTTCAATTTCATCAAAAAGTATCACGGAATAAGGGCGGTGCCTTACAGATTCAGTAAGCTGTCCAGCCTCATCATAACCGACATATCCCGGAGGCGAACCAATGAGTTTTGAAGTTGAATGCCTTTCCATATATTCAGACATATCAACTCGAATAAGAGCGCGATCGTCATTGAACATAAATTGAGCAAGAGCTTTTGTAAGTTCTGTTTTGCCAACTCCCGAGGGGCCCAAAAAGATAAACGAGCCAATCGGCCTGTTCGGATCCCCAATCTCGGCACGCGAGCGACGAACGACATCAGCAATAGCTTTAATGGCTTCATCTTGGCCTACTACCCTTTTCTTTAGTTCTTCCTCCATTCTTTCCAATTTTGCCCGTTCTTCTTCGAGCATCTTAGTTAATGGAATTCCAGTCCAGCGAGCCACCACTTCCGCTATGTCTTCGGCGGTAATTTCCTCTTTTAATATCCTGCGAGACTTTTGTAATTTTTTAAGCCGCAAAAGTTTCACTTCAAGTTCTTTTTTAAGCGTAGGAATTTTTCCATAACGTATTTCGGCGGCGCGGGAAAGGTCGGCCCGCATTTCGGCATTTTCAGCTTCAAGGCGCATTGTTTCAAGTTCTTTTTTAATTGCGCGAATTTCAACTACGGTATTTTTTTCATTCTTCCATTTTAGTTCAAGCTCTTTTGTTTTTTCATACAAATCGCCTATCTCTTTGTCTATATCTCTAATTCTCACCCGAGTATTTTTTTCGTTTTCTTTTCCGGAAGAAGAAATTTCTTTTTTAAGCGCTTCCTTTTCAATTTCCAAACGCATTATTTTTCTATGGGCATCTTCTAAAATCGGCGGTTTATTTTCAAGCGCTATTTTAAGCGAAGATGAGGCTTCGTCAATAAGATCCACCGCTTTATCCGGCAGAAACCTATTTGTAATGTAACGGGTAGAAAGATTTACCGCGGAAATTATGCTATCGTCAGTAATGCGAACACCGTGGAAGAGCTCATACTTTTCTTTGAGTCCGCGAAGTATGGCAATTGCATCCTCTACGGACGGTTCATCAATGTAAACGGGCTGAAAACGTCTGGCAAGAGCGGGGTCTTTTTCAATATGTTTTTGGTATTCTTTCAAGGTTGTCGCGCCTATTGCCCGCAACTCTCCACGGGACAAAGCCGGCTTTAACATATTTGACGCATCCATAGTTCCTTCTCCGCCGCCGGCGCCGACAATAGTATGAATTTCGTCAATAAATAAAATAATTTTGCCCTCAGCTCTTTCTATTTCTTTCATAATGCCTTTTAACCTTTCCTCAAATTCTCCGCGGTATTTTGTGCCGGCAATGAGCAAACCTAAATCAAGAGAAACAAGTTCTTTGTCTTTCAAAGATTCAGGGATGTCATTTTTTACTATGCGCTGAGCAAGGCCTTCAACCACTGCTGTCTTGCCGGTACCGGCTTCGCCTATTAAAATCGGATTATTTTTAGTCCTGCGAGAAAGTATCTGCATGATGCGCATTATTTCAATATCCCGACCGATAACGGGGTCTAACTTATCTTCCTTCGCTAATCTTGTTAAATTGCGAGTATATTTCAAAAGTAATTTGAATTTTTTCGGTTCTGAAACATCGGTAATATTTTGGCTGCGAAGTTCTTCTAAAACTTTCATCACTATATCTTTCTGAATTCTAAATCTAGATAAAACTTCCCGTGCTTCGCTTTGAACTTCCAGAATGGCAATAAAAAGATGTTCCGTTGAAACAAAATCATCTTTTAGATATTCAGCCAATTTTGCCGAATGTTCTATCACCTGCGCCAGGTCAGGATTGAGATAAATTTGATATGCCGGAGAAAGAGTACTGCGAGTTTCCGGCAATTCAATTGATTCCAAAACAGAATCAGTTAAAAGCATTGTGTCAATTTCCAATTTATCTAAAATAGAATTCACCATGCTTTCCTCCTGAAGCAAAAGCGCGGCAAGAAGATGAAGCGAGGTGACGTGATTCTGCCCGCGTTCAATGGCCAGCTCGTGGGCTTTTTTAATTGCATCTTTGGCTTTAATTGTAAATCTGTTTAATGGCGGCATGGGATTAGGTTATAGGTTATAGGTTATAGGTTATAGGTTATAGGTTATAGGTTATAGGTTATAGGTTATTGCGCCGTTGGCTCGGTCGGTGGCGTAGTGGTATCGGTAGTTAAGTCGGTAGTCGTCAAATCAGCGGTAGGCGCGGTATCTTGAACTAATTCAATGATAGTAAAATCTTTCTCCTGCGTTACTTTTGATACTTTTTGTTCGCCTAAAATACTTTTAACCACATAATTTTCACCTTCACTTGGTAGAGGAATAAGAGAAGCTATGACAACTTTATTGTCGCCTAAAAATAATCCTGTTCCAAGAATTTTATCTTCTGTCTCTCCCTTCAAAAACAAACTTACTGTGAGAGGCTTGATCGCTTTCAGATCTTCAAGTAGTTTCTGTTGATCTTCCGATAGAGCTGGGGCATTGTTTACAACTTCAGCTGGAACAATTTTTTCAACTGTTTGTTTTACAATTCGGGTAATCGGCGTAGTCACCGATGCCGGCGCCTGTTGCATTAAAGAAACAGTCGTTATGCCCGTGGCAATGGAAGTGACAAAGCTCAATAGAATAGCAAGCAGTATAAGTTGTGATTTGTTTAATTCTTTTATGTCCATCCCGTTAGAAGTAGGAAATCTTTAGATTTCCGTATTTAGTTTATTAATAAACGACTATAAAAATTCATTCTTTATGGCACTTCCCGTAACTTTAATTAACCGAAGGACTTCTAACGGGATCCATACGTCTATTATATCACAGACGTTAACCGTATTTCCAGTTCTTTATTTTAGGTCTTCGTCTTTTAAGATTTTGTCTTTGAAATTATCAATAACGTATAGAAACATCTGATTTTTATCTTTTTCAGAATAACCAGAAATTTTTATTAAATCATTCATTATTGTTACAATATTTTGAAAAGATTCTTTAGTTATTCTACTTTCGTCTTTTGAGTTGAACTCATAATGGCCATTGGCTTTATTTTTATCAACAAAAAAATAACTATCATAATAACCCTCCTTTCTTTCTTTATCAGCATAACTTGCGGTAAAACCTATATTTCCACCAGTACCAGATTCATCCGTTCTAACATCTTTAATCAAATTAAAACTAGTCCCAGTTTTCATTGGTTTTTCATTTTTAAACTTCTTACTATAAAACACTATAGGATTTTCTTTCAGAATTTCATTAAATTTGTTTTTTAAATCCTCTAAATTTTTTTCTTTGTTTTTATCCTCAAAACTTTTCTGTTCTTTAAAGTTAGTTTCAATTTTTTCCTTTTCATCAGACCTATTGTTTTGCCCTTTTAATTTTTCTATAAATTTCATAAAATTTTTTAAGTTAATTGATAACACTTCAATAATACCCATTTCAATATAATAAGTCAAATTTTCTTTAAATAAAAAAGGGGAGCGAATTTCGTTCCCCTTTGAAAGTCTTTAAAAACTTTCTATTTTTTTGTTATCTTTTAAGTATCCCTGATAATCTTTTACTGATTGGATACTCATTATAACGATACCACTAATCCCCATTATTAATAAAAAAAACAGGGTTTTTGGAAAAGTTTTTGATAATTCAATTATGGCAAGAACTGACAGGAAGCTCATTGCCAATACCATAACTGCTTTTAATATGGCAGTTTTTAATTTGTCGTTTGTTTTCATAATATTTGTTTTTATATGGTTATAATTTATTTTTTTACACCAACAAGTCTGGCTCTCTAGAAACCAATTAAATTGACATCCAAAGAGCCAGACTAAAACAAAAAACATGAATATTTTCAACGTACAAAATACCCTAATATGATATCACACTAGAGTCCAAAAGTCAAATTTTGAGAATTCTATTTCTTCGTTATTTTTTCTCTGACAATCTTCTCAATACCATAAGGATCCTTAACGCCATTGAAGCTCACTTCAATCAAATCCGTACCGGCAGTATCAAATTTGATATTTCCAACATGGAACATGGTTTGGGTAAAACTCTGATTTACTTCCATATTTTGAATCTTTGAATATTCAGCAAATTTTCTAGAAGTTGAAAGCATCTTATATTCCCTCGCCACACCATTATCTAAAACATAAAAAGTTTCAGCTCGTCTGGCAATTTCTCCCATTAAAAAAATAAAAATTCCAATGATGATAACGATAACTCCAATTATAATTTCTGGAAAAAATTTAATAAAAAATATTCCAAATGCGATGAAAAGAACTGTGATGAAGTAAAATTTCAAAAAACCTGTAAAATGCGGATGCATTTTTTTAACTATTTGTTCTTGTGTTTCCATATTTTAATGATACCACTTTTTTAGTTTTTTCAAAATTTCAGAAAGAGATTTAATTACATAGTCAATATCGGCTTTAGTTGTCTGCCTGCCCAGAGAGAAACGCAGACTCCCGCTTGATTTTGGAGATATCGCTTTAACAACATAAGAGCCTTTTTTTTCGCCTGATTTGCAAGCGCTTTTTTCAGAAATATAAATTTCTCGAGCTGAAAATTCCAAGACTAAAAGATCGCTAGGAATTTTTGATATTGTGATATTTATATTGTTGGGCAAGCGATTTTTTAGGTCGCCGTTTACTGCAAAAACAAAATCAAAATTTTCGAGCTGGTCTGGGTCCAAGCCGAGGACCCGAGAAAATTTTAGATTTTGTTTTTGCAGATTAGTTAATTCCATAAAAAAATAATCGCGAAGCTTAGTTAATCTTTTCACTTCTTTTTCTTTTATTTTTTCCGCAATCTTTAACGCTTCCGCAAGACCAATAATGCCCGCGACATTTTCCGTCCCCGGTCTTAAACCGAATTCCTGGTCTCCGCCCTGCATAATTTTACCAATCGGTGTTTTTCTTTTTATATATAAAACGCCAACTCCTTTTGGTCCATAAATTTTAGAACCATTGAAAGACATTAAATCAACTCCGAGTTTTTCAACTTTTATCGGCAAATAATTTATAGCTTGCGTAGCGTCAGTGTGAAACAGAGGGTAGCTTTCTGCTTTTTGCTGTTTGCTTTTAGTTTTTTTATAATGCCTGATTTCTTTTGCAATTTCTCGTATCGGCTGAATTGTGCCAATCTCATTATTCGCATACATAACAGAAACTAAAATAGTATTTGGCTTAATTGCTTTTTTAATTTTCTTTGGACTAACTATTCCATTCGCTTCAATCGGTACATAAGTCACTTCAGCCTGTTTTGTTTCCTCTAAATATCTGCAAGTCTCAAGCACGGAAGAATGTTCTATATTTGTTGTCACTAAATGCGGGAAAAATGAACTTTTTGCAATGGTCTGGCTGACCCCCTTCCAAGGACCTTGCAAAAGGTTTATTTTTCCCGCATTAATAATTCCCATTATCGCTAAATTATTTGATTCCGTGGCCCCGGATGTAAAAATTATTTCATCAGAATGAGCGCCTAAAATTTCTGCAACATTTTTCCTTGCCTGTTCTAAGATTTTTTTAGTTTCCACCCCCAGATCATGTATTGCGCTAGAATTTGCAAAGTCCTTTTTAAAAATTTCAACCATGGCTGAGACAACGTTCGGATCCATCGGCGTAGCAGAAGCATGGTCTAAGTAAATTTTCCTCTTTGATTTTTCCATAGAAATAGTATATATTGAAACTGTATGAATCCCGAACGAAATTACGGGATTCAATTATTACATTAACACTTCTATCACAAAAAATAAATGGTAGAATTTCGTACGGGATGAATACAAAGCTTGAAATCGCTTTTTTTATTTTAGCCGGGATCGCTATTTTAATGGGCGTTATTTGGATTATCAAAACAGAAAAACGCCTGAAAAGATTTTTCATGGGTAAAAAAGCAAAAGATTTAGAAAATACTATTATTGTTCTAGCAGACGATATAGTTAAATTAAAAAAAGCAAAAGAAATTACAGAAAAAGAACTTGTCGAAATAAACACAAAACTTAGAAAAAGCATTCGCGGACTTGAAACCATTCGCTTCAACCCTTTCCCTGACCAAGGAAGCAATCAAAGTTTTGTAATCGGAATGTTGAATGAAGACAATGACGGCGTGGTGCTTTCAAGTTTATATTCTCGCGAGCGAATGAGCGTATTTGCCAAGCCGATAAAAAATGGCAAATCTGAATACGAGCTTACAGAAGAGGAAAAAACCGCTCTTGATAAGGCAACTATAAAATAATATGAATCCCGTTAGAAATAACACAAAGATTGAAAACGGGATATTGGGGTCGTGTATTACAAGTTCAGCATAAATTTCTAACGGGATGAACAAAAAAAATGAACAATCTAATATTTCTGCGCGCGCCCCTGTGGTAGTGGTGATGGGTCATATTGACCACGGCAAATCCAGACTTCTTGATTACATAAGGAAAACAAATATAGTTGAAGAAGAAGCCGGAGGAATCACCCAGCATATTTCGGCTTACGAAGTCGTTCATAAAGACGAAAACGGAAAGGACAGAAAAATAACTTTTTTAGACACTCCCGGCCACGAAGCCTTTTCTAAAATGCGAGAACGCGGAGCAAATATCGCTGATATTGCGATATTAGTTGTTTCAGCGGAAGACGGAGTAAAAACGCAAACAATTGAATCTTGGAAAATAATCGAGGCGAGTAAAATTCCCTGCATAGTTGCAATAAATAAAATAGACAAGCCGAATGCTAATGTTGAAAAAACGAAAATGGAGTTGGCGGAGAATGAAATCTATTTGGAAAATTACGGAGGAAAAGTTCCTTTTGCTGAAATTTCCGCAAAGGTCGGCACTGGCGTAGACAATTTGCTTTCTTTGATTTTGATTTTAGCTGAAATGGAAAACTTTACCGGTAATGCTGAAGAAAACGCTTCGGGTATAGTGATTGAGGCAAACCTTGATCCAAGGCGCGGAATTCAGGCAACTCTTATTATAAAAAATGGAACTTTAAAAAAAGGAATGACCGTGGCAGTAGAAGACGCTTTGTGTTCCACCCGCATTATGGAAAATTTTCTAGGGAAAATGATAAATGAGGCAACCTTTTCTTCGCCAATCCGCCTTGTCGGATTTGATAAGATGCCAGCAATAGGAGCAGAATTTAAGTCCTTTGATAAAAAAAAAGATGCCGAAAAATATGCCCAAAACGCAAAGGAGAAAAATTTATGTGAAAATATTTCGGCCATTGAGGAAACTGGCAAGAAAGTAATTCCAATTGTCCTGAAAGCCGACGTTTGGGGTTCCATTGAAGCTATTGAAAAAGAAATTTGTAAAATAGGTAGCGAGAGCGCTGAATTTAGAATTGTGCAAAAAGGCGCTGGACCCATTTCAGAATCGGATGTAAAAGCGGTTGCCTCATGTGAAAATGCTCTTATTATTGGATTTAATGTAAAAGCCGATAAGAGCGCCGTAGAACTTGCTGAAAAACGAGGTATAGTTATTTCTTTCTTTGATATTATTTATAAAATGACTGAATGGCTGGAAGAAGAAATGGAAAAAAGAAGGCCAAGAATTGAAACAGCCGAAACAACCGGACGAGCTAAAATTATAAAAGCGTTCAGCCGGACAAAAGAACGCCAAATAGTGGGAGGCAAAGTTGTAGAAGGACGCATCACTCTCAATGGAATAGTAAAAATAATACGCCGAGAGTTCGAGATTGGGCAAGGAAAAATTATAAATTTAGAAAAAGGAAAAACAAAAACTTCAGAAGTTGAAGAAGGCGCAGAATTTGGAATGATGATTGAGTCAAAAATAGAAATTGCTCCGGGAGATATTATTGAATCATTCACATTAATACAAAAATAAACTTGTCCCGTATTAAATTTTTGATTAAAATAAATGACCATTATAAATAAAAACTTAAAATTTTAATACTGGGAATATGCAAAGAAATGAAAAAGTGGCAAATTTAATTAAAGAACTTTCAGCCCAATTTTTAGGGTATGAAAATAATAGGACTTCGCTTATTACTGTTATTTCTTGCACTGTCTCGCCTGACTTAAAACGCGCAACTATTTTTATTACAGTGCTTCCTGAATCGAAAGAAACTGGCGCCCTGGATTTTGTAAAACGGAAACGCAGAGAGTTGCGGGAATTTTTAAAAAAGAATATGAATATAAAAATAATTCCTTTTATTGATGTTCAAATAGATAAAGGAGAAAAACACAGGCAAAAGATTGACGAATTGCTCCGAAGAAAATAATTTTTGTGCCCGAGGTGGGAATCGAACCCACATCCCTTGCGAGACACGATTTTAAGTCGTGCGCGTATACCAGTTCCGCCACTCGGGCATTGACTTTTCAGCCTGAGGCCTGGGGCGGAATTGAACCGCCGTATATTCCTTTTGCAGAGGAATGCCTTACCACTTGGCTACCAGGCCATTCAGTTAGTCTAACATTTTTTTAAAAAACTTTCAAAATATAAATAATTATGATAAATTTAAATATAGTTTGAATAATTCCCGCCCATAGCTCAGCTGGTAGAGCACTCGCCTCTTAAGCGATTGGTCGTTGGTTCAAATCCAACTGGGCGGACTGCGTCTCGCCGTAGGCTCGACTCCGTCTAGCCGAGGGCGGACAAGTTAAAAACTTTATAATAATAAAGTCCTTTTATGTCACTATTGGTATATGCTATATGTTTTAGTATAATTAACTTATGTCTCTCAGAAAAAGCAATGTTAAATTAGTTTGGAATAATAATTTCGCATATATAATCGGTATCATAGCGACTGATGGCAATTTATCTAGCGACTTAAGACATTTGATAATAACATCAAAAGATCATGAGATGGTCATAAATTGTAAAAAACATCTAGAACTAACTAATAAAATTAGCAGAACAGCACGAGGAGGATCAAAAGAAAAGAAATATTATATGCTTCAGTTTGGGGATAAAAATTTTTTTGAATTTCTATTAGAGTTAGGGTTAACTCCAAGAAAATCGAAAACAATGGCTGAGTTAAAAATACCTCAAAAGTATTTTGCAGATTTTTTTAGAGGGTGTATAGATGGTGACGGAAGTATATCAATATCAAAACATCCCGAAAGTAGACATCCACAATATAAAGTACGACTCTGTTCGGCAAGTAAAAGTTTTCTTGATTGGATTTTAAAAATGTGTAAAATGCTTTTTGATGTTAATGGAGGCTCAATTTGTAAATTAAAGAGTGCTTCTGTTTATGTTCTTTTGTTCGCTAAAAAAGATAGTATCATCATACTAAATAAAATATATAAGAAAAATGTGCTATGCTTGTCAAGAAAGAAAAAAGTGGCATTAAAAATATTGGGCAAGTGGCGTAATTGGTAGCCGCTCCAGTCTTAGGAACTGGTCCCGTAAGGGGTGAGGGTTCGAGTCCCTCCTTGCCCACAAGCTATAAAATATCCTTATATTATATGGGTTCAGTTTGCATTTGACTTTTTGGTTTGAGTATGCTATACTTTGCCTAGAAAAAGTTATTTGAAAATATTAGTTTTTGATTGTTTATTTTTGAAGTTGAACATTTTATATTTTGTGGACTTTGGAAATAAACAATTAAAAACTAAAAAATAAAAAATATGAAAACAAGTATCTTTTTTTTGATGTTAACCCTTAGCGGATTAATTTCAAATGGGCAGGGCCCAATACAGCCTCATGTTGAAAACGGTTACACCGCAGTTCAACAAAAAACATTTGCTACAAGCAGTACTAAACTTTCCGTAAAATGGCGTAAAGAATATATCGCCATTATTAATAAGGGTTTAGCTAAAGCTGGCGAAACTGTCATTGATCAAAATGACAACCCGATGGTTTTGGATGAAAGTCATGTTGAATGGTGTATTGACAATTCCTTTGACTCCACAGTTACTGGACTGACAAATTTCAAAAATTCCCGCAAAAGCGGAGATACTCTGAAATTTTTTTCAGACCCAGGACCATGGTCGGGAACAGTTCGCGTTTTCCATTATGGAAAATGCCGGATTATTACAAACAAGAATGTTTGTATGAACCTAATAAAGGTTCCGCAAGTGTTTCAGGAAATCGTTCAACAACAAGTACCTGATACCATGGGACAAGTAGTTCAGATAAAAACTGATACTGCACAGACACAATCTACTGATCTAGGTCAACAAGTTGTTGGAAATAAACAGCAACAACAAACAGAGACCCAGAAAAAATTATATTACGTACCCTTGGGTAGAGGGGTGAATGTACATTACAACACAAGATATAATAGTTATTATATCTTGAATTAAGGTTATTGCTCTCTGCGTTTTTAAACAAAACAAAGGGGGCAATTTTTTTATAAAAATATAGTTAAAAAAACTTTTTAAAATACTAAAAATAACCTTACAAAATAAGCCGAAATTCTCCCATAAGTTAGTTCAACAAGTAAGTGCAACACTTCTAGTAAAATAGAAGTATATGAAATATGAGCATTTAAGCATTTTAGAGCGCGAAAAAATTCAAGAATTGTTTTGGCAGAAGAAATCGATTAGATATAT
>Ga0265296_1004504_pt1 | contig 12081 bp, 9 predicted proteins | sample MunlanPumphouse1_FD_189073 | JGI IMG/M metagenome (GOLD analysis project Ga0265296, IMG submission 189073) | Groundwater microbial communities from a municipal landfill in Southern Ontario, Canada - Pumphouse #1 | ecosystem: Environmental > Aquatic > Deep subsurface > Groundwater | place: Canada... | reverse complement strand
GGTTATAAGACCGCCTGTGCCCAGATGGAAATAAGTTCGCCAAGTGTTCTCCTTCGTTCCATCTCTAAATGTCGCCTCTCCATCGACGGTACAGAGGCTTTACTCGACACTAACGAGGTCCGTAAAATATCCGTCTCAGAGAAGACCACGGTGTCCATTCCAGGAACCCTTGATATCGAAATAACCGCAGGCTCCAGCATAGAAGGGCTTGCCCGAAAGGTTGAAGACGCGCGTCATGCCCTCCAAGTCGCCTGTGCCGCCGCCACTGTGGCAGACCCGGACGAGGCCAGAAAAGCCTATGACGAACGCCAAGAGGCATTGCGGGGTGTTGAAAACAAAGGTCGGGTCGAGAAGGAAAACCTCAGGGATATTACTTACGAAAGCCTTGAACAAAGGTTGCACAATCTCCGGCAGAGCGTGCCAAACTACCTTGCCGGGCGGGTTAAAGACCCCGCGATTTGCCCGGATTTCGACACGGCAAAAAAGGAACGGACAAAGGCCGAAGCTAATTTTCAGACTGCAAGTGGCGAATTGGACAATACGCGTAAGGTTCTCGAGTCTGCCCGCTCCTTCTTTGAAGGTGTAAATATAAAACACAGGGAAGCCGTGGCAAAACTTGAGCAGTTGGCCAAAGACCTCAAACAGACTCAAGAAAACCTCGATAAAGCTCGTAAAAAAGAATCTGATGAAACACTCGATGCCAACCTGACCGCCGCCGATAGGGCTGTGCTCTCAGAAGATACTGGATACCGTTCAGCCGCAGACTCTTTAAAGGCTTTCAACCCTGAACAAGTAAGAGCCCTGGCAGATTCCACTAAAGGTTCCTTGAAAACGATAAAAATCAGTCATGATTCAAAAGACAAGGGACTGACAGAGGTCCAAACCCGTCTTAAAATAATGGGCGAAGAGGGCCTTCACGAAAAATTAAACGCGGCAAAGAATCAATTTGAACAATTGGAGTTCAAAAACCGTGCCTCCGCACTTAGAGCCAATGCGGCCAAATGCCTTTTTGATATCATGGGCGAAGAACGGGACAAGGCGAGCCGGGCTTATGTGGCCCCGCTTAAAGATAAAATTGAAAGACTTGGTCGTTTGGTCTTTGACCCTTTATTTCAGGTGACTATCGACGATGATTTGAAAATTACCGGCAGAACGGTCTCTGGTGTCACGGTCCCCTTCGATTCCCTTAGCGGGGGTACAAGAGAACAGCTTTCTTTGATGTACCGGTTGTCGTGTTCCATGATAGTGGCAAAGGATGGCGGAACACCGGTTATTTTGGATGATGCGCTGGGTTATACCGACCAGGAGCGTCTAAAATTGATGGGCGCCGTATTGGCGGTAGCCGCCAAGGAATGCCAGATCGTCATCTTTACCTGCATTCCTGAAAGATATGCGTTTATTGGGGAGGCCGCTGTTGTTCCACTGTAGCATGTGTTATATTGGGAAGGTCTTCATTTGGAGGATAAAAGAGCTTGGGTATGCCGAATAAAAAAAGAATATCGAAGACGCTGACAGTCAAGGATGAAAATGTGCCAACGCGCAACTCGCGAGGTCGTATCCGCGAGGAAGGCGCTTCTTTCCCGGTGCCACCTTCCTTGATCACTCTACCCGCAGACTATATTGAGGTGCTTACCGACCTGAAGCGGCAAATTGCTGCTGCCCAGACACGGGCGGCGCTTTCAGTAAACCGAGGGGTTATTGCCCTTTATTGGCATGTCGGGGGCACAATTGCAATACGTCAGACAATCTCCGGATGGGGAGATGCAGTGGTAGAGCGCTTGGCTCACGATTTAGGGCAAGCCTTTCCGGGCCTTGAGGGATTTTCGCCTCGCAACATCTGGCGGATGCGCGCATTTTTTCTCGCATGGTCAGGGGTGTCCAAGAAACTGACACAAGCTGTGTCAGAAACCAAAATACGAATTGCTTCAAAGAAACTGCCACAGGTTGTGTCAGAAATTCCTTGGGGGCATAACATTGTCATCTTGCAACAACTTAAAATTCCGGAAGAGCGCCTATGGTACGCCCAACAAACCCGCGACCATGGCTGGAGCCGCTCGGTCCTTCAAGCGCAAATTGCAAAAAGTGCTTATGGCCGACAGGGAAAAGCCACAACAAATTTTACCAGAGCCCTGCCGTATCCTCAGTCCGAACTCGCCCAGCAAACACTCAAGGATCCTTATAACTTCGATTTTCTGACCATGGGCCGCGAGGCGCATGAGCGTGTAATCGAGCGGGACCTTCTTGCCCATGTCCGGGAATTTCTGCTCGAACTTGGCGCAGGGTTCGCCTTTATTGGCAACCAGGTTAAACTCACCGTAGGTGACGCTGATTATTTCATCGACTTGCTTTTCTATCATGTGCGCTTGCGATGCTATGTGGTGGTGGAATTGAAAACAACCGCGTTCAAACCTGAACATGCAGGTAAATTGAACTTCTATCTTTCCGCCGTGGATGACCTGCTCAAACACAAGGACGACCAACCAAGCATCGGGCTTTTGCTCTGCCGTTCGCGGAATCGCATGCAGATTGAATATGCACTTAGGGATATTCATAAACCCATCGGGGTAGCTGGATGGGAAACGAAATTGGTCGAGAAACTGCCTGTGGATTTTCGAGGCAGTTTGCCTACGGTTGAAGAAATAGAGGCGGAGCTTGCCGGAGCGGTACCTTTGAAACCCGAACGGAAGGAGAACAAGACTTAAAGACAGAATTAGCCAATAGTCCAACGGGATGTTGGACTATTTCATGATGATGGCAGAATTGCCAAGGAGTATAGTGTAAATCGAAACCCGATGATTTCAGGCCCCGTTACAATATGACTGTTGTTGAAACAGTGGCAAAGGATGGCGGAACACCGGTTATTTTGGATGATGCACTGGGTTATACCGACCCGGAGCGTCTGAAATTGATGGGCGCCGTATTGGCGGTAGCCGTCAAGGAATGTCAAATTGTCATTTTTACCTATGCTCCTGAAGGATATGCTTTTATTGGGGAGGCCGCTGTTGTTCCGCTGTAGCAGGTGTTATATTGGGAAGGTCTTCAGATTAAGGATTTGGGCTTTTGTGGCAATACAGGAGATTGTTTATAGGCATACAAGGAGAGTAATCAATGAATAAGTTAAACATAGAATTAGAGAACTGTTACGGAATAAAGAAATTGGCGTACAGTTTTGACTTCACTGTAAAAAGCACGTATTCAATATATGCTCCCAATGGAATAATGAAGACTTCTTTTGCCAATACATTTATGGATTTAAGCAATGGTGTAAAGTCAAAAGATTTAATTTTTAAAGAAAGAAATACTGAAAGGATTATAAATGATGAAAACAACGCAGAAATCAATGGGGAACAGGTTTTTGTTATTGTACCATACAATAAAGAGTATAAATCAAATAAAATCTCAACCCTATTAGTAAATAAAAAGTTAAAAGGAGATTATGAACAAATTCATTTTAATATTGATGAAAAGAAAGAGCTTTTAATAAAAGAATTAAAACCTCTTGCAGGTCTTAAAGCAAATATTGAAGAAGCTTTCTCAAATGATTTTACGCACTCACCCAAAGAATTTTTTAAGTCTATTCTTCGTGTTAAAGCAGAAGTTTTAGACAAGACTGCACCAGAATTAGAAAATATTGTATATCAGAAAATATTCAGCGATAAGGTTGTGGCTTTTTTACAAACAAAAGATTTCAAAACTAAACTTTCAGAATATATTGATAAATACAATGAATTAATTGATTCATCCACATATTTCAAAAAAGGCGTATTCAATCATAATAACGCTTCAACAATAGCAAAGAACCTGAAAGATAACGGATTCTTTAAGGCAAAGCACTCTGTTTCCCTCAATGCAAAGGAAAAGGAAAAGAATAGAGTAATAACCACAGAAGCTGAATTGGAAGAAGTTATTAAGCAGGAGAAAGACAGTATTCTTAAAAATCCTGATTTAGTAAAGGCATTTGAGGAAATAGACGATGCAATAACAAAAAACAAGGAATTAAAAGATTTTCGGGATTATTTAGAAATAAATCCATCCATACTTCCTGAATTAGTAAACTTAGACGCACTAAAACAAAAGCTATGGATTTCATATCTAAAAAGAAACATTGAAGCATATAAGACATTGGAATCAGAATATGGTAAAGGTGTAAAGGAAATTGAAAAAATTATTGCCGAAGCTAAAAAAGAAGAAACACAGTGGAGAAATGTAATAGATGAATTTAATAATAGATTTTCAGTTCCATTTAAGTTGTCAGTCGATAACCAAGAAGATGTGATTTTAAAGAGCGAAGTCCCCAATATTAAATTTGTCTTTGAAGAATTTAAAGATACTATGCCTATTGCAGAGGAAGAATTATTTAAGGTTTTGAGTAGTGGTGAGTTAAGAGCATTGTATATACTGAACATTATTTTTGAGGTAGAAGCACGAAAACAAGATAGGCAAGAAACATTATTTGTAATTGATGATATTGCAGATTCATTTGATTACAAAAACAAATATGCAATCATTCAATATTTAAAAGACATATCTCAAGAAAGTATTTTCAAACAAATAATTCTTACTCACAATTTTGATTTTCATAGGACAGTAAGCCTTAGATTAGATATGTTTAGGGAACATAAACTAAATACTGTAAAAACAAAAGATGGAATCCAATTAATTAAAGAAACATATCAAAAAAATCCATTTGATGAGTGGAAAAAACATTTACATGATAATAACCAAATGCTTATTGCTTCTATTCCTTTTGTTAGGAATCTTGCGGATTATACAGGTCATGTAGATAATTACCTTAAACTAACATCACTTTTACATTTCAAAGAAGACACAAGTGGAATTTTGATAAGTGATTTGGGAATAATCATTAAAGAAACGCTGATTGACAAAGCAGCTTTAGTGCTTCCCGATAGTACAAAAGCTGTTATTGATTTAGTCTTCGAGCAAGCGGAAATAATACTACTCGCAACTGATGAAATAATTGAATTAGAAAACAAGATTGTTCTTGCAATTGCAATCCGATTAAAAGCTGAACAGTTTATGGTTGCTAAAATTAATGATGATACTTTTTGGAAAAGCATTACTAAAAATCAATCGTTGGATTTAATTGAAAGATATAAAAATGATTTTGCAACCGAGACAAGTAACATAGAAATATTAGAACAAGTTAATTTAATGACACCTGAAAACATTCACGTTAACTCGTTTATGTATGAACCTATTTTAGATATGTCAAATGATCACTTGCGGAAGCTCTATAAAGACGTATTGGCCATGCAATGATACATGGGGCGTCCTTGTGGCTGTCCGTTTTTGGCCGTTTGCAGACTCCTCTGGATGCGAGTGGCACCGAACCTGCTTGCAGGACGACGTGCCTGCGCCGGGTAGAAGATTGACAAAAAAAGGAACCTTATGCCACGATTGACTGAACAGGAACAACAAGAGATAATTCGCTATATCGAAGCTGACAAGCCCCTGCCGGATAAATTTCGCTTTCTGCTGTTTGAGAAAAAACGTGAGGTGGAACTGGTCTGGAACGGCAAGACGAGCGAGGTCTGCAATATCATCCTGCCCTTTCAGGTGATCGAGCAGGTGGATGAGCCGCGCGCTGAAAAACCGGAAGATGCGGCGATGCAATTAGACATGCTTTCTATAGACAGCCGGGGCCGCCAGATCAAGGGCTGGACCAACAAGCTCATCTGGGGCGACAACAAGCTCATCCTCTCATCCCTGAAGAACGGCCCGTTGCGCGAGGAGATCGAAAAGCAGGGCGGCATCAAACTCATCGCCATTGACCCGCCCTTCGACGTCGGCGCAGATTTTTCCATGGACATCGAGATCGGCGGCGACACCTTCACCAAGAAGCCCAACATCCTCGAAGAAATCGCCTATCGCGATACCTGGGGCAAGGGTGCCGACTCCTTCATCGCCATGATCTACGAACGGCTGATTCTGATGCGCGATCTGCTGGCGGAGGATGGGAGTATCTATGTGCATTGTGATTGGCGGGTGAATAGTTACATCCGGCTGGTTTTGAATGAAGTGTTTGGGAAGGAGAGATTCGTAAACGACATTTGTTGGAAGCGGAGCGCCAATACGTCGAGTATTGGGAAGATCTGGAAGCGGGCACAGGACACCATTCATCATTTTGCCAAGTCGCCAAATTACATCTTCAATTTTCAACGGAAACCATTGTCTGAAGCTTCGATGGACATCTATTCAAAGCAAGATGATCGCGGTCGCTACCGGCTAGTGCCGTTATTGGTCAGCGGGCGTAGAGGAGGAGTGACCGGTCAGCCATGGAAGAATGTTGATCCGAACAAACGCGGCAAGAACGGAATGCACTGGGTAACAACGCATGAGAAGTTGGAGGCCTACGTGCAACAGGGGTTGATCGTTTGGCCGGAAAAAGAAGATGGCGCGCCGAACCTCAAATACTACCTCGACGATAATGAGGGAGTAGTCGTGTCAGACTTGTGGGACGACATCGCGAACGTTGGAGCCAATCGAGCCGAATCTTTGGACTACCCTACCCAAAAGCCCGAAGCTCTCCTAGAACGTATCATCAAAGCCTCCTCCAACGAAGGCGACCTCGTTGCAGATTTTTTCTGCGGTTCGGGTACGACGGCAGCGGTGGCGGAAAAGCTGGGGCGCAAATGGATCATCAGCGATCTGGGCAAGTTCGCCATCCACACCACACGCAAACGGATAATCGGAGTGCAGCGGCAGCTCAAAACAAACGGCAAAGACTACAGGGCCTTTGAAATCCTGAACCTTGGAAAGTACGAGCGCCAGCACTATATCGGTGTCAACCCCAACCTGCGCGAGGCCGAACAACAAAAGCAGTTGGAAGAAAAAGAATCCGCATTCCTCGACCTGATCCTGCGCGCCTACCGCGCCGAAAAGACCGATGGCTTTGCCACCTTCCACGGCAAAAAGGCCGGGCGGCTGGTGGCGGTAGGGCCGGTCAACCTGCCTGTGACGCGCCTGTTCGTGGAAGAAGTTATTCTGGAATGCCGCCAGAAGCACATCACCCGCGTGGACATTCTGGGTTTTGAGTTCGAGATGGGTTTGTTTCCCAACGTGCTGGACGAAGCCCGCGCCAAAGGCATTGACATAGCTCCTAAATACATCCCCGCCGAGGTATTCGACAAGCGGGCAGTGGAAAAGAACCAGGTGGTCTTCCACGATGTGGCGGCTATTGAAGTCAAGCCGCACGTCAAGCCCCCTTCCAAAAAGCAAATGGGCAGCGTGGCGGTGGAGCTAACCGACTTTTCGGTCTTTTATTCGCAGGATTCGATTGCCAACGCGGAGGCAACGCTCAAGGACAAGGCCAGTAAGATCGTAGTCCAAGAGGGGCAGATCGTAAAGGTAAGCAAAGACAAGAGCGGCATCTTCAGCCGCGAGGTGCTCACCAAGAACTGGACGGACTGGATTGATTACTGGGCGGTGGATTTCAACTTTGAGAGCAAGCGCGAAATCATCCGCATACCACGTGACAAGACCAAACAAGTCCAGATACCTGGGATGGAGCAGCCCGAACAGTTAGAACTGCCGGAATATGAGGAAGTCTGGACCGGGGATTATATCTTTGAAAACGAGTGGCAGTCCTTCCGCACCAAGAAAGACCGCAAGCTTGAATTGACCAGCGTCTCCCACGAATGCACACCGGGGCGACGTAAACTGGCGGTCAAGGTGGTGGACATCTTCGGCACCGACACCATGACGATTATCGAGATTAACGTAGGGGGCAGATCATGAGAAGGGATGACATCCTCGCCATCTTGCGCGAATTCAAACTGGATTACGCGGAGAAATACGGCATCCTTGAGATCGGGGTATTTGGCTCGATTGCACGGGACGAGGCACAGGAGGACAGCGATTTAGACATCTGCGTGAAGACCAAAACTCCGAATCCGTTCACGCTGGTGCACATCAAGGAAGATATTGAGGGACTTGTCAAAAAACATGTCGATATCGTCAGGGTGCGCGATAAAATGAACCCTTTTCTTAAGAAACGAATAGATAAAGAGGCGTGCTATGTTTGATAAGGAGCTTGTTCTGTCCATACTATTACAGATTGATGATGCCCTCGGAAAAGTCGCAACCCGCGCCGGACGGATTCGGAGCGCCAGCGATTTCACCGACTCGCCGTCCGGCATGGAGACACTGGATAGTGTTTGCATGCTCTTCATGGCCATCGGAGAAGCTTTGAAAAATCTCGACAAAATCACTGACGGCACCCTTCTTTCGCAACATCCCGAGATCGACTGGAAAGGCGCTATCGGCTTCAGAGACATCATCGCCCATCATTACTTTGATATTGACGCCGAACAGGTGTTGTGGATTTGCGCCCATGAACTTGGGCCGTTATCTGCAACCATCAAAAAGCTTATAGAGGAGATGCGCTAATGGCGCTCCATCCAAACTTTCCCGAATCGCCCTATGTCATCCTCGACCCGGCCATCCGCTGGTTTCCGGCGGATGAAGCCCTGCGCGAGACCAGTATGGACAAGCTGATGCCTCCCCTGGTGCCGCAACTGCGCAAGAAGGTGAAAGAATGGCGGGATAACGGCTATGTCGGCGCGACCGACACCAGCCGCAGCCTGCTCAACTGGTGGTTCAACACCCCGCACCTGCTGCCCCAGGCCGACGGCACCATGGCCGAGTTCCAGTATTACTTTGCCCAGCGCGAGGCACTGGAGACGATCATCTATCTGTACGATGTGGTGGGTGTACAGGACAAGTACGACTTAATGCGCTTTGACAGTTCCGGAGCGGTCTCCACCGGCATGTTTGACGAGACCTGGCGGCGCTTTGTGGTGAAAATGGCGACCGGCACGGGCAAGACCAAAGTGCTGAGCCTGGTTCTGGCCTGGAGTTTTTACCACAAGTTGTATGAGCCGGGGTCGGAGCTTGCGCGCAACTTTCTGGTGATCGCCCCGAACATCATCGTCCTTGACCGCATCTATAAGGATTTTCAGGGCCTGCGCATCTTTTTGAAAGACGACCCGGTCTTGCCGGACAATGGCGTGGACGGGCATAACTGGCGCGACGATTTTCAACTGACCCTGCACGTGCAGGACGAGGTGCGCATTACCCGGCCCACGGGCAATATCTTCCTGACCAATATCCACCGGGTCTATGCCGGAGACGACATTCCCGCATCGCCTGATGACGAAGACACGATGGATTATTTTCTCGGCAGGCGACCCACCGGCGCGACCACCGACTCCAAAGTGGATTTGGGCATGATTGTGCGCGACATTGACGAGCTGGTGGTGCTGAACGACGAGGCACACCACATCCACGACCCGCGCATGGCCTGGTTCAAATCCATCGAAGATATTCACAACCGCCTGAAGCAAAAAGGCGCGGCGCTCTCTCTGCAAGTGGACGTGACTGCCACGCCTAAGCACAACAATGGCGCGATTTTCGTGCAGACCGTGGCAGATTACCCGTTGGTGGAAGCCATCAAACAAAACGTAGTCAAGCACCCTGCTGTGCCTGACCCTCCAAGCCGAGCCAAACTGGTGGAACGCCAGAGTGCCAAGTTCACCGAGAAATACGCCGATTACATTAACCTTGGCGTGATCGAGTGGCGTAAGGCGTATGCCGAACACGAAAAGATGGACAAGAAGGCCATCCTCTTTATGATGACCGATGACACCCGCAACTGCGACGATGTGGCCGCTTATCTGCGATCCAACTATCCTGAGTTTGCTGAAAAAGACGCGGTGCTGGTCATTCACACCAAGAACAACGGCGAGATTTCCGAATCAACGTCGGGCAAAGCCAAAGAAGAGTTGGATAAGCTTCGTGAGCAAGCCAATGCTATTGACAGCCTGGACAGCTCCTACAAGGCCATCATCTCGGTGATGGTGCTCAAAGAGGGTTGGGACGTGCGCAACGTCACCACCATTGTGGGACTACGCGCCTATTCCGCCCAGAGCAACATCCTGCCGGAACAAACCCTGGGGCGCGGCTTGCGCAAGATGTACCCCGGCGGCCTGGAAGAATATGTCAGCGTGGTCGGCACGAATGCCTTTATGGATTTTGTGGAATCCATCCAGGCGGAAGGCGTGGTGCTGGAGCGCAAGCCGATGGGCGAAGGCACGCAAGCTAAAACGCCGCTGGTGGTGGAGGTTGACAAGGAGAACGAGAAGAAAGACATTGACGCGCTGGATATTGAAATCCCGGTGCTGACGCCCCGCGTCTACCGGGAATACAAGAACCTGGGCGATCTGGACGTGAGCTCGCACGGTCATGCAAAAGTGGCATACCGACAGTTCAGCGAGGAGGAACAGCGGGAGATCGTCTTCAAGGACATCACCACCGGCGAGGTGACGCACACCACCATCCTCGACACGGCGGGCATTGCGGATTACCGCAGCGTGATCGGCTACTTCGCGCAGATCATCATGAAAGATTTACGGCTGGTGAGCGGCTACGACGTACTGTATGGCAAGGTCAAGGCGTTTGTGCAAGAACAGTTGTTTGACCGCCCGGTGGAACTGGAAAGCCCCAACACCCTGCGCAACCTGTCGGAACTGGCGGCCACAAAAACCCTGATCGAGACCTTCAAGAAGGCGATCAACGCCCTTACCGTGAAGGACAAAGGCGACGCAGAAATTCGGGACACCATCAAGCTGCGGCAAACACGCCCCTTCGTGGCTAAGGATCAAGGCTACCTCATCCCGAAAAAGAGCGTCTTTAACAGGATCATTGGAGACAGCCCTTTTGAACTGCTGTTCGCCCGCTTCCTGGAAGACTGCGACGATGTGGTTTCCTACGCCAAGAATTATCTGGCGGTGCATTTCAAGCTGGACTACGTGAACGCGGACCGCGACATCTCCAACTACTACCCGGACTTTTTGGTCAAGCTGTCCGCCAAGCGGATTTTCATTATCGAAACCAAAGGCCAAGAAGACCTTGACGTTCCGCTGAAGATACAACGGCTGCGGCAATGGTGCGAAGACATCAACCGCGTACAGGCAGATGTGGAATACGACTATGTTTACGTGGACCAGGAAAGTTTTGAGAAATACAAGCCTGCCTCATTCCGGCAATTGGTTGATGGCTTTAGGGAATACAAAGAGAAAATATAAACAGGCGCTGCACATGGCCGCCTACCACTCGGTTTTTCAAAGGTTATGTGCCAGCATAGCTGTCAGTTAGTTAGGAGAGAATAGCATTATGTTAACCCAACTATTCCAAGTAATAGTTAGTGGCTTAGCCATAGGAAGCTGTTATGCCCTGATCGCCCTGGCGATGGTAATTATCTATAAGACCTCTGAGGTCTTGAACTTTGCCCAGGGCGAGATGGCTATGGTAAGCACTTTCTTTGCATATTCCCTTTTGTCAACCTATAACATACCTTTTATTATTGCCTTTCCTCTAACACTTGTATTTTCCCTGATCCTGGGTATGCTTGTGGAATTTGCATTCCTCAGACCTGCCAAAAACCCCACTGTCTTAGGATTGATTGTGATTACCCTTGGGGCAGAAATGGTTCTGTATGGTTTTGCCGGATGGAAATGGGGGGCAGATCGTGAAGGTAAGCAAGGACGCACACGGCATCGTCAGCCGCCGCGAACGGCTCACCCAAAACTGGACGGACTGGATTGATTACTGGGCGGTGGATTTCGATTTTGAGAGCAAGAGCGAGATCATCCGGGTGAAGAATGAGGAAACCGGAAAATGGGAAGAACATTGGACTGGGGATTATATCTTTGAAAACGAGTGGCAGTCCTTCCGCACCAAGAAAGACCGCAAGCTTGAATTGACCAGCGTCTTCCACGAATGTCCGCCGGGGCGACGCAAACTGGCCGTCAAGGTGGTGGACATCTTCGGCAACGACACGATGACAATTGTGGACGTGAGCGTGGGGAAGAACGGAGGGAAGAAATAATGGCTAACAAAACCGACGGGCATTGTATTGAGGATCATTTCGGTGACGTCACCGAAATGATCGAGATCAAACAGCGCAAGCGACTCGGCAATGCTGAGACGCCTGCAAAGAAGAAAAGCGAGGACAAATAAGAGGGAACGGTTCTATAAAAAACGTTAATTGCTGCCTGTTTC
>Ga0265296_1004503_pt1 | contig 12083 bp, 7 predicted proteins | sample MunlanPumphouse1_FD_189073 | JGI IMG/M metagenome (GOLD analysis project Ga0265296, IMG submission 189073) | Groundwater microbial communities from a municipal landfill in Southern Ontario, Canada - Pumphouse #1 | ecosystem: Environmental > Aquatic > Deep subsurface > Groundwater | place: Canada... | reverse complement strand
TGGGATTCCGCTTGAAAAGATGACAGTAACGCATCAGGCGCCTTTTTCCATCCATCATAAGAGGTACCATGGGAGCAATAAGGAACAAATTTTCAAAAAATATGGCATTAACAAGCCGTATGTTTTATATGTGGGCGTTGCTTTTCCGCACAAGAATTTAGCTGGCCTGTTGAGAGCATGGAAAATTTTTGAAGAGAAATATTCCAAAGATTATCAGCTTGTATTCGCGGGAAAAGAAAATTATTTTTATCAAAAATTAAAATCAGACCAGATTATCGAGCAATTAGCAAACAAGCCGATTTTTACAAATTTTGTGGATGATGACGAACTGCGGGTTTTGTACGAAAATTCTTATTTATATATATTTCCGAGCTTATCAGAAGGGTTTGGGCTGCCTCCGCTGGAAGCGATGAGCTATGGAGTGCCGGTCATTTCATCCAACCGCACCTGCCTGCCCGAGATTCTTGGGGATGCCGCGTTGTATTTTGATCCGGAAAATTACGAGCAAATGGCGGAATGCATGTATAGAGCGCTGACAGACAAAGATGTCTTGATTGAGTTGCAGCAAAACGCGAGGGGGCAGGTGAAGCTGTTTTCCTGGCGCAAGCTGGCTAGACAGACGATAGAGATTTATTCCAGATATAAAGTTTAGCGTCTGCTATTTATCGCCTGCCGCCGCTTGTCTATAATTACGAATTACGCAAGTCTCTGGGAGACTTTTTTATTTTGTGCTATAATATCAACATTAATCAGGCTAACATGCCAAAGAAAAACAAAAGACAATGTTCTGTCTGCCGCAATTATGGGCACAACAAGCTGACCTGCGCGCTTTTGAGGGAAACAGCCAATCCAAAGCGAATCATCAGCCGACAGAATAAAAAAAAGGCCGCCGTAAAAAAATTTCCAGTGATTGTTCGGGTTCTCTATAATATGGAGTCATCTCCGCATGTGATCAATTTGAAAAATGATGAACGGGAGAAGGTATTGAATAATATTGAAGTATTTAGAGAAGAGCTGAAAAAAACTCCAGAGTTGGCAGCGGTTGATTTTGCGGCGTTGGTGAGACAAGAGAGGCAGAGGTCGGAGAGCAGTGATAGGAGGGCAGCGATTGATCGCCAACTGCTAAAAAATGAATCACAAAGAGCGGCCAAACAGCCTATTGCTCGAAACGCAAGAATTGCAATCGGCCGCCGGCTGTCTTGGCGGCCAAGATGGCCGTTGCCAAGATTGTCCATTTCTCATCGCGCGCCATCAATTATTTTTCGGATCAAAGATGCGGGCAAGGCGATTAAAAATTATCCATTTTTGGCGGCTCAAAGGCATTTTTTGCAATTCAAGGCAAAACGCATGGGATATGCGATTATTGCATTATTGATTATTGCTATTTTGCCCTTTCCTGCAATTGGATATTACCAAAAGATAAGAGAAGATGGCCGTAGAGTGGTTGAGGATAGTACGAATGCTTTTTTGGCTCTGCAGTCTTCTACGGTCGCGGCCATGCAGTCAAATATACCGCAAGCGCAATATGATTTGAATGTTGCTTTGAATTTGTTCAGCGATGCCGGATCAATTGTTGATCGAGAATATGGCGCTTTGGTGTATGTGATGAGCATGTTGCCAGTGATTGGCAATCAGGTTGCAAGCCGCCAGCATCTTTTGAGCGCGGGCCACCATCTGGCGCTGGGAAATACTTATCTTGTGCAAGGCATTGGCGCGATACAAAAGGAAGACCAGCCGGTTACGGCGCGGCTTGCCATATTGCGCGCGCATCTCAAGAGCGCCTTGCCGCAGTATAGAGAAGCGCTTGAACAGCTAACCATTGTTGACGCCAGGACTATTCCGGCAGAGTACCAACAATCCTTTGTCGAGTTCAAATTTCTTTACGCGATGTTTATTGATGATATGGAAGATATGGTTGATCTGGCCCAGGGAATAGAGTTGCTCTTGGGCAGCCAGGACCTAAAACGTTATTTGCTGGTTTTTCAAAATCAAAATGAGCTCCGGCCAACCGGAGGTTTTATGGGGAGTTTTGCCACGCTTGATGTGCAAAAAGGCAGAATAGTCGGTTTGGATGTTCCGGGCGGAGGGACGTATGATTTACAGGGCCAGCTGGATGTATTTGTAAAGCCGCCGCTGCCTCTTCAGGCGGTGAATGCCAGATGGGAGTTTCAAGACGCGAATTGGTTCCCGGATTTCGCGATGTCGGCGCAAAAGATGGAATGGTTTTATCAGCACGGCCGCGGCGCTACGATGGATGGCGTTATCGCGATCAACGCTTCGGCGCTGGAGAGGCTTTTGAGCGTTATCGGCCCTATCGTGGACGCGGAGCGTGATTTAGTTTTGGCGCAGGAGAGCGCGATCCAAGAACTCCAGCAAGAAGTTGAAGTTAATTATGATCCGGAAAAAAATAAGCCAAAAGAAGTAATTGGCGATGCGCTTGGGCAAATTTTGGAACGGCTGGGAAAGATTCAGACAGCGGATATCATTAGGCTTTTGACTGAACTGAATGATGCTTTAAAACAAAAGGAAGTGCAGATATTTGTAAATGAACCATCTTTGCAAAGCACATTTCGCGGCTTTGGCTGGACTGGCGAGATTATATCAAGCGCGCTTAATCAAGATTATCTCATGGTTGTAAATACCAATATTCATGGACAGAAAAGCGATGCCAAGGTAGAGCAAGAGATTGAACATCAGGCCGTTGTTCAGGCCGATGGTTCGGTTATTGATACTGTATTTATAAAAAAGCGCCACACTGGCACTGCGGGAGAATTATTTTATGGCGTGCCAAATGTCAGTTTTATACGCGTGTATGTTCCAGAAGGCGCGGAGTTGCTAGATGCGCAGGGGTTTGTATTTCCTCCTGAAGATGTGTTCAAAGTTCCAGAGCCGTGGTATGAAGACGATTATGATCTGGCTATTCTAGAGCAAGAAGAAGGCGTGCATTTTGGCAGCGGCACTCGTATAACCAAAGAGTTCGGCAAAACTGCTTTTGGGAATTGGATGATGGTTAGTCCGGGGGGCGAGGTTGAAGCGTATTTTAGCTACAAGCTTCCATTTAAGATTTTTGATCTGGGAAGTGAATCCGATAAACAGACAAACAGAGAGAAATTTACGGCAATGATTTCAGGAAAACAAAACTTGGCCTCGCGATATAGTTTGGTAGTTCAAAAACAATCCGGCACAGAAAATAATTTTATTTCTACGGTGATTTATCCTGATGGATGGCGTCCGGCATGGAGGTCTCGCGATGATATTGATTTGGCGGCCAATGGCGCTTCATTTAAAGAAAAACTTGAGACTGATGAGGTTATCGGAGTGGTAATGGAAAAGGTTAAAGAGTGACGAGCGATAAGCGAGGATCCGCGGCAGGCGGCGGCATCTGTTTTGGCGGCGGAGCGGTTAATATGATATAATATGGCAACCCACATTATATTTATGTCAAAATCAAAAAAGAAAAAACAAACAGATAATAGGCTTGTAGAGATATTGGCAAAGAAAAACACCGAAGATGAGGCGAGTGGACAAATAGAGGATGATGCCGAGAGAGTTGTCGAAGATAAAGGTAATCAAGATTTGGCGGGCGATAGCCGTCAAGGATTTGTAAAAAAAGAATTGGAGGTTGCGGCCAAAAAATTTGTCAGTTCAGAAAAGGCCGCAAAAAAGAAAAAACATCACCGGCGGGCGTCCGCAGACTCAGAAAACGGAGTATTGGATGGAAGGAACACTAATGAGAAAAAAATTGAAAGAGAGCTTGAAGAGATTTACGGCAATGATGATGGAACAATGCCAGATATGAAAAATTTTGAAAGAAAAAAAAGAAATCGCGCCATTACGGCTTTAGTCGCGCTAGTTGTTTCATGCTCGGCGCTGGCTGTTGTGGCTTGGGCGGGTTTTTTTATTTTTCAACCGCAATCGCGCTTCTCGGAAGAAGACGTAATTCTTTCCATATCTGGCGATGAAGAAATAATGAGCGGCCAAGAAGTTCGTTATCGGATTAGGTATCGAAATTCTCAAAATGTTCCTCTGGCAAAAGTCGCGCTTCAGATTCGTTACCCGGAAGGGTTTGTGTTCAAAGAAAGCAACCCGGCGCCTGCCAACGATAATAACGATGAATGGACCATTGGTTCGCTTGAGGAGCAGGCGAGCGGATACATAGATATTTTTGGCAAATTGTATGGTGATTTGGAGAGAAAGCAATCATTTAGAGTTTTTTTAAATTATATTCCATCAAATTTTAGTTCAGAATTTCAAAAGATAGCCACAATTAGCGCGGCAGTTACCCAGTCGCCGCTGTCTTTAATTTTTGAAGGTCCGGCAGACGTTGTTGTCGGGGCAGAAGCCGAGTTTGTGATTACCGTAAATAAGGAAAAAGACGATGTCGGGGAGCACCTGGCAGTCGTCCTTGAACCGAGCGGCGGGTTTACAATAAAGAGCAGCGATCCCGCGGCTGATGAAAGCGACCATTTCAGATGGAGCATCAAAGATTTGAATGAAGAAAAAAAGATAACAATCCGTGGAGTGTTTGCCGAAGAGTCTGGTAAGGAGAGTGTGGAGATTACCGTAAAAGTTCTTGGCTGGAAAGACGAAAATCGGTCAGAAAATGGATATGTGCTTGCTGCCAAAACACAGACCGTGGCGATTACGCAAACAGGTGTTTCCGCAAATCTAGTTATCAATGGAACTTTGAGTGATTTTTCAGCGCAACCGGGTGATGTTTTGTATGGCAGTATCGCAATAAAAAATGCGGGACAAGGCGCGCTGGAAGATATTTCAGCGAGCATTATTTTTGACGCTCCTTCGTTTGATGGTAAAAGTATTTTGAAATGGGAAGAGCTGGAAGACAAAGCAGACGGGCGCATTGCCGGCGAACAACGCAACAATCAGACAAGAAGAGGCAGCATCACTTGGGGGAAAGGCCAGATTGGAGGCTTGCGAAAGATAGCCGCAGGCGGAGAAGCAACGATTGATTTTTCTATTCCGATCAAATCCGCCGCTGACATTGATCTAACGGATTTTTCAACGTATGAGATTCAGGCTGTTGTTGAACTGCAGTATGATACTCTTGGCGAACATGATAATCTTTCCAGCAATCAGATTAAAATGATCGTGAATTCTGACATTGAGCTTGGCGTACAGGATGAGATTGGACAAACTGATGCTGGAAAAGACAAACATAGAGTTACCTGGATTTTGAATAATAGTTTCCACGAATTGAAAAACATCAGTCTTGAGGCGGATATTTATGGAGATATAAAATGGTTGGAAGAAGCGCTCACTGTGCCGGCTGGAGAGGCGGTCTTTGACCAAGATAAACAGCGGCTGACTTGGACGGTTGAGAGCATGCCGACGAGTCTGGATGTGCTGGCTTTGCAGTTTGGCGTTGAGTTAAATAGCAAAAATCCTTCACAAACGAATTTGGCTTCTAAAGTTCGGTTTAAAGCGACAGATGCGATTACCGGCGAGGAGATTATTTTAGTCGGAGATGAAGTGTTGTTGAGTGAAACGGGAAATTAGAAATTGGAAATTGGAAATTGGAAACTAGAAATTGGAAATTGGAAATTGGTGATTGAATATTTTCCAATTTTTTAATCATTAATAATATTGACTTAAAAATATTTTAGTGCTATAACTATTCTAGATTTTTTACATTTCGGCCAAACGAGGCCCAACACAACACAGGAGCATGGTCAATGGTCATGAGATATTACATCACAGCCGTCGTTCTCTCACTCTGCGTCTCTAGTGCAGCAGGATCCCAAGAGCAAGTCCAGCTGACCTACGATGCCAGTCTGCTCGGAGTGGATGCCTGCGGGCGGGTGCTCTGCTGGCATGACTCTTTGGAGACTTGCCCGCCGCTTGACTGCGAGGTGGCGATGAGCTAAGCCGGCGCGGATTGGCGCGACAACCGTTCGTACCATATCAATCTGGTCGTCCAGATCATTAGGGATATGGTGCGACTGGAGAACAGCGCCGGAGAGCGCCAGGAACGGATGCGCTGGGGGGTGCACGATTCTTTGGTCTGCCTCGGCTATGAGGCGCTTGCCTACGAGATCCTAGACATGTTTCCGTTTGATGAGATACCGCGACATTTGTGGCAACTCATTGAGCAGCTGGAGGATCTGCAGGATCTGCAAAACCATCCGCAGGAGGATAGCACGGAAGGATGGCTCGAAGAGATGCAGATTGAAGATCTCTTGGCCATGCTGGAGGAAGAAATCCAGTTTGTAGTCTGGGCCGACACTGCTACTTTGGTCGAGCACGCTAGAGCGGTGCTCGGGCCCTAACTGATTGGCAGCGTTTTTTGGAATGTAGAAATGAAGGGGGTCGGCGTGTGTGAATTGTTTTTGAATCGCACGCCGGCTAATTCAAGATGATAACAAGTTTTGTCGTTTTGATTTAGAAAAATAATCCGTCCGTCCGCCAAATTCGGCGAACGGACGGATTTTTTGTCTGTCATCGTTTATTTGAAATTATTAAATTATGTTATTTAGCCACCCAGCCGCCGTCTACTACCAGTACCTCACCATTAACAAAATCAGATTCGTTTGATGCCAGGTAAACAGCGGCCATAGCAATATCTTCCGGTTCGCCCAAACGAATGTATGGCGTAGATGCATGAAAACCTTTTTTGACAGCTTCGTCGGCAAGCATATCTTTGGTCATGGCTGTTTTGATAACTCCGGGAGCAATACAGTTGACATTAATATTTTTTGGCGCGTATTCTATAGCCATTTCGCGGGTGAGAGCGATGATGCCGCCTTTGGAAGCGCAGTAAGCGCTGATTTGGTCAAAGCCGACCAACCCGGCGATTGAGGCGGTGCTGATTATTTTCCCTTTTTTTTGTTTGAGCATTGTTGGCAGGACTGCTTTGGAACAGAGAAAAACGCTTTTTAGATTGACGTCAATAATTTTATCCCAGTCTTTTTCTAGCATTTCATGCATGGCGCCAAATTTGACGATGCCGGCATTGTTAAACAGAATATCAATTTTGCCGAATGTTTTCAAACATTTATTTACCATGAACTCTACGTCTTTGCTTTTGCTGACATCGGTTTTTATAAACAATGCTTTTCCTTTCATTTTTTTAATTAATCGGACTGTTTCATTCCCGCCTTTTTCCGACCAATCAGCCGCCAAAACACTGGCTCCTTCTTTGATAAAAGCCAGCGCCGCGCTTTGGCCAATGCCAGAGCCGGCGCCGGTGATTATGGCCACTTTGTTTTTTAGGCGCATATTTTTTGGTATGTTAAGAGTGATTATTTATTTATTTGATTATAGCATGTTTAGCAACACTTTGACAGTAAATGTATGGTGCCAGTACTATCTGCTGCGCAAGTGCGCAAGTTGACAAGATCTGCAGGATATGCTAATTTTAATTAAGTTCAATACAAGTTATATCATAATCAAAACCAGTGGTGGTATATCTTGTGGCATGCTTTGGGTTTCATATCCAAATGATGTCCATGAAAAAAGGAGTTGTTCGCTAACATCAACATCCACAACAAACGACAGTTTGTCAAGGAGCAAGGAAATGAGATACGAGCAGGTGATGAATATAGAACGGCGCTACCTGATGGCCACTGCGGTCCAGGAGTGGTACGAGAGTTTAGAGAAGAAGCAGCGCGGAGTAAGAGCGGTGTTTGGCCAGAATAAAGTGGACAACCGCATATACGCCTGGATACATGGGGTACGGCCGATTCCACCGACGTTTTTGGCCATACTTTACGTCAATACAACGGATCGTCGATTCTTGATGACGGCCGGGGAGAAGCAGCGATCCAGCGAGAAGAACCGCGCCAGCATGCCGGCTGAGCGCCAATGGCCCACCATCACTCAACAGGAAGCGGAGGCATCCATCCGCGATTTGGAGCCGCCAGATGATTTTGTGATGGAGGTAGAACGGCGCCGCGGAAGGAAGAACGAGGAGGAAGAAGGAGAAGGAGGACAAGGACAAGTAAGCCCGCCTGCAGTATGGCAAGAACAACCACGGTTGGACGAGCCGAAACCGACCCCACCTGTGACTACCGCCGTCATGCAGCTGATCACCGCACAGTTGCAACTGATTGTGGCGGCTCTTAGGGGCGACTCTGGTCTGATGGCCGAGTTTGCCGCTGATCAAGAGATCATTCGTCTCTTGCGACAGCTTTTGCCCGAGCCGCAGGCAACAACGGAAGCAACCAGCGAAGAAACTAAGATCACGGTGGCCGCAGTGAGATCCCTTAGTAGGGATTTGAGAAAGATATCTAAGCTGCCAGCGGGGCATCAAGATAGGGAGTGGGCCAGGGTTCATCTGGTAGAGCCGGCTTTCAACCTCTACGAAGCCGCAACCATGCTCAACATTCAATTCCCCGATGAGTTCGGGGATTTAGTGGCTCAGTTTGAGGATATCAGACAGGCGCTGGCGAGAACTACGCGCCGTAGAAGAGGAGAGTGAAGATGAAAAGGACGACAAGGAAGATAGTGTTTGAGGCGACCGGGAAGGTTGCGACAATGGCACTCTCCCGGCGTTTGTACGCTGACACTCGTCAAGCAGTGGGCGAGTTGGTGATCAACGGCTTGGATGCCGCCAACCAGATTAAGCGCATGCCGGTGGTTGCCATCCACCTCTGGGCCGCGGGCGAGCACAGGTTGTCCGAGACGAAGTGTGCGGCCATGACCGTGACCGACAATGGAATCGGATTTACCGACGAGGTCATCACGATCTACGGCCGGGTCGCCGAATCGGCCCAGGTTGGACACGGGCGCCATGGCGTTGGTAAGTTTGCTGCCTTCGCCCTCTGTTCCCAGAAGAATCCACGTTACCACATAGTCACTGCCAGCGGAAACGAGCGCCATGCTCGCCGTTTCGATATTGACGGTGACGTAATCTTTCGCACTGAAGGGTTTGCGCCGTCGATTGTAGACAGATCCGATCTTCCTGGACTACCGGACAGCGGTTCGTTCGCCCAGGTCGTTATTCCTGATCTAGAACGGTCGTTCACGGCTGAAGAACTCATTGAGTTTTTGACCGATCATCTTCCCCACACTCCGTGGGAGATGACGGTCAATGGCCAGGTCGTTCCTCATCGTCAGGTGAAGGTGCTTGAGTCAGTGTTGGTGCCGCCCATTATTGGCGTGGCTGGCCAGGTTCGCATCGAGCTGGGGAAGGCCGAAGACCTGCGACACCCGGATTCGGTCTGGCTCATGGACGGTCTCACTTTGCGGCCGGTCGCCCAAGTCGCCGAATTGCCCCGTGCGGTTCGTGGCCTGCTGGATCCGAATTTGCTGGATCCGGTACTCCTCGGGAACATCTTCATTGATGGCTTGGAGGATCACAGTTCGGGCGGTCGCTCCGGGCTGGCTGCCGATTTCTGGCAGGGCGCGTTCGGACGCAAACTTATTGATATCTTCAATGGCTTTGCGGCTCCGGCGGCCAGAAGAGTATTAGGGGTGATCTCTCGGCCGGACGATCTCCTTTCCTCACAGATTGCCGTTCTGGGGGACACCTTCTCCGCTGCGTTCGGTGCGCCGGAGATACCGGAAAACTTCAAACCGCAACCAAAGGGCGCTTCGCAAGGAGGCGGACCCAGTGGAGGCGAGGATGACGAAGACGAAGAGGAAGATGGCAAGGAACCAAAGCCCCGTGATCCGTCAGGACGCCAACCCACCCCGGGCGGAGGGTCGCAACGGAGGGAGCGAGGACAGAGACGGGCGGCCTTCGTGAAGATTGAGGACAAAACCTACCAGGTCATTTCTTTCAAGACTGGTGGAACGGTCCCCAGCAGTGTCCGTAAGGGAGACGTGATCGTGGTCAACACGGATCACTATGATGTCAAACGTCTTCTGAGGAAGCGGGCGACCGACGAGCTTGCTGTTCATCTGTGCCGGATACTCATTGAAGCCCACGTGGCTAATGTATACGGACAGGGCGAGATCGAGCAGGTCTACCGCCTCAAGGCCGTGGTGGAAGAGAGATAGAGGCAGGGGAGCTTTTTTTTCTCAAACATGGATGTTAGCGATGGGGATTCACGGCGCGTTTGTACAGCACAGACGCGCCGCCCCTTCGTTCATTGGCGGCAACTTGCTTGCAGTTAATGAACATTAAAAAACCCTCTAACGAGGGTTTTTTGGTATTATCGTTTTTCATCTCTTATTATCTGCCAGATGCGTGCAAAGCAATCAATTGTTTTTTGGTAATTTTGCCTTCGTCGATTAAATCTTTTGTCCAAACCATGGAAGCGATTTCTCCGATCGGAGTCAATCGGTTGGCCCTTCCCCATCTATTGCCGATACTTAATTTTTTGATAAGCTGTAATCCTGGCCGCAATTGGGCCAGTAATTCTAACTTAGCATAGACCCCGCTTGCCATTAGTGAAGCTTCGGCTAAGTTTTTTGCCAACCCGACGGCTTTGCTTCTTATTTTAATGTTTACTGTTGTTCCGGTTCGAGCTTTAAATTTATCTCCGTCTCTCATTGCTCCTAAAATTGCTATTGCCAGTTTAGTCCTTTCAATTAGAGCGTCGGTAGATAAGTCCGCTATTAAATGTTCGTACAGCTTTTCTTGGTAATCGTCTTTTGGTTCAAACGGAAACTGCTTTTTAAGATCAGATGTTGGTATCCCGATGAATTCAGCTAGTTTACTTTCTATGTTTAGGATTTCCGATTCGCCATGCGTAGTAAATTCAACCGTGAATGGCAGATCTCCAACACGGATAGTATCTTCTTCCGTGTCTGTTCCATCTTCTTTTTGTCTATCCGTTTCTTGCTCAGACTTCTCTTCGTTTCTTTTATCGCTGATGAGAAGAATACTACCTGTATCTAAAATTGAATCATCAAGAACAGGCAGATTGGTGTCCAGATCCGAACCGATTAAATTTAAAGCTTCAAGATGTTTGGTTATTCCCCTTTTTCTCTCTCTGAATATTTCGATTGTTTCGTCAAGCGTTTTTAATTTCTCTTCCGCCATTTTGATTTGGGCTCTAAGGTTGGTCTGCTCTTTTTGGACTGCTTGGTATTCACCTGTCGCCTGCTTGAAACCCAATCTGCTTTGGGCTTCAAATATTTTTTTTTGTTCATTTATTTCTACTTCCGCTCTGGTTTGAGCATCTGGGAGCCATGTGAGAAGATGGGCGTAGGCGGATTCAAGTCTATCAATTTGTTTGTCTATCTGTTTTTCTATATCTAACAAAGCGTTTCGTCTTTCCGTTAGAAATTCAGTTAAATCTCCCTGCGTTTTTTGTTTTTTTTCGTCTGGGATTGTTTCTTCTGTTTCGGTTTTTGTTTTTAGTCTTAATATTTCTTCCCGTAAAGCCGCGATGCTTGTTCTCAAAGCTGCTGTTTCCTGCTCAAATCCATCCGCCATATCTAAAGCAATTTCCACTTCTTCACTCAGCCTCGCTATTTCCATTTGGGCATATTCTTCGGATTCTTCGAGAGTCGAGGCGGGTGTTTCAATCGGTGCGCCTTCAGCTTTTTTAAATCTACGCAGTATTTCTATCTTTGCGTCTGTCCGTATTCTGTTTAGAGAACGGAGAAAAGCATTCCATTCTTGTTTAGGGTTAATTTTCTGCGGGTTTTTTTTATATATTTGAATAAATCGAGTTTTAATTTCAATCAGCTTTTTGTCGATTTCTGCACATAAACGTTGGACATCGTCAATTGTTTTTGGTTCAGCTTCAACTACTCTTGTTTTTGCCCAATCAAGTAACTCTCGTTTTAATTCTTCGAATTGTATTTGCGATTCTAACATTCTGTCTTCAATTCTTCCCCCCCTTTTTTTCCCCGGTCCTTTTGTGCCAAGCTGACCTTGTCTAGTATCCATAGCGGTTTTCGCCATCTCATATGCTCGGCTAAGTGTTTTATCTGTTGGCATATACAATGTTTAGGTAAAATTATAAAAAAATTCTAACAATTTCTATTAAAGGAATCAATACAACTCGCGTAAACAACAAAAACAGCTCTGCGTTATCCTTACTGGTGGAATTATACAACTCTGCTCGAACATTTTTTGACGGGAACTCCTGACTGATTGCCGCGCTTCGCGCGGCTGAAACGAATCCTGACGCTCGGGCGGGCAAAAAGGAAGGGGGTTGGGGGGAAGG
>Ga0265296_1004502_pt1 | contig 12084 bp, 9 predicted proteins | sample MunlanPumphouse1_FD_189073 | JGI IMG/M metagenome (GOLD analysis project Ga0265296, IMG submission 189073) | Groundwater microbial communities from a municipal landfill in Southern Ontario, Canada - Pumphouse #1 | ecosystem: Environmental > Aquatic > Deep subsurface > Groundwater | place: Canada... | reverse complement strand
CACATTTGAATACCTTGGTCCCGATGGTTACACGCGATACGCGCTAACTGCCGAAATCATTAAGTCAATTTTTAATAAGAAGACTGTGAATGTATTAGATATTGGAGGAAAAGACACTCTGCTCTGGAAAGTTTTTGATGAATTAGGAATTAATGCTCAATATACAGTCGTGGACATATTAGAAGGCGAAGGCACAAAAAATTATGAATATGTAAAGGGAAGTGGCACTAACCTTCCTTTTAAAGACAACTCTTTTGATGTGGTCCTCTCAACAGATGTTTTAGAACATATTGACGATAAAGATAAAATCAAATTTATTACCGAATCCGTAAGAGTGGCAAAAGGCATCTCTATTATCGCCGCTCCCTTTGCTTCCCCCGAACTTGAATACGCTGAAAAAACGGCCAACGCTTTTTATCGAGAGTTAATGGGAGAAAATCACAATTGGCTTAAAGAACATTTCAAATATAAGAAGCCCGGAAAAGAACAAATTGAAGAGTTTTTGAAAAAAGGGAGATATAAATATAAAACATTTGGAAATAATAATTTAGATTATTGGCTTGCTACGGTTCTCCTAAACTTTATTCTGGAAAAGTATTTATCTTTTGAAAAAACAATCAGTGGTTTAAATATTTATTATAATAAAAATTATCTTGAACTAGGGGACTGCGAAGAACCCACATATAGATCTTTTTATGTAATTTACAAAAGCAAACAGCTATTTTTAAAAGATGACTCTTCTAATATTTTCAAAAGTACTAACTTTATAAAGAAAATGGAGTGGCAAAGTTCTTTGCTGAAGACTTTTAAAGAAATACAGAAAAAAAATGATGCCCTAAATGATGCCCTAAATGATGCCCTGGAAGAAAATGTGCATAATATTACTGAGCAAAACAATAATCTCAAAAGAGATATTCATAATATTACAAGTTCAAAAACTTGGAAATTAATGCGTTTAATGTCTAATTATAGAGCCATTCCCAAAAACTTGATCATCAAGCTAAATCAAATAACTCTTATTGTGAAGACAAATGGATTACTGAAAGGTAGCGGAATTGTAGCCCGTGCTGTTTTAAAAAAAATCTCAAAAAAGACAAGTCAAAATGACATAAACAGTCAATACCTCATATGGTTTAAAAATCATTTTCCCAAAAATAGTGTGTTGCAAGCGCAAAAAAAACAAATACTTACGATGAAGACTCAACCCAAAATATCAATAATAATTCCAACTTATAATACAAATATAAAACACTTGCAAGAATGCATTGAATCGGTTATTAATCAGTCTTACAAAAATTGGGAGCTTTGCATTGCTGATGATTGTTCTGCGGACCAAAAAGTACGAGATATTATAATAGACTATGCTGCTGGAGATAATCGAATAAAATATGTGTTCAGAGAACAGAACGGCCATATTTGTAAAGCTTCAAATTCTGCCCTGGAATTAGCAACCGGCGGTTTTGTTGGACTTCTGGACCATGACGACATTCTCTGGCCCAATGCCCTTTTTGAGGTTGTCAAAGCGATCAACAACAATCCTAAAGCTGAAATCCTTTATTCAGACGAGGACAAATTAGACGAGGATGGAGTAACCCATGTCGACCCATTTTTTAAACCTGACTGGAGCCCACATTACCTTCTCTCGATTAATTATATTACTCATTTTGCTGTCCTAAAACACGATCTATTGAAAAAAATTGAAGGTTTTAGAGAAGGCACGGAAGGAGCTCAAGATTGGGACCTTTTCTTAAGAGCCAGTAGAGAAATCGTTAATCAGGATCCAATCCTTTCACAAAAACCTTTTCTGCAAAAAGAGAAGATCGTTCATATACCAACCATTTTATATAGTTGGAGAAAATCACCTTATTCCACTGCCTTGGAACAAAAAGGCAACAATGTGGTGAAGAGTTATGCTTATGTAAATCAGCAAAAAACCTTGCAACGCTATTTAGGAAATAAAGCGCTCGTATATAAGACAAAATATTTAGGATTGTGGTTTGTCAAATACAAACTAAAAGAAAAACCTTTGGTCACAATCATTATTCCAACTAAAAGAAAAACCAAGTACATTGAAAAGTGCCTTAGGTCAATTAAAGACAATACCACATATAAAAATATTGAGATAATATTAGTCGACACGGATTCAAAAGATAAAGCTACCTGGGAACTATATAGTAAATACAAACTATTATTCATAGATAAGTTAAGAGTAATAAAATGGGAGAAGAGTTTTAACTTTTCTGCAGTTTGTAATTATGGAGCTTCTCAAGCTAAGGGTAAATATCTGATTTTTCTAAATAATGGCATAGAGACTATCACGGGGGATTGGATTGAGGAAATGCTTGGATACGCACAGCAAGATGGAATAGGTGTTGTGGGAGCTAAATTATTGTACCCCAATGGACTTATTTGGCATGCTGGTATTGCAACAGGACTTGAAGTAGCGGGGCATATTATGCAAAAACAATCAGATGCATACCCTCGATCATTTCCTATGGTTTTAGCAAAAGATGCAGTTAGAAATGTATCAGGGGTAACTGGGGCTTGCATGATGATGTCCAAAACGGTTTTTGACAAAGCGGGCGGATTCAACGAGGAATTACGCATAGCATATAACGATGTAGACCTTTGTCTGGAAGTGCTACATAGACTTAATTTACTAATAGTATGTAGCCCTTTTGCCAAATTGACTCACTATGAGAGTATTTCCATCGGAGACCCGCGCAAAGGGACAAGGGATAATTCAGAATTTATCAAGGAAAATAAATACATGCATAATAAATGGAAAGATATAATTGGAAACGATCCGTACTACAACAAGAATCTTACAAGACAGAAAGAAGATCTTAGTTTAGATATATAATTGTTACAAGAATCAGAGATCAATCCCGTCAAATAATTCCTTTGAAAAAAACGCGCTTACTATAGGGACTCTGTTAATTATTTGGATATTCTTGATGTTCTAAAAACAAATTCACTGTTTAGGACGTAGGCAATCAATGCCATTGGTAATATCAATATTGCCCCAGAGACATAGCTACTGAACCCAGTATTATTAAGAATTCTTAGTCCCAATATATTCAATAAGTAAGTAACAATATAGACGCAAATAAACTTGAGAATTAATTTGTTCTCGTTTTTCTCAAAAACGATTCTACCAATCGTGTTAAAACTAAATATCACTCCGAGAACAGTCGCTACTAATGCTGCTAGAACATAGTGGAAGTGTAGAAAAATAAAAAAAGCAAAAACGCCATAACCAAATAGAGTATTTACAAACCCAATCACCAGAAATCGAAAAATCCGGCTACTCCAAAATCTTTTGACGAGCTTAATCAAAGTTAACTCTCTCCTTCTCTATGACCAAGGGTCTTTTTCGAACTTGGGTAAAAATCGCGCCAATATATTCACCAATTATGCCAATAAAGAAAAGTTGAACCGCCGAAAAGAAAAACAGGCCAATCACCAAAGGGGCAATGCCAGCATTAAATTCATTCCAATGAATCAATTTATATACTAAATAAACAATAGCTACAAGTAAACTAATAGTGGCAACGCCAAAACCAATAAAGCTTGCTAGCCGCAGAGGTAATTTAGTATGATTCACAAAACCAAGCATCGCGACGTCGTAAAGGCGGTAAAAATTACTCCAAGAGCGGCCACGACGGCGCTTTGGTTGAACATATTCAACCAAAGCATAGTTTGCGCTAAGCTCGGAGACCAAACCGCGCAGGTAAGGATAGGGATCCTCGAGGCTTCTTAAAATCTCAATGAAACTTTGATCGTAAAGTCCAAAGCTGGTGAAATTCCGGATATGTTCGGTATCGGCAATTTTATCCATCAGATTATAATAAAATTTACGCACTCCGAACATAAGAAAGTTTTCTTTGCTTCTTTGTTTGACGCCGACAACTATCTGCCTGCCTTTCTCCCATTCTCTTATGAACTTGGGGATTATCGCCGGTGGATCCTGAAGATCGGAGGCGATTAAGATGACCGCGTCTCCCTTCGCTTGCTGTATGCCATAAAAAGGAGAGCGTATCCAGCCGAAATTCTTCAAATTTTCTATAATCTTTACATTTCTGTCCCTCTTAGCGATTCCTTTTAAAATTGAAAGGGTCTGATCAACTGAAGCATTATCGATAAAAATATGCTCATAATCATAATCGGCAAGTTTTTTGAAAACCGCCTTCACCTGGTTGTATATCTCCTCAACATTTTCCTCCTCGTTGTAGCAGGGAGCGACAATGCTGATTAATTTTTTTTTCTTATTTTCTTTTCTCATGTGTCTTTGCCCAGTCGGGGTGAATAAAAATAAAATTGGTTTCGACAGTTGACTCGTCCATAAGATTAAATCTCGAAAGCTTTAAATCTTTTATCGTATAGCAAAGATAACCCAGATTCTTAAAATAGTTTATAATTTCATTCGGGTGATAATTAAACTTGGCCGCCCATTTCCGAAGCATTTCCGCCAGTACTACCGGTTTATCCCGCATCAAGATCTTTGAGGCACCCTTGAAAACGAAAAACTCGGCGCCTTCGACATCACATTTGATAAAATCAACATGGATTTTTTTTCTCCCGACAAAATCATCAACTTTATAAACCTTTGACTTTACCTTTCTGACCCCCTTGCCGCCAGACATATTCCTAAGAGAAGCGTTGACGGAATCGCCTTGTTTAAAATAAAATGTTAGCTCTTTTTGACTGTCGGAAAAACCAAAATTATAAATTCTGACATTATCAGATCGATTCATCTTAATATTTTCCTTCAGGTAGGAAAAGGTTGACGGGATCGGCTCAAAAGAATGTATTCTCATCTCGGGAAATACTTTTGGTAGATTGGTTGCATACCAGCCGATATTGCCACCAATGTCTAAAAAAGTAAAACCGTCGTGCCAGTATTTTTTTATCAGCTTAACAACCATATCCATCTCGTTTGATTCGTAATGGGAAAAATTCAAAATACAGAGCGGAGGAGTTCTAATGTCGTCTTTGTCGGAGACAAGACGAACCCCACTTTTGGTTGTCATAATAACCCCTTTACCGCTGATCTCGATCTTAGCCATATCCGTCCCCTTGAGGTACTCGGCATAGTCAAAAAGGGTTTTATGAATTTGATGCATTTTTTTTATAAACACCAATTTGGAAATTTGGCCGGTTTCGTATTTTTTTCTCAAATCTCCCAAGTTCATCTCTCTCCCTTCTCATAGCTTAATATTGTTCTTCGAAAGGCTTCGGTAATGGAAAACTTAGGTTTCCAGCCGAGCTTTTTTATTTTGGTTAAATCGGGGCAGGAATGATCCGCCTTACTTTCCATGTAGTGATCGCTTTTTTTTCGTTTAACCGGAATTACTTTTAATTTGTTCTCCGGGAACAATCCGACTAATATTTTGGCCAGCTCAAAAATTGAAATGCCTTTTGCCCCGCCTATATTATAAGCTTCGCCAGATTTACCAGAAAGTAACACCAAAAAATAAGCAACGACTGCATCAGCTAGATAGCAAAAAGATCTCACCGTCTTGCCGTCACTTTTCATTTCGATATTTTTCTTTGAGACGATATCGCGGATAAAATCGGCGAAAACCCGGCCGTCATCAAGCCTCATCCCCGGGCCGAAAGTATGAAAAGGCCGAATGATTTTAACCGGCACACCAAATTGTTGCAAAAAGCTCACACAGATCGTCTCACCCATTCTCTTGCTTTCTGCATAGCAGCTGCGGACATTTAAAGGATCAAGATATCCGTAATCGCTTTCAGCAATTTTTGACTTACTGATTTTGCCATAAACTTCGCTACTGGAGAAGAATAGGAATCCATTAGCTTTCTTTTTTGCCGCCAATTCGAGCAAATTCAATGTCCCAAGTGTGTTGGCTGACAGCGTCCCGACAGGATCTGGGGCATAATATTTAGGGCTGGCTTGGCTGGCCGCGTGCACTGCATAATCTACCTTGCCTCGATAGGTAATCTTGCTTGCAACATCTTGAATAAGCAGAACAAAGTCTTTGTTTTTCAGATAGTCTTTAAATCTGGCCTTAGCACGTTCCAGATCGCGTTCAAGAGCAATAACTTTTATCTGATAACCTTTTTTGTTCAAACTCATTAAAACTTCTACCATGTAGCCCGCTAACATCCCACTTGCTCCGGTAATAAGGACCGTTTTATTTTTAAAAGCTTTCCAATCAACTGGCGAGTTGATAACAGCTTCGATGTCTTCTGAAATAATATCTGGTTGTTCCATTATTTCCCTTTTTTAGCCCCGATAATCTTGGCAATACCTGCCGACACACTTTTGGCATCAAGATGATTATGTTTGTGCAGGTAGTCCTGGTTGCCACACCCATAGCATGAGCAGTGGTTAAGACCGAAGGAGATAACTCTCGTCTCTTCAAGTTCAAGCGCTTTGGCCATGTGGCTACCAAAACCCTGGGGTACCACATGATCTTCCAAGGTGAAAACATATTTGTATCCCGAAAACTCTTTTCTGGCATTTAGCGCGAAATTCTCGCCAATAACCGGGCAAGAATAAATATTGATTTTGGTTTTAGCTCCAAGGGTATCTTGAACCCTTACCGCTTCCTTAAGCATAGCACCAACCGTCACTAGGGCATAGTTAGTTTTTTGCTTTTGATTATAAGTGCAGATTTCAGCAATTTTATCTTTTGAGAGATGGACCACTTCGTCTTTAGATCTGCCAAGGCGAAGATATTTTGGCCCAGCGTTGCTAAAAATAAATTCACTGCAAAACTCTGCCTCAACCGGATCAGCCGGCAAAAGTAGGGTCATAAAAGGCAGACTGCCAAGTGTTGCGATATCCTGAAGCGCATGATGAGAATATCCCAAAGAGCCATAGGCAAAACCACCGCCGGTGCTGATTATGGTTACATCGAGATTGTGGTAACAAACGTCATTTCTAATCTGCTCAAGGCAGCGTAAGGTATTAAAATTGCCGATCGAATATGTAAAAACCTTAAATCCTTCGCTTGCCAACCCGGCCGCCATTCCCGTCATATTTTGCTCGGCAATTCCGGCGTTTAAAAAACGCTCAGGATATTTGGCGACGAAGTCCTCAACCACGGAATATCCAAGATCTCCGACCATCAAAAAAACATTGGACTTGTTAGCGTTTTTTAAAAGCTTACCTATAATTTTGGTCCTCACTTGCCCTCCAGTTCGCTCAAGGCCCGCTTAAGTTGTTCTTCATTTGGCGATTTATAATGCCAATCCAAAGAATCCTCCATAAAACTAACCCCCTTGCCCTTAATCGTGTGGGCAAGTAAAATCTTGGGCCTTGTGCGACGCGAATTTACCAATCTATTCATTTTAGAATATATATCTTTTAAATTATGACCGTTACACTCACGTAGCTCCCATCCGAAAGATGTGAACTTTTTCTTGAGCGGTTCTAGCTTAATGACTTCGTTCGTCTTGCCAAAAGCTTGGATTTTATTATAGTCAACAACCACAAATAAATTGTCCAATTTTAACTGCGGTGCCATTAAAAACGCTTCCCAATTAGATCCCTCGTTCAACTCACCGTCACTCAAAAGAACAAAAGTTTGCCAACTCTTTTTCTTCTTCTTGGCTGCCAGAGAGAGGCCTAAGGCGATCGGCAGAGCGTGGCCCAATGATCCGGTTGAGAATTCTACCCCAGGCACCTTGTGGCTAACGTGGCTCATCAAGCGTCCGCCATCTGACCCATAGCTTGCAAGCTCGTTTTTATCAATAAATCCAAGTTCAGCTAAAGCGCCATACATACAGGTACAGGCATGCCCTTTAGAAATCAAAAACCGGTCGCGACTTTTTAAGAGCGGATTCGTTGGATCATGTTTGATAAAACAGCTATAAAGAACCGCGATGATATCAACGGATGATAAAGCGCTTCCCAAGTGCGATGCTTTGGCGCGATAAACCATCTCCAAAGCATCAATACGAATCTTTTTCGCCAAATCTTTAATTTTTTTAAAATCTACGGATTTTTTCATTTGGTATTTTCGATAAAATCGGTCATTTTTCGGTGAATGTGGTCGAAATCTTTCTTTTCTAAACCGGGCCAGACCCCAACCCAAAAACTATTTTTCATTATATCATCGGTGTTAGTAAGCGAGCCGGAAATGCGGTGTGATATCTTACCGTTTATAAAATATGGCTGCTTGGTAATATTGCCGGCAAACAACAGTCTTGTGCCAATTCCGTTTGATTCAAGAAACTTGAGCAGATTGGCGCGGTTGATGCAAGGATCTTTAATCGTTAAAAGATATCCAAACCACGACGGCTCAGAGCCTTTTGTGGCTTTGGGTAAAATAAAATATTTCTCAAACTCTCCCAGTCGCTTGGCGAGGTAACCAAAGTTGGCAATTCTTTTTGTAATAAAGCGATTTAACTTTTTAAGTTGAGCTACCCCGATGGCGGCGTGCAGGTCACTCATTTTAAGGTTATAGCCCACCTCGCTGTAAATGTATTTATGGTCATAACCTTCCGGAAGGTCACCAAGTTTCCAATTAAACCGGTTCTTGCAAGTATCGTCTTGGCCCGACTGACACCAGCAATGCTTGCCCCAATCCCTGATTGACCGGACAATCTTAAAAAGTTCGGCATTGTTGGTGATGACTGCGCCTCCCTCGGCACATGTTATGTGATGGGCGGGATAAAAGGAGAGGGTGGCGATATCCCCAAAGGTTCCCGTCAGTTTTCCCTTATATTTGCTCCCCAGCGCATCACAATTATCTTCAATGAGCCAAAGATCGTGTTTTTTGCAAAAGGCCTTGACGCATGTTAGTTCAAACGGATTGCCAAGCGTATGGGCCACCATCACTGCCTTGGTTTTGCGACTTAGAGCCTTCTCGAGCCGTGTTACATCAATGTTATATGTCGGCAGAGTAATATCGACAAAAACCGGCACGCAGCCATTTTGAATAATGGCGTTAATCGTCGTGGGAAAGCCGGCCGCAACAGTGATCACTTCGCTCCCCGGCATAATTGCTTTTTTACCAAGCGTCGCCGAACATAAAGCGCTAAAAGCCAAAAGATTGGCTGACGAACCAGATGAACAAGCACTGACAAATTTGGCACCTAAGAAATCCTTCAGTCCTTCCTCAAATTTTTTCACCCATTTTCCTTCCGTCCACCAACCTTCAAGCGAGGCCCTAATCAGATTTTGCAGCTCTTTTTCATCAAAAACCTTACCGGAAGCAGGAATATAGGAGCGCTTTTTGTTTTTTAGGATAAGCTCTTTGGCAGCTTGCTCGGCAATTTTTTGAATCTGTTTTTTCATCTGAAATATTGTTTAATCTGTTTTTCGCTCAATTCGAGAATATCTTCTTTTTGGTAGAAAGCCTGATACCATTTGGCAGTTTTATCAACCGATGCGCGAAAATCAAGTTTGGTTTTCCACCCCAAAATCCTTTTTGACTTGAGATTTGAGAGCTTAAGATTTTTGGCCTCATGCTTTGCTTTATCGGGATTAATTTTAAATTCTCCCCTTTTAGCAGACGAGATAAAAAGCTTAACCAGATCCAAAACTTCGGCCATATCTTTGGGCTCCGGCGCGAAATTCCAAGCACCAACCGCCTTTTTGTTGCCCTCAAAAAGCTCTTTCCCGAGTAAAAGATAGCCCGAAAGAGGTTCAAAAACGTGTTGCCATGGACGCATCGAGTGCGGACTCCTGATTACAACCGGTTTCTTTTCTTGCCAAAATGCTCTGGCCATGTCAGGCACCAGTCTGTCTTTAGCCCAATCCCCGCCGCCGATTACGTTGCCGCTTCTGGCTGTGGCCACAAACGGACCCGATTTCAGATCAAAGAATGATTTTATATACGAGTCTGTCGCCAAATCAGCGCAACTTTTGGAATTTGAGTAAGGATCATGGCCGCAAAGCTTGTCGCCTTCGCGATAGAGCTTCTTGGGATCCTCGATGTTTTCATAAACTTTGTCAGTAGTCACAATTACAGCTGCTCTGATTTGCAGATTTCTGATTGTTTCAAGAACATTGGCCGTGCCAATAACATTGGTTTCAAACGTATAAAGAGGCATATCGTAAGAGTCACGCACCAATGGCTGGGCGGCGAGGTGGAAAATCAAGTCCGGCTTTACTTTTTTGGCAAAACGATAAAACTTTTTATAGTTTCTGATATCACTAATCCGGCTATTCATTTTTTTATCAAGCTTAAGGGCTTTATAAAGCGACGGTTTGGTCGGGGGCTTCAAGGCATAGCCGCTGACCTTCGCTCCCCACATAGTTAAAATCAGAGCCAGCCACGCGCCTTTAAAACCGGTATGTCCGGTGATAAGAACTTTTTTACCCTTGTAAAAACTTTTTAAATTAACGCTTTGCTTTTTCACCATCGCAAATCCTGCTTCCCATCGCTTGCCTGCTCGTTTTTATTTTGAATACTTTCGGTACATCCACCAGTTTTGTCCCAAACTTTCCAGGGAGCATTGCCGGACTGCCAAAGATCTTCGAGATCTTTTTTATCTTTTAGACTATCCATGCATTTCCAAAATCCTTCGTAAGCGTAAGTAAACAATTTGCCGTCTTTAGCCAAATTCGCCAGAGGTTCCTGCTCAAACGGCATCAAATCTCCCTTAATGTAATCAAAAACTCCGGGCTCAAGGACAAAAAATCCTCCGTTTATCTTTTGGATATTATCTTTTTTTTCTCTAAAAACCGTAACCTTGCTGCCTTCCACGTCAAAAGTGCCAAACCGTCCGTCGGGAATAACCGAAGTCATGGTGGCTAAAACACCATTTTGCCTGTGAAAATCAACTAGGGAGTTGATGTTGATATCGCTCACGCCATCGCCATAGGTCATCATAAAAGTTTCATTGCCGACATAGTTTTTGACCCTCTTAATTCTGCCGCCAGTCATTGTCTCTTCGCCAGTATCGACTAGAGTTACGCGCCAATTTTCGCCTTTGCTTTGGTGATATTGAATACTATTTGCACCGAGATCAAAAGTTACATCGCAGTGATGTAAATAGTAATGACTAAACCACTCCTTAATAAAATAACCCTTGTATCCAAGACAGATTATAAAATCATTAAAACCGTAATGAGAATAAATTTTCATTATGTGCCATAAAATCGGATTGCCACCGATTTCAATCATTGGCTTGGGTTTGATGGTCGTTTCTTCGCTTAAACGCGTCCCTAGACCGCCCGCTAAAATTACAACTTTCATAATATTCTTCTAATATTAATTAGAAAATATAGTTACTCAAATTTTAGTCTTATGGTAACACAAAAACTTTTAATATGGCAAACGAGATATATTGTGTTGAAAAATCAATCACCATAAGATATATTATCATTGGTAAAATTATGACTAAATTTAATTATTAGTAGTAGGAAAAGACATGAAGTTCAATAAGTTTTTTATGAAACAACGAGAGTATCTGCCATTCTGGATTTCATTGGCTTTCATCATAATCATTTCTGCATTTGCCTACCATTATGATTTTTACTGGCTCACCAAGTTTGCCGAAAGAACTGCCAGTGGTGACCTCAATCTTTATCAAACCCTAACTATCGCCGGTCACGACTCGGGTAAATTTATCATGCCACCTCTTATTGCCCTAGTCGACGCTTTTTTGTATTTTATCTTAAAAGAAATTAGGGTAATAAATCCCAGTTTTGATTGGATCTCGGGAGGCCAAATACCTTCCTTACAACTCTTGCTTTATAAGAGCAGGTATATTTTAATATTTATTCTTTCTTACCCACTTGCCTATAATGCGGCTTTTTTATTTACAAAACAAAACAAAGAACTGGCCCGAAGAATTGCAAACTTATGGATAGCAAGTCCATTATTAATCTACCTTCCCTTTGCCCAAGGCAACAACGATATATACCCCGCAGTTTTTACCTTGGTTTTTCTTTTGTTTGCTTTTCGTAAAAACTATATTATGGCTATGATTTTTCTCGGACTCACGGCTGCTCTTAAAAACTATGCTCTTTTTCTTATTTTACCCGTTGCGTTAATACTCTCCGATAAAGACTTAAAAAAGACAATATTATATTGTCTTACTTCTAGTTTAGTTTATTTCTTGCCGGCATTGGTATTTTTTAAGGGATTAACTAGCTTT
>Ga0265296_1004500_pt1 | contig 12088 bp, 8 predicted proteins | sample MunlanPumphouse1_FD_189073 | JGI IMG/M metagenome (GOLD analysis project Ga0265296, IMG submission 189073) | Groundwater microbial communities from a municipal landfill in Southern Ontario, Canada - Pumphouse #1 | ecosystem: Environmental > Aquatic > Deep subsurface > Groundwater | place: Canada... | reverse complement strand
TTTCATCAACTGTATTAACCCTGGACCTGATATCCCAAAAAACTTTCAATTTTCGCCGAAGGATTTCTTCGCAAATGTCTAAAACACGTTGCCGGTCTACTGTAAATGTATCGTCATAAAATAAAATTTCGTTAATTCCCATCTCCTGACAGATTTCCATTTCATCTACAACATTCCTTGCAGTCCTAGCCCTGAATTTTTTCCCAAGATGTGGGCGGTCGCAAAATGAACACTGATATGGGCAACCCCTGCTTGTTATCATCGTTGTTATTGGTGTTTTGGTAGCTATTGAAGAATAGTATTTTTTATAATTAACCAGTTCTCTGGCTGGAAAAGGTATTTCATCCAGGTTGTCGCACAGAGCTCTTTCACCGGTGAATGCTGTCCTGCCATTTTTTTTAAAAGCCAAGCCCTTGACATCTAAGGGTTCTTTCCCCTTTTCAATGGACTCTATCAGTTCATAAAACGTTACCTCGCCTTCACCCAAAACAACAAAATCTACTCCCGGAAGATTTATTGTCTCTTCCGGAAAAAGGTGTGGATGAGGCCCGCCAAGGACAACTTTGATTTCGGAATTTACAGCCTTTACAGTATTAACGGTATTAATAACATCTATGATTGTAAGGCTGAGCGTCGTGATCCCCACTACTTGAGGTTTAAAAGATAAAAGATAATCCTTTACACCCTCCTGCCCAATGTTCTCCAATAAAGCATCGAGAACTCTCACATCGTGTCTCGCTGATTTTTTTAAATAACTGGCAATGTAAAGCAATCCCAGAGGAGGAGTATACCCTCTCTCCTTTTCTACTACCTGGGGTATGTTGGCGGAAACCGTATTTTCTGCAGGTGGATTAATCAATAGCACTCTCATTTTTTTATGCTCCTGTCACATGAGGGCCTGTAAAACCCCTTTGTCTAAACGCGTTACGGCAATCCACAATAAGAGGGGATGCCATATAAATGAGTTCATAAGGAAATGTTGAGTGGTCCGTTACAAGTACAACACCGTCATAACGCCGTATTTCTTCAACAGTAATCGGAACCGATTTTAGCTGGAGAGCATGGCGGCGTCCTTTCGGAAGGTTTGGGAAAAAGGGGTCGCTATAATCCACATGAGCTCCTTTTCCCAGTAAAATTTCTATAATCTCCAGAGATGGAGACTCTCTTAGGTCACCAACATCTTTTTTATAGGCAACACCCAAAATAAGAATCTTACTGCCATGTAAAGCCTTTTTATGGACATTCAGCGCGTCTGCCAGCCTTCCCACTACGTATACCGGCATAGCATTGTTAATCTCCCCGGCAAGTTCAACAAAGCGTGTTGCTATACCGTATTCACGGGCTTTCCAGGTTAAATAAAAGGGATCTATAGGGATACAGTGCCCCCCGAGACCGGGTCCAGGGTAGAACGGCTGGAAACCGAACGGTTTGGTCCTGGCAGCTTCAATTACTTCCCAGATGTCTATACCCATCCGTTCAAATGTTATTTTTAATTCATTTACCAGGGCTATATTTACCGCCCGATAAATATTTTCCAGGAGCTTTGTCGACTCTGCTGCCCTGGTGGTCGAAACCTTAACAATACGCCGGAACACTTGTGCATAAAGGGTGCTTGCCACTTCAAGACATTTCAGCGTTACACCGCTTACTATCTTTGGGATGACGTTAGCCGAGTATTGTTGATTACCGGGATCCTCGCGCTCTGGCGAAAAAGCGAGGAAAAAATCCTCTCCCACCATGAATTCACCGGCAGTCAAATACGGTAAAAGTATTTCTTCTGTTGTCCCGGGGTAAGTTGTGCTCTCTAGACAAATAAGCTGACCTCGTCGTAATGTTTTAGCTATGGCAACAGTAGCCCTTTCCACGTACTGGAGATCCGGTTCGCGATAGCGGGTCAGGGGAGTAGGGACGCAGATCAAGATGGCATCAGCCTCTCCCAGCCTGCTAAAGTCCACTGTAGCCTCGAACTTCCCCGACTCTACCAGGGAAGCTAACCTTTTTTCGGGTATATGGCTTATATAACTAAATCCATCCATGAGGCTTTTAACTTTGACAGGATCAATATCAAATCCGAGGACTCGAAAACCGGCCTCTCCGAAATACAACAATAATGGTAGACCCACATAACCGAGACCGATGATGCCTACCGTGTAGTTACGGCTTTTAATGCGTTTTGTTAACACTCTAATGTTGGACATAAAATTATCGCTCCCCAGTTTGGAGTAAGATTCATGAAAACAATTTGACCGGGTTTTTATTGTCCTGCTCTATCATATATATTCTTATATAATCGCCATCATAAAAAACCTTCATGTTGTCCTTTTTTTTCATGTAGTCTTCAGCCCAGTAAAAAACCTTCGCCTCTATGGCCGTTCTGTTCTCAGCATTTCTATAATATAAAGCTGTTTCATCTCCTATTGGAACAGGAATTTCTCTCTTAAGGTCGTCCTCATCCAAAGCACTCTGTGATCCCAGAGGTGTTTTTTCTGTGAAAATAAATATATAATCGGTTGGTATTGAAAAATTTTTATCACCTTTCTGCCCCCCGGTAGGAATTTTTTTGGCGAATAGCTGTAATTCGTAGTGCCAGCCGAATCCTAGGCACTCCTGATATTGCTCAACAGGTGCAACCACTGTCCAATCAAGGGCTGGGAATGAATTCTTGATCTTAAGGTAGGAATTTACCGACTCGTCATATTCAAAACGATCCCCTTCTGGTATTTGAAGGGTTGTAAAGATCAAAATAACGGTTAATACTGCGATAGTGGCCGCCTGTTTAAAGTATTTAAGAATCCTATTACTTTTAATAAAAAAATCAGCTATGTTTAAAATCCCAGCATAGGTAACCGTGGCAGTAAGGGCCATAAATATACCAAAACGGTACGGGTTTATGATAACCGGCAAGCCAAAGTTCGCTGCCCTGTACATAACATAAAATAGTAATGAGATTAGTCCGAAAAAAAGGTAAATCCTGCTTTCTTCCTTCTTATTAACATTGTTGAAACTCAAAAATACCCCGTAAATGAATGATACAGAAGAACAGATCAAAAGTATAACCAGAAATGGGTTGTCTTCCGAAAATTTTAATAGCCCCGGGGTCGAAACAGTGTACGTTGATGTAACCTGTAAATTTTCTTGAATATACCCCAGTGTGCTGTGAAATTTTTTCCCTGACATAAGTCCAATAATAACAGGCATCACACCCGCCAAAAAAGACATAGCAACGGCTAAGGCTGTTTTACCTAAAAACTTATAATTTAAGTATTTAGAAGGATGACATAAATACAAAACCGCATAGCTTATAGCTATAAATACTGTTACATATGGATGTATGAGTATAGTTAATACTATACAACAAGAAGAAAGCAAGAGGTATTTATTAAAACCATTTTTCATGTACAGGTTAAAGAAGTGCAGCCCGGGCAGCAAAAATATAACAGCGTATTCTTGGGAAAGTGCGGAAATTTGTCTCCAAACATAACTTGGGAACCTGTCATCTGTTATGATACCGTAAATTAATACAGCCACTAATGCTACATATGGGCTTTTAAAATTTTTTCTCGCAAAATAATAAACAGATAAAACTATCATGAAACCCGCCAATGGACCCACAAATCTTAAGATAAAATATGGATCTAAAAAAGTCAGTTTACTTAAGGCTGACAGAATTGCATGGTAACCATAAGCATATATACCATCTCTATATATCTCATTAGCCCCAAGGTACTTGACCCAGGCAAGGTGAACATATGAATCGGATGCACCATAATATGCATGTATTATTGAGTGATTAAACCTTATAAATGCCGCTGTTGCCAACGCCGCAATCACGAATATTCCCTCAAATGGGTTAATAAAAGCATTACGGATAACACTAATAACATTTGCTTTAGCCTTGTGAAACCAATTCTTTAAGTTTTTACTCAGCTCACCACGTAAACCTAACCTTCCCTCGGATAGATCAAGGAGGTTTACAACAATTTTCATGCCAAGTACATCTGCTACCGTTCCCAGTGATTTATTCATTATCCTCGTATAAGTTAAATAAGCAACTAGATAGCAAGGTATAAGGGATAATAATTCATAAAGTTTAAGAAATGCCAGAAAATGAACTATTATTATGGTTACTAAATTTGAAATGATAAGACTTATGAATACCTTATCAAGAAAAGTGTCTTTATTATCAAAACGAAAAATTTGAGCCGGAATACATATATATATTAAAATAAATAAAAATGTCACCTTAATAGCCATTAACAGGCCATATCCAAACCCAAAATCCATAACATTTCTCCAATTACTAATTATTAAGGTATGCCTGTAACATAATTAATTAACCTAGATATTATAAAAAAGGTAAATTAGAATATTAATAATTCCAATAACCAATAAGAAAAGTAAAATAGTTACTATAGGAGACATGTTATATTTAAATTCCCACTTATCTTTTTCAGCTTTTTTTTGTGAGGTTGCTTCACTTTTTTTCCGTATTGTACCATCCATCTTAAAAAAGCTGTTTATAATATCTTTAAGGATTCCCACTGTCATCCCTGCTTCCCCAAATCTCGCTAAAATTCTCATCCACACTTTTTGGTTGGCTGATACGAATTACCTGGATGTCCTGGTCTTCATAATAAATACTTACGTTATTGTGAGTAGCCTCATATTTATCAAGCCACTGGTCAAGAAGCTGGTACTCTCGTACCCGCCGCTCCATAATAGGATCCATGATATTTTCTATTGATTTTTCATTAACCCGGAACAGGTTTTTTTCCTTGAAAATAAATACATCAGGAGTTGTCAAAACATCTACCCCGCCGTCAACCAACCTGGTCAGTTTTTCTTCCCCGGGATCATACCAGCTTAAAAAATCCCCGAGCATCAGGTGCCATCCCTTGCCGAGAGCAAGGGCATAGCCCTCTTCATTTGTCACAATCATCCACTCGGTCGGCCTGAAATCGCTGCTAATACGCAGGTATTGTTCAACCATGCTGTCTCGCTGCATCTTGTACGGCTGAGCGGGAGTGGGCTTTAAAAAAGCCGTTGTGCAGGCTATTATCGTGACGCAGAAGATTACTTCAACCACCTGCTTTTTAATACCGCCTGGAATGAGTTCGTAAAGAGCAAACCACCCAACCCCTATTCCCACGGCGGCCAGCAGGCTCCACATTATGCCTATGCGGGACGCCAGCAAGGCATTACCGGTTAGTGGACCCAGTGTCATGTACATGGCGAAAGAGGAAAGGGCCAGCAGCAGTACAAAGAACGCGGTAATGATTTCTCTCTTATGTTTTTTTGTAGCTAACGAGACAACAAAGAAAAGCAGTACGCCCCCCAGGGCGATCATGTCAATTAATGTGATTTCCGGGAAGTTTACCTTCATCTGTAATGCAATAAAATCAGCTGACGAGCTGTGAAATTGCCTTCCTATAAGAAGCCCTATGATTGCCGGAAGTACAGAGAGAACTCCCGCTACCCCGGCTGCCAGGCAGATATTTTTTACCGACCCGGCAGACTCCCTGAAGTTGAAAGTAAAATTAGCCGTAATTAGGAAGAAAAGGCCGATACCCAGGAAAACAAATATTAGCGTGTGAGTCCAGCCAATCACTATAAAAGCGGCGGCAGCAGCCCATAAATGAGATTTTTTCGATGAGCTAAGGTAACTGGCGGCGAAATACCATGCCGGCAGCAGAAAGACAAGCGCAAATTCCTGTGAGTTGGTGGATGCCTGCCTCTGCCATTCATAAGGAAGAAAACCGGGCAGCACCCCGTAAATAAAGGCTGAAATAACACCGGGCATCGTGCGTCCGGTAAACCTTGAAACTACAAAGTACAGGCCCAGCGTAATAAACAGGCCGTTTAAGGGCCCGGTGTATTTCAATACATACAGCGGGTCTTCAAAGGCAAATTTTCGCAAAACGGTAAGATATATATGAAAACCTTGCGGGTAAATGCCGTCGTAAAAAAGGATCCTTCTCTCGATATATTTCATCCACAACAGGGTTACATAGGCGTCAGACATGGCCGGAGCAGCGTGGACAACAGCATCGTAAAAACGCAAATATGCAGAATATAAGAAAACTGAAATGAATAACAGGCTGTTTCCTGATGCAGTAAAGGTGTTAAAACTGTAAAACATAAACCTTTTAAAAAAATGCAACTTTTTTTTACAAAAGTCTACTGCCAGTTTAACCGGATTAACCAGTCCATCAAAAAAGTCATACATCAGTGTAATAACATCGGACCAGATATTTTTAAAACCACCCCTCCTTTGACCTTTTTTGGACAAACTATATACGGATATAATCAACAATATGGCAACCAAAGAAAACATTTCGTAGAGCTTTATTGACACCAGAAAATAACCCACCGCTACGGTCAGACAAGTCATTTTCACATACCTTGACACGAAAGTGCCAAAGAGGTCTTCATCTTGTTCTAAAAATAAAACCCGTGGCCAAAGGACAAAAACCAATAAAAAAGAAACTCCATACCGTGCCATATTCAAGATTTGATCCCCAAACTCGTAATACAACAAAATCCCTTCCTACGAAGCCGTATAGAGATAGTAATCCAAATTGTTTAATACTTTTAATACTCGTCGTAAAGTAAAAAATACAAACACCACAGTTCCCGCGAAAAGCCCTACTACAGCCCAGCTGTAATCAACCCAGCGGCTCAACACAAAACCGAGAAACATATTAACAATAATAGCATAAAGGGTGGCTTTGCAGGCCATCTCGGGCTGAGACAGGCAGAACAATAGAAGTGCGTTCATCAAAGCCACTGCCAATAAGGCATAGGATATTACAGACCAAATAAAAACAAAATGCGTGGTACTACTGGAAAAAATCCCAAGGTCAATTGAACTACCTAGTCTTTTCATGACAAGATACAGAGCTGCCGCGTTTGCCAGGGAAAACAGGGTAAGGAAAACGATCTTTTTTATATAAGACCAAACGTAAGCCCTGCCCATCTGCTTGATTTCTGTTACCATATATTTCTTTTGATCTACCTCAAGGGATATCATGATCTCACTTATAAAAACCTCTATCAGGCCTACAGGTAAGACCAAAGTTATAAGAGAAAAATCCAGCCCCAGTTCGTACTGTCCCCGGAACCAGATAAGATAGGGCATGTAAAGGTTATTAGTGGACCAGGCAACCAGCCGGTCGGTAAAAAGGAAAGTAAAGTACAAAAATCCGTAAATGAAATAAGGGATGTAGGTATAAAATATAATGGAAAAACGGGGCATGAGCGGTTTTATTCCTTTTTCCATCTTCCTTTCCTCTTTTATAAAAAAATACAGGGCTATTACTATGCCGGCAATTGACACAAGCGTCAGAGCTATAAGCTGGGATAATATAATATTCAGCTTTAGAATCTCAAAAAGCACAAACACAATTAATATGCCGCCGATAATTAATCCGGTAAAAACCAGTTCCTTTCGAAGCATGTACATAACGGTTACCGATAACCAGATACAACACAGAAATAAAAAGTATACCACCGTGATCAAAGTCATACGCCAGGGGAAAACCGAAAAAGCGATATTAAAAAGAAGGAAGGCAGCTGCACTGATAAAACAAAAAGAATAACCTATTTTCAAAAAACTAAAGGTTACCTTCCTGGCCATATAGTATTGGCCCAGGCCGATATATAAAAAACCCCGGCGGGCGATAGCTTGGGTGAAACCCCCGACGGCCATGAAGCTGAGTATGGTCCCTATAGCAATACTGGTGGCATTTTCTAACGAAAGGTATAAATAAGACCACAGGGAAAACCGGAGGGTTAACATACAAAAAATGGATACAGCCATCGGAAGGGCAAATATGGTACCCCTCAAAAAGCTGATTACTATCATGCTTAAATACTTCAGAAATTTTATTTTATCCACATGAACGACTGGAACAAACAGTATCTTGGCCTGAAGGGCATCCCATACGTTGGCGGCAAGGGCAAAAACATCGTCCACCCCGAAAACATCTGCGGCCATATTGTCGTTCCACCCGAGAGACTCAATTATGGCCGCGATTTCATACTTGTCTTCGGGGTACAAATGCCGTTTTAGTACCTCGTCAACCAGTTCATTGAAAATATTTTCTTTTTCAGTTAATACAGCAGTTCCACTATTAGCCATAAACATTAATTTTCCAGGCCAGGAATAACCATGTTGATTATTAATTCAGGGAGCTTACCTTCCATCTCCGCCTTTTCAACAACCTCCGTCGTAATTAACTCGTTTTTCAAAATGATAATCTTGCCGCCGCTGTCAAGCAGGTCCTCACCCGCCAGCTTGCCAACCACATACTTATGCTGTATTGTTTTTATCTCTTTTTCTACCGCGGGGCTTGACTGAACCTTCTTTGCCTTTTCTAAAGACTGAACGGGCTCTTCTACGGACCCGGGTGAACCTGCACTTTCCTGAATTAACGGCACTTCTACGGTTTCAGACACAAATGGAACCTCAGCTGCAGAAGCCATTTCAGAAGTGGAGAAGAAAGATTCCGTTGTCACTTTTTCTTTCACTTCTTCTTCTTTATGCAGCTCAAAATTGCTGTACCCGGCTTCAACATTTTGTTCATGTAACTCCCAAAAATTCCCTGAAGTTTCTTGAACAACTTCCAAACTGCTACTTATATTTTGTGCAATGTCCTTTGTACCATCCGCTGGCCCGATTGAAGTTACAACACTGGGTGTAATGCCATCAGCCGTTATCCGATCGTCAACAATGTTTAAGTTTTCTGCGGCTGTTTTTCCTTCAAGGTCATTTTTTCCCGCTTGGATGCTCATCTTCTGCCATTCAGCGGATACCACAAGTGAATCTTTTTTAACCGCTATAACGCAGTCGGCACACAAAAAGCTTCCAACGCCTGAATGCTCTTCCTTGAGATAAAACCCCTCTATATTACTGGTTGACTCGTTAATAACCAAGCTACCGACCAGCCCGATAAAAGCCCCGTTTAAACTTACCACCGTTCTCCCGGTAATATCTTCATTTACACTGATATGTGTGCTGCCCAGGGCCGTAATGATACTTTCAAATTTACTTACATAAGGAAGTATTGTCCCGACCACCTTTTGGGCAGCCGCTTCTTCTCTCCCTTTGACAGTTCCCTTTTCCTTTGTTAATGATAGTATTCCCTGAAATACTGAATCCATCTGTGTTGTTGTTTTAGCAATTTCGTTCTCAACTTCCCCTGTATAATTGCCATACGTAGCTACCCTTTGTTTTAGACTCCTTGATATATCCTGAATATCCCCTATAATGGCATCTTCTACCAATGCAGTATAATTTTTAGCCCTTTCCAGAGAATATTCAAGAAAGTCCCTTGGTTTGACACGGTTTGTCATTTCGTTTTGAAGCTTGTTCAGTTCCAGGGTTAGCTGCTCCCTTTCCTTCCTGTAAACATCAATGTTTTCCATAATTAAACATATTTCATTATCCTGAAACCTTCGAACAGCTTCCAAGTGTTTGTCCACCTGCTTTTTATTGTAGCCCATTAATCTACTGGTTATTGCAGGCATCCGGCTCTTCTCCTTCATCTTCTTCTAGAGGTGATTTTCGCCTTACGGTTATCGATTTAATTTCCTCTTCAATTTTTTTCATTTCAGCTTTCAATTTAGCGAGTTCAGCCTTACGGGCAAGGACTTTATCGGAAGCCCTCTTTTCAGTCTTTTCGGCATCCTTTAAGGCATTATATATTCTTTGGGTAGCTTCTAAATGTGCGCTGAGTAGTATTTGTGAGATTTCATTTTCTAGCGACCCGCAGTATTCTATTTCACTTTTGATTTTTTTTATTTCAACTTTAAGCAGTTCCAAATGGTGTACTTCATCAGCAAGCTGATTTTTTAATTCTCTCAGATTTGCTCTGTATTCAGCGTCCATGTTATTTAGTAAAACTTCCACAGCAACCGGATCGTAGCCAAGAAATGAACGTTTGAACTTAACTTTCACTATTAACCACCATCCAACAACTAAATTAAGCTATCTTGCTTTCAAAAAAATGAATCATAGCCTCAGCTTTTTCCATTTCATTAAAAGTATTATTAAACTTTCCAAGTTTATTATAAGCTCTGGCTATCTCCATTAAAAGCACCGGAACCGCTGCAGAGTCAACAGCAGCATTAACAGCCAAGCGGAACTGTACTATGGCCTCATTCCAATAACCCATTTCTGAAAGAGCGTAGCCCTTTTCCGCAAATAGTTTTTGTCTCCTCAATTTAATTGATACTACCGCAGGCTCAACAATCCTTGAGGACAGTCTACTATAACTTGCAAAGTAAAGTTCCAGAGCCCTTTCAATGGTAAAGTAGTTTAAAGCTCTCTCTCTGGCTTCCCTACCAAGCGAGTCGCGAAGCAAAGGATCTTCCAACAGCATAATGAGCGCCTGCGCAAATTGCTCCGGCTGGCGCGGCCTGACAACTATACCGCATTCCCCTATGGCTTCCCTGACACCCCCTACATCCGTTGCTACAACCGGTTTTCCAGTCATCATAGCCTCTACTACCGAATACGGAAATGCTTCGGTTATGCTCGAGAGGGCGATTACATCCCCGCTGCGGTAGGCGGAGGGCATTTCATTTGTATGCCCTGCAAAAATGAATGTTTCCTCCAGGTTTAGCTGTTTTCGCAGGGTAAGACACTCATCATAATATTCTGGTACGGTTACTGAACCGTACACTATAAACCTGACATCCTGAATTTTTTCCCTAACAATGGCCGCCGACCTGATCAGGCTGACCAAGTCCTTTACAGGGTCTATCCTTGCCACCGAAACCACCGTGGGATACTTGTTTTTTTGTACGACGGCCTGTGGAGAAAAAAGTTCCCTGTCTACACCATTATAGATTACTTTTATCGCGTCCGGCTTAACACCAAAAGTTTTTTCCCAGCGGGTGTTGTACAAACATACAGGTGAAACCTGGTCGGCCATGGCAAAATTCAGCCCGGCCACCGAGTGAAGCATCCGTATCAGGAAGGTATTAAGATACGATGAATAATTCCTGTTACCAAGTGATAAATACTGCTCTCTAAGATAAACACCATGCTCGGTAAGCAAAAAGGGTGTCTTGTTTTCAAGTTTGGCTAAAACGCAGGGAATGCCGCAAAAGGCAGCTGCAACTGAATGAGCCACATCAACCCGTGGAAGCGGTGTATTTAAAATGACTAAAAACCTGTAAATCCACCCCAGGCTTTGAGTAAGGTCAAAAACACTCGGCAGGGTCAGCTTGTCTCTTGCATCCGCCACATGACTCATCACAATGTCCCTGAACACTTCCCATGCAGCTTCAGACTTAAAACTATTTCTATAATCATATTCTTTAAAGTACTTGTAAAGTTCATGTAAACTATTACCAAACATTTTAGGATTTTTTTCAGGGTTAACAATTTCCTCGATTAAATTCTTAAACAAAGGAATAAAATTTTCTTCAATAACCTTTTTGTCAGTAAATCTTTTTGCAGTATAAACCTGGGAAAACGGTGTTGTTAAATGTTCGCTGGGTTCTTCCGTACCCCAAAGCGGCACCTTGATCAAGCCGGTGTTGGCAGGCAGGCTAAACTTTTGGGTTACATAGGGGTTCATGATAATACTATATATAATATAATCTACTCCGGTAAGTTTTCCTACCAGATCATTACACCAATTGCTTACGCCTCCCTGGTGAAAGGGGTATGTCCCCTCCGTTGAAAGAAGAACCCTAATTCTATCAAATTTATTCACAGTTCCCACCAAGATTAATTATATTCCTCTTTTTTCATTTTAATGATTACAATTATGATTAGCTAGAAAGTTCTACTTAAAAAATGAATGGTTATACGTAAAAATCTTGGCTTTAGCATACCATCAAAACCATAATACCACAATTACTTTTTAACATTAATTAAAAAATCAATGACATTAACTTTAATTTGACTTATCAACAGGTTGGAATTCTCATTTTGTCCGATTTTTTGCCTGCCACGGGATGTTCTGGCTGGTGGCTTTTTTAAAATCTCAATTAAGAATGAATTCAGTTATTCTTTTTATGCTTTAACTTCTTAACTCTGCTCCAAATCTCTGGGTTAAGGCTTTAGAAATTGCCT
>Ga0265296_1004499_pt1 | contig 12088 bp, 15 predicted proteins | sample MunlanPumphouse1_FD_189073 | JGI IMG/M metagenome (GOLD analysis project Ga0265296, IMG submission 189073) | Groundwater microbial communities from a municipal landfill in Southern Ontario, Canada - Pumphouse #1 | ecosystem: Environmental > Aquatic > Deep subsurface > Groundwater | place... | reverse complement strand
GCTGGCAAATTTTTAGCTAACGGTCCCAGCATATCTGAAGTTGCGACTGAAGGGAGCAATTTGGGCGAAGCGACCAACGGGAGCGAAACCAGATATGCTGTGTTATACGCTGTCCGCCAACTCATTGTATTCTTTCTCCTAAAATTATTTTTGGCATTGTGATTAAACAACGAGTAAATTCTTTATAAAATTTTTCAAGCCCTGATTTTGTTGCTTTCCCATGGGTTATCTCATTATCCAATTCCCATTACAGCACATAAGTGACTGATTTAGGAGTTCTGGTTAACTGTATTGCCGGTTCACCATTTTTGACTGCATTAAAATCTGGTTGACGGTGTGTTCGTTTCATATATTTTACATCAAGCACTCCTGGAAAATCCCGATGATGTTTTGCAACTTTCTCTATCAATGCCTCAAAGTCATCAGTTCTGTTTGGTTTAACTTCATATATACAAACTTCAACAAATGTATTTTTCATGATTGCTCACCTCCAAACCGATTAACAAAATATCCTAACAAACAACCTAATATTATTGTCATTAAAAATATTGGTATCAAGCTTATTGGTTGATGCCATCCAATAATTATTGCTAAAGGTGTGAGCAGTAAAAATGAGATCAGGATTCCTTTCAACACGCTATTTATTTTTAAGTCTGATGTTGAAACCATAAAACCCGCAATTATCCACATTGAAAAAGCCGATAAGTTTGCATCCCATGTCAGTTTTTGGAAAATCATAGGTATTACATCAACTATTCCAGCTATAATGCCAAAAATAATTCCAATTTTAATTTTGCTTATTTTTTTCATAGTCTTTCCCTCCATTTTATAGTTGGCGGATTGCGTATAACGCCTGGCGTGTTTACGATGTCCGACTTGTCGGGATTTACGCAAACATGCGGTTGTGCGAAGCAGATCACTTAGATGCATTCTTATACTCTTCTATCAAAGATTCTATCAGTTCTTTGACAGAAATAATTCCCTTTGCTCGATAAGCATTCTCTCCAGCGAACGCAAACCCGTGTTTTAAATTGCCCTTCTGGGCATTCAGTAAAGCAAGGGCAATGCAATAGGGGCTGTTTTTATAATCACAGGTTATAATACAATGATAGGGACATTTAAACGGTTTCTTTTCCCCATTATTGACATCATCAATAAACTTGTTTCTAAGCGCTCTTCCCGGCATACCAACCGGACTTTTAATAATCACGATATCTTCTTTACTCGAATCAATATAAGTTTGCTTAAACTTCATCGATGCATCACATTCATAAGTGGTAACAAAACGGGTTGCCATCTGCACTCCCGCGGCGCCCGATTGTAAGAATTTATAAATATCTTCTCCGGTATATATACCTCCAGCGGCAATTACCGGGATAGGTTTCTTATCCCTTTCCTCAAATGGTCTTACCGCTTTAATCACTTCTGGAATGAGTTTCTCTAACGAATACGCAGGATCGCTAATTTGCTCTTCTTTGAATCCAAGATGTCCCCCCGCTAATGGCCCCTCTACGACTACAGCATCAAGGGGATAGTTGTATTTTTCTGACCATCTTTTAGAAATGATACTGGCCGCCCTTCCAGAAGAAACAATGGGTACCAACTTCGTCTTTGTGCTTCCTTTTAAAAACTGGGGAAGATTAAGGGGAAGTCCTGCCCCGGAAAAAATGATGTCTATCCCCTCCTCAATAGCCGTTCTTGCCAGATCAGCAAAATTTGACAATGCCACCATGATATTGACACCCAGAATTCCTTTGGTTAATTCTCTGGCTTTTCTAATCTCCATTTTTAACGCTCTAATATTTGCTTCCAACCAATTCGTCGAGAAATCGGATTCAAGCATTCCAATACCGGCGGCAGCAATAACTCCGACACCGCCTTCGTTAGCTACTGCGGATGCCAGCCCGGATAGGGAAATTCCAACTCCCATTCCTCCCTGAATTATAGGAAGTTTTACTGTCAAATCTCCTATCTTTAACTCTTTTAGATTGTTAGTATTCATAAAATTCTACCTTATTTATTTCGTATAACTATTGGTTTAACGAATTTCGTTTAGCCATCCTATTTGGGTTGTTATACGACATATGTCGTTTATTTCGTTCCTGTCTGAAGCGCTCCTTGCGGAGTCGAATGTTTGATCTGATCCAGCGGACTGCGAATCCTCCCAAGTGATTTTTGACTGACATGGGTATATATCTCCGTCGTTTTTGAGCTGGTATGGCCGAGAAGTTCCTGGATATATCGCAAATCTGTTCCGCTCTCAAGCAAGTGCGTCGCAAAACTATGCCGAAGCGTGTGGACCGAGATGTCTTTTCTGATCCCGGCATTCTTCACAGCACGTTCGAAGACATGTTGAATACTTCGTTCTGATAAATATTTCCGGCCTTCCGCGCCTTCGAAAAGATATTCTTGCGGTCTATATACGAGATAATATCTTCTTAGATTATCTAATGCCACATCCGATAATAGCGTATATCTATCCTTTTTCCCCTTGGCACTTTTGAGATAAATAAGTTTCCTTTTACTGTCAACGTCTTCTATTTTCAAGCGAACAGCTTCGCCAACCCGTAAACCAGCCGAATAGATCAGCATCAACAAAGTTTTATGTTTCAGATTGTCTACCGAATCGATAATGTTGACCACTTCTTCCTGGCTCAGAACGACCGGTAACTGTTTTTCTTTCTTAGGGCGGGGAAGACCTCCAATCACAAACGGCATTTTGTAGAGTTCGACATATAAAAACCGCAAAGCGTTGAAAACCTGATTGTCCCGAACATTCGGGATGCCAACTGCTTATCTTCAAGCAAGTACAGCAAATAGTTTTTAAGGTCATTCTCAGTTAATTCGCGAGGATGACGGGGTTGAAAATATTGCACGAAAGACCGAAGACAGCTAATATATGATTTACTCGTCTTGAGGCTGTAATTCCTCAGTCGTATTTCCCGGCGCAGTGTTTCGTACAGCCCAGAAGTAATTTCCACGTTCATTCCCTCAAAAACGCCATTCCACGATCATCCATAACCAAATCACGCTAAAATGATACGGAAATATTAAAGAAAACACAAGGGAAAAATAGTTCAGTGTTCCGTGTTTCGAGTTCATTAACCGCGGAGAACGCCGCCGCCGCCGATCCCGAACAATTCGGGACAAGTTCCGGGGTACAGGACGCAGAGAATTTTTTATGTTCCGGATTCCGGATAAAATTTTCAATCTCAAATCTCCAATTTTCAACTTTCAGAGAAAGCGACTATCCTATTCCTTCCGATTCTTATACTGATCAATTTCCGCTTCGCTTAAATCATCAGGGGCAACTAACCGATAGTGTTTTTCAGAGGTGACTGCAATCCCTTTTTCGGTTTGCTCAAATGAAAAGAGTGCGATAAAGTTGCTGTCGATGAATTGTGCGGCGATTGGAATAGAAACTAAGTGAGGGAATTTTTCCTGACACATAGCAAAATCCTGCTCTATCTGAATAATTCCTAACTTGTCGGTGTTTCCTTTTGCTTGAATGGGGATGATATAATGGACACCTTTTTTATCAATGCCGACATAGAGTTCATCTGTTTCTATCTGACCTAAATTGTGAACGGATGTGCGTAAATGGTTTTGCAAGGAATAACACGTGATTCCGGTAAAAATATCGATCAGTCGATTATACCGAAGTTTCGCTAACAATGCTTGTTCATCAGTCAACGCGTACTTGTTTATAATACCCGGTGTGGCGTCGGGTACTTTGGTTTCTGCTAAGAATTTGGAGGGCATAATCCGCGGCATATCAGACAAAGAAAACATGTATAAAGCCCGTCCCACCGGTCTGATTATCCATTCCAATCCATTCGGTGCGGTTTTGGTAATTTTCTCCGGGAGAGGAGCGCGATAGCGAAAGCTGTAAACGACATCGCCAAGATTTTTAGGCAAGTCAATTCGTAACTGTTTTGCGGTGGAAATCAAATCTTCACGTTCAAACCGTATTTCCCGGACTCCGGGCTTATAATGTTCAAAAAAGATCGTCTCAATCAGTTTGGAATATCGATTCTGTTGATCTCCCACCATTTATTTCCTCCATTTGAGTACCAATACTTCTTCGTTCATATCTTTTTTTGTTGCTGTTGCAAATCTGGTTCGGAATAAATCAATTCTAAGAACTTCATATCCAAGTGAATCGGCAATATCGGCTAAAATCTTACCAGTCGGGATATAGACCTGTAAAAAGGACGCCTGATCACCGACGACATATCCTAACTGGGCATTTTTTTTAAGGAAAGGCTTCAGGCTTTCAAGATGTTTTGCCATTCCGCCAAAGTAGAGTTTGGTGACTTTATGGTATTGTTTTTCGAAACCGGATGTTTTTTTCAGAGCAATTCTGCGCTCTTCTATCGCATTTGCAATTTTAATTACTTCGGGATATTGCGAAATATATTTATCATCATCGTCGCCTTTATAGACGTTTCTGGAATTGGATCGCAGGAGGTTTTTTTTCAATTCTCTTAACTGAGTTTTATTCTTTAAAAAGCCAAGGATTACGGATTCGAGACGCGTCGTTCGAGTATAGTCTTTTTCGTTTGGATAGGGCGGTGACGTAAACACGGCATTGATGGAATCAGGTTGTAAAAAATTGCTCATTTCTCTTGAGTCGGCATTATAAACTTCCGTTTTGAAGTATAGCTGTGAATTGACACTTTTTAAATCCAGAACCATTGTTCTAACCATCTCGCGCCAGTCGCTGACGACGTTTGAATCGTTTTTCTTTTTTCTGGTAACTCCGACTTCCGGTCCAAAATGTAAATTGCTTGTGTTCCTGACGGTTGAAGTTGCGAGAGCTAAAAGTTGATTATCGATATATTCTGAGTCATACTCGCGGATTGCTTGTAATAGTAAAAGTGTTTTATGCAAGGGAACGGGACTAATGGAATCAGTCAGAAGTAAAGCATCCTCTTCTTCTGAGAGTTTCATGATCTCGTTTCTTGTGTAATTCCGAATCATGGATTCAGCATTTTGGGCAATTTTGTCCGTATCTTCCATCAATATTTTGCCATCAACTTCAAATCTGGTTTTAACCAATGTGGCGAAATAAGCCATTGGATTTGCTTCTATTCCGATTCCGATCAAACCGTTTAATTTTGCCTCTAAAACAGTCGTTCCGGTACCGCAAAATGGATCTAACAGCGTGTATCCGGTCTTAAGATCAAATCTTTGAATGTATTCTCTGACAAGATGGGGAGGAAAAGACAAAACGAATCGATACCAATTGTGAAAATTCTTGTCGATGTTATCGATTTTATTAGCGTTACCGTTGGTGTATTTTTTAAATCCATTGTTTGGAAAAAGTGTGATTTGAGTGTTCAGTCATTACCTCCTAAAAAGTCGATCAAGTTTCAAGATATTAATCTAATCAAACAGGTAACCATTCGTTGCGATTTTACATACAAATTCCAATGATGGCAACAGGAATATGAACTGTCCATGTAAAACAAAGAAATCAATATCTTATCAATAGATTAAAACTGCAATCTCGTCTATTCAATTTCTATGTCGTACTTTTCCAGCAGTCCAACGACATCCATTCTTAAGAATTTGGCTTTTTTGATCCGGTTTTTTCCGGGTCGATGGAATAATTGAAGGACGACCGGAAATCCGCCTTTTCCAGATTGGTGTTATCGAACATCGCTTTTTGCAGATCGCAATTTTCAAATACGGAACCGGTCAGGTCTGTTTCGCTAAAATCGGTTTCATGGAGATTGCAATTGTCAATCCGTGTCTTTTTTAGTTTCAGTTTGTAAAAAGTCGAAAGTTTTGGGAGACAATTTTTAAAAGAGACAGACAGCAGGAAATCATTACAATCGTCAAAATGAACGCCCAGTAATTTACAGTTTGAGAATTTGATGTTGTTCAGTCCCGTGCCCTTCATTTTGGCCAAACTGAAATCACAACTATCGAACTCACCGTCTCTGAAAGTGATACCGGATAGATCAGCATTATTAAAGACACAATTGATGAAAGCGCACTTTTCATATTCGCCTTTGGACAGATTGTTTTGAGCATAATCGATCTCTTTGAAAATTTCGTTCTCAGTCAATTTTGTACTCACTTTATACTCGACATTTTTTCACACGTTAATATTGCGGTTAATAGTTGAAATATCAAGATGAAGTTCGTCCGGCAGAGGTACGAACGATAACCGCGGAGGGTGTAGAGAGTTTTATATATTCCGGATTCCGGATAAAATTTTCAATCTCCAATTTTCAACTTTCAATTTCCTCTATAGTCCGTGCTTTTTCAGTTCCGTCCGAAACCACGCGATGTCGTCCGGCAAAGTGTCGAACACTTCCTGGAACTTGTAGAATTCAAATGCGCGAATGCCTTTCAGATATTCGATGTGTGCGAAACCTTTTGTTCCGCCGCTACCGAGTGCAATGCCGATATTCATATTGACTCCGCGTTACAATGTGATATTTTATATCTTAACGATAAACCATAAGATGATGAGTAAAAGATCTTATTGACGCTGATTACCGCTGATTTTTTATGAAGATGCATTTCATAGTGATTCAGCGTCTTTCTGCGTCTGGATTCAATCCGTTGTCCTGTTGCGGATTTGCATCTATCGATCAAATCCCGATAGGTTGAGTCACAAAGCACAGTTCCTCACCAGATTCCGGGTACTAGGCGGTATTTGACTTCCTGGAGATATTCGCGATAACCGGGCAATTCTTCGGTCAGTACCTTTTCCTCATTCTTGATGCGCACGATCAGCAGAAACGGAAAGAGCAGAGCCAGCATAAACGCCCACAGCGAGCCAAGCGCCAGCGGCGTCAGAACCCAGATAAGAATAGCCGAAACGTACAGCGGATGCCGAACGACCGCATATGGACCGGTCTTAATTACCTTTTGTTCGGCGGCGACTTCGACGACGCGCGAGGCGTAACTGTTTTCCCGCATGACAAGCACGAACAGATAATAAGCGAGCAGAATCAGTCCGTCGGCCATCTTCGCCTTGTCGAATAATGTCAGGTCGGCGAAGACCTTTTCCATTTCGGCGGCTTTCATTCCGCCTGCGTAAAAGGCGCCGATCAGCGCGCCCATGCTCGAACCGGAAATAGCGCCGATCCGGATACCGAATTCGTCGATGACTTTCAGATATTCGATGTGTGCGAAACCTTTTGTTCCGCCGCTACCGAGTGCAATGCCGATATTCATAAATTTCCTCCGAGTTTCAATGTGATATTTTGTATCTTAACGATAAACCTTAAGATGATGAGTAAAAGGTCTTATTGACGCTGATTACCGCTGATTTTTTATGAAGATGCATTTCATAGTGATTCAGCGTCTTTCTGCGTCTGGATTCAATACAATGTCATTAAATCAAACGAATTTTCTGTTGTGACGGAATCGCCACCGGCGGCGTTGACAAAATCTTTGACCGAGTGGAAGAGCGGGAAGAGCCCGTTCAGTGTCGTCAGGATCAATTTGCCACCGGATTTCAACGCGCGGGCGGCATTTTGGATGATCCGGAAGTTCATCTCGTCGGTTTCCATGAGCGGGAAAGCGCCTTCGCAGACAAGCAAAGCGAGATCGAATTCGTTGTTGAATTCAAGATGGCGTGCATCTGCGGATTTGTTTTCATCCGCAGATTGCGCAGATTCATGCAGGTTGTGTACTATTCTTTTGTACTCGAGTTTAGTATTGCCAAAATTGATCAATAACGCTTTATGCAAGTCAGTCGCTTTCAGGTAATTGATGACCTAGGACTCTTCGTTACCGGTTAAGGTTTTAAGAGCTTTTAGCTCGACGATCAGATTGTCAAAGCAAACGAAATCAGCGCGGTAATGGGTATTGAGTTTTTCGCCACGGTAAAATACCGGTAGTTCTACTTCCTTTTGAAATGGGATATGGTTGATAGAAAATTCTTTTGCCATGGCTTCCTGTATAGACAGATTCAAGAAATCCGCAACCTAATTCCGAATGGATCCGCATCTCTGCTCCAATTACAACGCAAGTTTCCGGATATCTTATTTTATCTGCGTTCATCAGCGTCATCTGCGGATTGATTTTCACTCAAGTAAAAACTCAATCAGATTTTTTCGGAAAATACCATTACGTTCCGATATTCCGATTTTGTCCATCGAAAGGACAAATTTCGGGTAATTATCGGCGATTTTCTCGAGTGGGACGAATTCACGTTCGATTGTTGACTGATCGGCGAGCAGATAACAAACCTGCAGATAAATCCGTTCGTTCGTTTTTTCAGCGACAAAATCGATTTCCCGGCCGTTCTGTTTTCCGATAAAAACATGATAACCGCGTCGGAGCAACTCCAGATAGACGACGTTTTCCAAAAGACCGGAAATGTCCCGATCCCGATAACCGAGAATGCTATGCCGCAAACCGATGTCGCCCAGATAATATTTGTCATTGAAATCGAGATGTTTTTTACCTTTCAAATCGAAATGCGGTGTTTTTTGAATCAGATAAGCGGACTGGAGATTGCTAAGATAGTTTAAGATTGTGTCGGTAGAAACATCTGTCTTCTGGTTTTTCAGGTAATCGGCAATTCCTTTGGCGGTAGTGACGTTGCCGCAATTGTCAAAAACGAATCGAACAATTTTTTCCAGCAAGCCAACATCCCGAATTCTGTTTCGGCTGACGACATCTTTCAGTAAGATCGTGCTGAAAATAGCGTTCAGATATTGGAAAACAGTCTCGTCCTGCATTTCCAGAGCATGGATTCCGGGAAGACCGCCATATTTCAAATACAAAGCGAACTCATCTTCTTGATTAAGGACGATATTCAGTTTGGTTCTGAACAACAGAAATTCCTGAAAGCTGAGAGGATAAATTGGAAATTCGACGTATCGGCCTGACAGTAAAGTAGCCAGTTCCGATGAAAACAGTTTTGCATTCGAACCGGTGATGAAAACATCGGCGATATTATCCGAAAGAAACGAAGCGATTGCCTTTTCCCAATTCTCGATTTGCTGAACCTCATCGACAAACAGATAATTGGTTTCACTTCCGGTTTTGAATTGGTCTGTGACATAACGGTACAAATCGAGATAGTCGCGGATCGAATCGAATTCAACGGACTCTTTATTAATCCAGAGAATCCGGGATTCGCTGACGCCGTTTGTAATGAGCTGCCGAATGAGCATTTGTAAAAATGTGCTCTTGCCGGTTCGGCGCATACCGGTAATCACTTTAATGACCGGCTTGCCGATGAACGGCTCAATTTTCTGGATGTATGAATTTCTTATGATCATTTCAAATCTCCGATTATAATCGAAACCATCTGAATATATGTTAGTAGTTTCGATTATACAAGAAACTATTGTGATAAAATCGCGTGGTTTCGACTATGATCGAAACTACGGGCAAATCAACGCGCCGTTTTTCCGCTGTCGTAGGGCAATTGGTTCAGGCGCAGATCAGTGACTTCCATATTCAACCAGTAAAAATCGCCCTCTTTCAATTTCCACGTGACGGCAAATTTCGTCGGTACCCGCCGGGAAATACTTCGATGAACCAATCCTCCAATGTGGCGCCGCGGACATTCACCATGCATCATTTCCCATGACAAACAGAATTCCGGTCAGGACGAACATCAGTGTCGCAAGCAACCAGCCGATTCGTAGCATGATTGGTTATCCTATACTTTGGTAAGTTGAGTCCGGTTTTTGCATCTCTCGTCTTTATTTCAGTACAGTCATTTTTTTAACTGCCTTGAAGTCGCCCGCCTGGAAATACAGGAAGTAAATGCCCGCCGCAAAACGATCGGTCTTCAAACAAATCCGATGATTGCCGGTGGACATCGTCGCATCTATCAAAACGGCAACTCGCTCTCCATATAGATTGATGACCTCTAACTTCACCCGAACCGGTTCCGGCACAGCGAATGGAATCCACGTACTGGCATTGAACGGATTAGGATAATTTTGTCCGAGCGAAAAATCGAGAGGCAGGTGACCGGACGGATCGGCTTGAATCGGGCTCAGACTGGCGATGTTGGCATCGATCCAGCTCACCCGGTTCCGGATCCAGCTTTTCAGATAGATGATTTCGTTGGCGTAAGCAACGGCGTCGCCCATTTCCGGCCAGCGTACGGAATTTCGGACTCGGGCATCGGCGATTAATTCCGCCATCCGGTCGATCCGGTTGTTCAGGCTGTCGATGTCCAGTACACCGTCGCGGAGTACCGCCCAGTGTTCGGCGGCGCGTTGAGCAAAGCCGTGATCGCGCGCCAGATTTTCCCACCAGTACGGGATTTTGGGCGCATCGTATGGCAGGCGTTTATTGTGATCGACTTCCCAGCCGGTGTAATAATTCCGGTCGGATACGTACCAGGCTTTTCCAAATGTAAGATTGTAATCCCAGATCGGTCCGGCGTACATTTTTCCGTCCTTGCTGTTTTTGTCTTTATAGAGATACGAACTCAAACGGTAGCCATCGATATTGCGGCAGAATTCGATCAGAATGAAGTGATCGACAAACGAATCGATGTCGATGATGGAAGGATATCCGGTTTCAGGATTTGCCCGATCCGAACCAGCCATCACATTTTCGAAATGTGCGATGAACTGCTGGATGTATTGTTTCTGTTGCCTGACGATTTCGTCCGGTTTCGGATAATGGTACTGGTAATAGATGCTCGAGGAAGAGTTCCAGCCTCCGACGTTTTCGCCATCCGTTTTGTCGAGTTTGATGATGTAGCCGCCGGTCAGATCGTCGCCGGTTATGTCAGGTGCTTCTAATTTGGAAATGTTTACGCGGTTCTTATCGCGCTTGATCTTTTCGAGGAGAATGTAAAGGCCCATGTATTCGTTGTTGAGGATTAACTCGCAAAATCGGACGCGGCTGGCATAGCGACCAATGTCATTCGAGAGGCCGTAAGCCAGAGCGTTGCGAAGCATAGTCTTATCTTCGTAAGGACCGTTTAAAATCCAGTCGGCTTCCTGCGGTAGGCCGACCAGCGCGACGCTGGAATCTTCGCCGAGATCGTTTTGAGTCTCGAACCGGTATTGTTTCTTCGGGTAAGCCATCGAACTGCTACCGCGCAATTCAATGGCGATTCGACCGTTGTAATTGTTGAACGGATCGGTCATCAGATTGCGCTGACCTTCGCCGTTATAAATGATGCCGAGATCGGCGACGATCCGCGACTCATCGATGATTGTTTGCCCGTGCGTATCGATTACGAATATCGGCAGATTCGACGAAGTCAGTGTTACGGTTGCCTTGACCGGTGACATTAAACCGCCAATCAAGAAAACAAGTAAAACGGTTGGCGATCTGCCTGTATTGACCCGCGATATCATGGTTTGTCAGAAAAACGAATCATTCCACTTCCGTAAAAGCGACGACGTAGTTGTGACCGTATTTTTTGGCACACTTCGGGCATGGCGTCGGCGGCTTGAATTTTCGAAAACATTCGCGTCACAACCTTGCCCATGTTCGTCGGCATGTGAAAAATCTGGCGAACTTCGTCCTGAATGAAACGTTTGTCCTTCCAGACATGTGTTTTTTCATCCCACGGCGCGGGATCGAATTTCGGACAACATTCTGTTGAATTTTCGGGGTGGTTACTCATGGCTATTTCCTCCTGTTTTTAGTGGTAATTTTAGTTAGATGTTTAGATCGCGGCGCGAAGTTCGGTCAGTCTTTCGCGCAGAAATGGCGCCATCGTGAAGAATTTCTCCAGCTTTTCACAGACGAAATCGTCGCAGTGCGCGCAGTTGACGACTTTCTTTTCCATGCCGCAAAGGCGGATTTCGCAGACCGTGCAATGACTGAAGACGTTTTCACCGACGGTCAAACAGCCGGTGCAATTGATGTCTGCCGGTTTGATCTCTACGTGATATTCCTTCGACCATTGTTCGGCGACCTCTTTGCGTTTCGCGTCGTCGTTCGCGAGTGTCGCCAGATAGGCGCCGCATTCGTGGCAATTCAAGCCGCAATAAGCGATGATAGATTTCATAGTAAGACTCCTTTCGATTGTTTTTTATCGTTGTGTGCCGGAGCGGGAGAGACCGACGGCGCGGTCAGTTTCTCGAGTTCTGTCAGATATTCCATAGTCTCGCTGAATGAATAGCCGCAC
>Ga0265296_1004498_pt1 | contig 12090 bp, 12 predicted proteins | sample MunlanPumphouse1_FD_189073 | JGI IMG/M metagenome (GOLD analysis project Ga0265296, IMG submission 189073) | Groundwater microbial communities from a municipal landfill in Southern Ontario, Canada - Pumphouse #1 | ecosystem: Environmental > Aquatic > Deep subsurface > Groundwater | place... | reverse complement strand
TTTTGCTTATTTTTGTTTTTTTGCCTATCATCCCCATAAAATTAGTAACCGTGGACGAGCTGGTAAACGTTATAATATCAATCTTTGTTAAATCGATATTTATTTTTTGTTTCGGCTTTATAGTTTTATATATAGGTAGGACATCGACATTTGCACCCATATTTTTAAGTTCAAATTCCAAAACACCTCTCGCTTCCTGCGCCCTTGGAATTAGAATTGTTTTGCCGGCAATATTTAATTTGCTAAAAGCAGCAATAATTCCTTCCGCTTGATATTCCGACGGGATTAAATCAACTTTAATTTTGTGATCTTTTAGCGCTTGCGCGGTCGCGGGGCCTATGGCGCAGATTTTTTTACCGTAAAGTTCCCTGATATCGTTAATTTTATCAATAAAGAATTTTACTCCGTTTTCGCTTGTAAATATAATCCAATCGTATTTATCCAGATTTGGCAATTTAGCGCTAGTAGGTATTACTTCGATAGTCGGGAATTCAACAACATCAGCGCCGTGATCATATAATAATTTGGAAAGTTTACTTGCCTGATGCCGTGTACGTGTAACAAGTATTTTTTTTCCAAAAAGCGGTTTATTTTCGAACCATTTTAATTTGTTCCTAAGTTTGACGACATTTCCTATTACAGTTATAGCCGGCGGTTTAAACTTATGTATTTTGGACTTTGCGACAATATCAGACAATGTTCCAACAAGTGTTTGCTGATTTGATTTTGTGCCCCAAGAGATCAGCGCAACCGGCGTATTCTTGTTTTTTCCGGATTCAATGACGGTTTTTACAATTTGCTGAATGTTTTCAACGCCCATAAGATAAACAAGCGTATCAGCGTCCGGTACTTGGATTTTACCCGCAGCTGTTTTACGATGTCCTGTAATAACTGCAAAGGATGAGGCAATGTCCCTGTGAGTTACTGGTATTCCGGCATATGCAGGGGCAGCTATAGCGGATGTTATGCCGGGAACGATTTCAAATTCAATTTTGTTTTGAGCCAAAACCTCTGCTTCTTCCCCGCCGCGGCCAAAAACAAACGGGTCTCCGCCTTTTAATCTTACAACGATTTTATTTTTCTTTGCCAAATTAACTAATATTTTGTTTATATCAACCTGTTCTTTTGTATGGTGGCTTCCCCGTTTTCCCACATAAATCATTTTTGTGTTTGCTTTTGCGAGAGATAAAAGATTGCTATCCGCAAGGTAATCATAAACAATTACATCGGCTTTATTTATTAAATCCTTTGCTTTTACCGTTAAAAGGCCGGGATCTCCGGGGCCGGCGCCGACAATATAAACTTTTCCTTTGATCACAATAATTTAGCCGCTCCTTTTTTAATTAATTTATTTGCCAGAATTATACCGATTTTATTAGCTCGGATTTTCGCGCCAGAAACTTTATCTTTTAGAACAGTCATTCCGTCAACGGAAACAACACAACCCTTAAGATAAATTTTTGCGCCGCGGACTTTTGCGTACGCGCCAACCGGTACCTGGCAGCCGCCGCCTAATGCAGTTAAGAATGACCTCTCGGCAGCGGTTTCAATTTGTGTCGGCTCATGGTTGATAGTCTTTACGATATTTTCTATATTTTTATCTTTTCTCCTAATTTGGATTGCGATTGCTCCCTGACCTGGCGCAGGAAGCATTTGATCCAATGGTAATATCTCATAATTCAATTTGGTTTTTAATCTTTTGATACCTGCAAATGCTAAAACAATCGCATCCATATTTTGTTCTTCCATTTTTCGTATCCGGGTTTCCAGATTACCTCTCAAATCAACTATTTCCAAATCCGGATTTTTTGCAAGCAGCTGCGCCTTGCGTCTTGGACTGCTGGTCCCAATCCTTTTGGGGTTTGGGTTTTGGGACTTGGGATTTTTTATGAGTATATCCCTTGCGTCTTCTCTCTTAAGTATTGCCCCGATTTCAAGGTCCTTTGGCATTTCTGTCGGCAGATCCTTTAAACTATGAACCGCGATATCAATGTCTTTGCCTAACAAAGCATCCTCAAGCTCTTTCGTAAAAAGTCCTTTGCCTCCGATTTTTGACAGCGGCGAATTTAAAAGTTTGTCGCCCTTGCTCTTAATAACTTTAATTTTAAAAGTCAGGTTAGGCAGGACTTTTGACAAAGAGTTTAATACTTCGTTTGCCTGCGCCAATGCCAAATTGCTTCCGCGAGTTCCTATAACGATCATATTTATAATTATCTCATTTTTAAGAGAATAAATGAACCCAAAGATAGGCTGCAAAAATAATGCTTGATCCCGACAAAAGGATGTAAATAAGTTTATGCCGGCTTAATCCGAATCTTCTGTGAATGATAAAATAAAATGCAAAAAAGGCAAAGGTTATGATTGACCATATTTCTTTAGGCGAGTTTGTAAAATAAAATCCGTGGGCATATTTTGACCACATCATCCCGGATAAAATTCCAAAGATAAGGAATAAAAGCCCGAATTCAACAACTAAAAAGCTTAAGTCCTCTAACACCTCAAGGGATGGCAACCTCATGGAAAAATTATATGAGATTTTCTTTTTTAGCAGCCATTCATGGAACAGATAAACCAGGGACGAGCAAAACGATACGGAAAATGACGCGTAAGCAAGAAATGAAAATGCGACATGGCATATTAAGATGCTTTTGGGCCAGTGAACGGAGTAATCAATTATTGCTCTGGGAAAGGTAAAAATAAAAAGCAAAAGAATTGCGGTCAGAGGAATGGCCACCAGTAAATAATTTTTTAAACTAATATGATATTTGCGAAATAATATAATCAGAAGAATAAACCAAAGCATGATAAAAACTCCAGCATATGAGATCATTTTTCCTCATCCTCCTTTGCGACTTTATATTTATTTCTGCTGTCATACCATGCAACAAATTTGTTAATTTCATCTGCAATGATTTTTTCGACTTTTGGGATTGTTGCTTCGCGGTCTTTTATGTTTTCTTTTACAACTAACCCTAAATCATCTATATCATATAAGAATACATCTTCGAGCTCGCTTATTTTGGGATCAATGTCTCTGGGGACGGCAATATCTATAAAAAATATTGGATTTCCGGACCTTTTATGAATAATAGGTTCCATATCTTCCTTTTTTATAAGCAAATGGGGGGATCCTGTTGAACTAATTACAATATCGACAGTCTGCAGGTATTTATTTATCTCATCAAACCGCACGGCGCTTCCGCCAAATTTATCCGCCAGCTCTTTTGCTTTTTCATAGGTTCTGTTTGATACTAGTACTGTTTTGATGCCGTATGACAAGAGCTGTTTAGCGGCCAGCTCTGACATCTTGCCGGCTCCTATAATTAATATTTTTTTATTAGAAAGATCTTCGAATATTTTAAAGGCCATCTCAACGGCGGCGGCGCTGACAGAAACAGCTCCCCGGCTTATTTCTGTCTCGCTTCTGGCGCGTTTACCCGCGGATATTGCCCGATTAAAAAGTGTATTTAGCATTGGTCCGGAAAATTTCGCATCTCTGGATTTTTTATAAGATTCCTTTAGCTGACCAAGGATCTGATTTTCACCAAGCATCATAGAATCCAAACCAGATGACACTTTCATTAAGTGTTTGCCGGCATCTACACCGGAGAGGCTGTAGGTGTATTTTTTAATATCCGTGTTGTCAACGCCGCTTAATTTAGATATAAAATCAACAAGCCTATTTTCGGGCTTGCACATATTGTCCAGATATAAATATATTTCCATCCTATTGCAGGTTGAAACTAATACGCACTCGATAACTCCGGGGATGCATTTAATTGATGAAAGTGTGTCTAAAAATTTGGAATCAGAAACGCTAAATTTTTCGCGGATTTCAACAGGCGCCGTATTGTGGCTTATGCCCAAGAGCTCAAGATTTTGCATTTCTTTTTCTTTTGCTCCCCATCTTTAATGCTAACCTGCCGAAATCAGGAGTAACTATCTTTTGCAGTTTGTATCGCAGGGCTTTTGACAGGGCAGGAGCCTGGCCGGATGTTGATATGGATACAACCAAGGGACCTCTCTTAATCTTTGAGGGGACTATAAACGAGCAAAGTTCGGGATCGTCAACAATATTTACTGGTATCCCATACTTTTTAGCATCAATTGATATTTTTTGATTTACACTTCGGTCAGAGGTTGCGCCAATAACAATGGCCGAATTTTTAATATATTTTTTATCATATTTTTTAGATATATGAGTTATTTTGCGCTCTGATAGAAGTTTTTTTAATCTTGATGTTATTTCGGGGGCGACAACCGTAACTCTGCCTTTAAATTCCAGCAGGGACTTAGCTTTTCTTTCGGCAACCTTACCTCCGCCGACAACAACGCACTTTTTTCCGCATATATCAAAATTAACGGGGTAATAGCTTTTATACATAACTTAATTATATCATTACAGGGGAATAGTTGTTATGGGAGAGGACCCGCTGATGGACCGTCAACGCCATTGCCATGACATTTATAGCATACAGTAAGGTTTTTAAATTGGGTCCTGTTAAAATTTGCAGGGTGCGGACTGCCGGATATATTGCTTTTACCGCCATGGCAGGTTGTGCAAGGGCTTACTGTGTAAAGATTGGGATGGCAAGTTTGACATGAAGAGAGATTTTTCTTTGCATAAGCTGGATGCAATGCTGTTCTCCAATTTGCCAATTTGTGGCTTTGCGGCTGATTGGGATTTGTCCCGACTAAAGTCGGGATTGCAGAAACAGCTTTATTCAAGCTCTGATGGCATTTTAAACAAGAGTTTGACTCATGACATGTGGTACAAGTTGATGCATTCCTTTTTGCATCAAGCTGGTGGACAAGATTATAATTTCCCTTATGAGAATTAGGCTTGTTTTTTGAATTAAACGTTTGTTTGTGGCAATCAAGGCATGTTTTTTCATTTTTATGGCAGACAGTGCAATCTTTTGTATTCTGCTTGGCGGCAAGTCCATGCTTATATTCCCACAGCTGGTCGTGGCTTTCGGGTTTATAACCTTGCGCAAATATTACTACGCCCATGCAGAAAATGATTAAACCTGTAAGTAGAAATATTTTTAGTTTCATAATTTACTCCCCAAGATTAATACTGGCTGATGCAACCAGTTTTGAATTCTGATTAAAACCGCCGAGTACAGCTTGATAATTAATTCCCAAATCAATATTTTCCCTTAAATTATAGGTTAAATCCGCTCCGCCTGTAGTCACATTCTGGGTGCCAAGAGTGTTAAATCCTACCTGACCAGTAAATTTGAATCTTTCATTTATCTGTCTTGAAGCGCAGCATAAAAGATTTGACCTGTCTCCGTCAAGACCTTCGGTTTTATAATAATCAACCGAAGTGTTAAATAATAAGAATGACTTATTGGTTAAGCCCAATCTCCAATCGCGTCCCCTTGCCGCATCCTCATCAATCATTCCATACCACCCATATATGCCTATATTATCATTAAAGTTGTAGTTTGCGCCGGCCGATGAGCGTTTAACCGGGTTATAAGCATATTTAAAAACAGCAAAAACAGATTGCGGATCAAACTCCGGAGTCTCCGCGTTATACTGCGCCATAAGATTTAAATTCTCTCCAACAGGCAAAGAGGCGTTTAATGAATAATTTTTAGTTACGGTCCTTAACATATCATAATTTACTAATCCGTCAAGGCTAAGATTTCGAAGATCGGCTTTAACCTTTAAACCGCCGACTTTTCGCAGGTCCGCGCCACCCTGCTGTTCCGCAAAGTAATCAAGGGCCATAGAAAGATTTTCTCTTAAATTGATGTTTGTCCGAAATCCCAAAAGATTTCTATCAGGATTTCCGGAATATAGATTGGCAGGTTTGCCAATGTATGCGGATATTCCCAACTGTCGAGTAATTTGGGGCAAATCGACCTTAAATCCGTCTATCGAAAAAACACTAATGTCTTGGTAAATAGTCTGTCTGCCGGTTCTCAAAACAAAATTATCATTTGGCTTCCAATCGGCATAGGCGCTGTACAGCAGCACATCGTTGGGATCAGGACTGTAATAAACATTCCCTGTTCTTGCGCGCAGATATACTGACCCGTCAAAATTCTTTACGTCTTCGAAATTGTAGGATATAAATTCATAAACCGGCGAGAAAGTTCCATTACTCCCGTATAAATCAATTGTTGTCTGCCGAAACATAGTAGTTGCATTGCCATCAAAAGAAGATGCGAAAACTGGCGTACTTAAAAGTAAAATCAATAAAAGAAAAAATATTTTGTTATTCATGTTTACTTAACTTTATAAAGTCGGGTCAAAATTGTCAATAGCGTCCTGCAATAACTGTTTTGCATATTTATAGTTGTGAACACCTGCACAGGCTTTACCAGCATCTGCTTCTTTCGAAATTAACGTAAGATTCCATAAAGCTTTGGTATATGCTTCCGCGGATACGGATTTCCCGCTGGCGACATAAGTTTTAATTTCACTCTGCAGAGTATCAAGTAATCCTTGGATTTCCGTAACCCTTCCGCTAATGTCAAATGACGTTGCTCCTGTATGGCATGCTTTGCATGCATTCAAACTTGGTTCTGCGTTGTGGGCCTTATCCGAATTTTGGAAATGGCAGACAACACAGGTATTAGAAATGCCGGCAGTATGATATGAGTTTGTATAAGTGCTTCCGGAATATTCGTAACCGCCAGTACCCTTAATAACAGCCATATTTGGTCTATAATGAATTGGATGGCGGCCGGATCCACTTGTCAGCCGTGCTGCTTCAATAGTTGCATTTACTGCTGTCTTATTATTTAGGTCAACTACGGAATCATATTTGCTTCCAATTTTTACTGTAAAAACTCTTCCCCTATGGCATTTTCCGCAGGTTGATTCGGAACTTGGTGTTTTATTGATTAAACTTTTGATAGTATCTTTGTCTGCGATATTTTTTTGTGCTGCAGCAACATGCTGGCTGCCAGCTCCATGACATTCTTCGCACTGGACACCAAACATATTTGCTTCTCCAGAGCCGGAAGTATATCCTCCGGTTTTTTTATATCCGGTGGCATGGCAAAGAGCGCAATCTAATTTTGCAGTGTATGTAAGCGTTAAAGAATCTCCATGAACTGAATTTTTCCATTTCATATACATTTCGTCAGCATTATCTCCGCCATGGCAGCTCTTACAGGTTAGTGAACCAACGTAAGAAGAAGCCGTAAGATCATTGTTTGACGGCGCATGAGATGGATCTGTAACTCCGGATGTTGTCGAACTGTTTGTTGTCTGGCCGCATCCGTAAAATAAGACCCCAATCCCCAATAAGAAAACGATTAATAATATTTTTGACTTATACATTTTATGGTCCCTCCGAATTTGCTTTGTTTATATTATAGTATCAATTGAATATGACTTAAAGTTAAATCTTTTTATAGCTTCTATAAGCTGTGCTTATATGATAATATAATAATATAAATGCAAATCGAAGATTTAAAAATCTGGGTTGACCTTATTAACACACAAAACTTTTCAAAATGCGCGGAATTAAATTTTGTCAGCCAGCCGGCAATCAGCCAAAAAGTAAAGCTGCTTGAGAAAAGATACGGGACTCCGCTCTTATTGCGGAGTGGAAAACGGGTTTTGCCGACGCATGCGGGGAAAATCCTTTACAATGAAAGCAAAGAAATAATCGAGATATATAAAAGTTTATCGGCTAAGGTAAAATCTTCTAGCGGAGTTGTCCACGGCACGATTAAAATCGCAACTATATATAGTATAGGGCTTTATGAGCTGAATGACATTATCAGAAATTTTCTGAACAAGTACCCTTCGATTCATGCCGATATGGAATTCAGCCAGAACTCGAGAATTTATCAGGACATATTAAACGGAAGAATTGATCTTGGTTTTGTTGCATATCCCGAGGAGCATCCATGTATCAAGACAATTCATTTTAAGAATGAAAAATTGGTTCTTGTAGCAAACCCAAAAAACAATCTGTCTAAATTCAAAAAAATAGATATCCGAAAACTAAACAATTGCGAATTTATAGGATTTAACGAGGGAATACCTACGGGCGATAAAATCGTGGAACTGTTTAAAACCCATCATGTTAAAGTAATTACAAAGATGAAGTTTGAGAACATAGAGCTTATTAAAAGGGCAGTTGAGATTAATCTGGGAGTTTCTATCCTGCCAAGTATTACAGTTGAAACAGAGATAAAACACCGGTTGCTAAGTGGGATTCCTTTTGCGAATAACGAGTTTTTAAGACCGCTAGCTATTGTTTTCAAAAAGGATAAGGTCTTATCGCTTGCAGAAGAAAAGTTTATTGAAGAATGCCTGAGCTGGCAGGCCTTATATAATCCGCGACATCAGAACGCTTAACTCGTAAAGAATAATCAAAGTTCCTGCCAGTAAAAGTTGCGTAAAAGCATCCGGCGTTGGTGTCAATATTGCTGCGGCAATAAAAATCAAGAGTATCGCGTGTCTCCTGTAAGAAGATAGTGTTTTTGCGGATACGATTTTTAATTTTGTTAAAAATAAGATAACAATCGGCATTTCAAAAGATAAACCAAAAGCTAAAAGCAAACTGCCGACAAAAGATATGTAATCGTTTATGGACAGCATTGGTGTTGCCCATCCGGCTCCAAAACCCAGTAAAAATTTGATGGCAAAAGGTATAACGATAAAAAAACCAAAACTCGAACCTGCTAAAAAAAGAATTAACGAAAATGGAACAAAAAGAATCAAATATTTGTTCTCGCTTGGTAAAAGCGCTGATCCGATAAATTTCCAGATGTTGAATATGGTTACAGGAAGCGAAAGAAAAAAACCGATCCAGAAAGCTAATTTCATATAAGTAAAAAAAGCTTCGGTCGGGTGAATAAAAACAAGATTCCCGGCCGGTGAAGAAATCAGTTTAATTAATTGAGGTACAAAAGGCCAGGATACTATTGAGCAAAAGGCAAAAGTTGCAATGCAATATATGAGCCTTTTGCGCAGTTCCGAAAGGTGTTCAACGAGAGTGTATTTGGGAACATCCATTTCATTTTTTCTCTTCTTTGGGTTCTTCGAAAGCTTCCTTTGTGGATTTTTTAAATTCTTGAACGCTTTTCCCAAGAGCTCGAGCAATTTCGGGAAGCCTCTGCGCGCCAAAAAGAAGCAGCAGAACGATCATTATTACAATTAGTTCCGGCATACCTATTCCAAACATAATTTCACCTCCCAATAACCTTGTCTAAATTATCTTCCGCCTTTTTTAAAAGCTCTTGCGCGTATTCATAATTATGCGCTCCCTTGGAGTCTTTGACAAAGTGATAATTATATTCCGCGTCTTTATATAATGTATAAAGCTTATCTTTTTTATTGTTTTGAATAATAATTAGATTTGCCTGGTTTAGTTTTTGACCGATCCTGGTCAGTGATGATGAAATGTCGCTTTTCCACATTTCGAGTATCGACGAGTAACTGCTGTCATGACAACCTTGGCAGCTGATTTCTGTCGTTTTGTAGGTTTGACCCCTGAATTTGATATCCTCCGGCAATATTGACGGAACAATATGGCATCCTTTGCAGTCTACTTGCGAAGAGAACATCTTGCTGGGTTTATTTGGGGTTCCTTTGCCGCCTATACCCATATACATGTCTTTGACTCCGCCGTGTTTTTTTACATGACAGCTGCTGCATAGAGGTTCAAGTGAGTCAATTGAGCGTCCTAATTGATGCTTTATTTCTGAATGGCATCTTATGCATTCGACTTTATGTTTGGCCACATGGTTATCATGGATAAAAGTGGTGTCGTTAAATTTTGAAATTCTGTCGGGCTGGTTGTGGCAGTCGTAACATTTATCTTTTGAGGCAAGACCCTCTCCGATAACTGAATCCATATGACATTTTTCGCATGCCAATTTTTTCCCGCCGGCAAATTCTGTATGGCTAAAAGAAACCTTCCCGTGTTTGATAATTTTTGTCGGCACATCATGGCATGTTAAACAAGAAGAAATCTTGGGCTTATTTCCGTCGCTCCCTTTTTTAAAATGGCAGATAAAACATGTGGAAACTGTTACCTCTATATGTTTTCCCTGAACTATTTGGGAGTGGCAGCTAGTGCAGCGGAGCTGTTTTCCGCGCTTCAGGTCCAGCAGATGTGGCCTATGATCAAAAGTAACATTAGGGCCTAACTTAACTTTCCCTTCTAGTAGGCGTTTTGCATGGCAGCCGTCACGCAGACAGCTCGAATCGTCAATCTCTGCAAACGGCCTGGTGCCGTAGGTGCGAGTAACATATTTTACTACCTGCGACATAGACTGGAACTTTTTCCATAAAAACTGCTTTGGTGTTCCAGGCGGATAATGGCATTCAACGCACGCGACGAAATTATGTTTTGAGCTTTTCCACGCGTCATAATACGGTTTCATTATATGGCAAGATTTGCAAAACGAAGGGCTCTCACTGTAATGCGCAAACAGGATCAGTAGACCTATTAAAATAATAAAAATTGCCGCCAAAATTTTGAAAAATCTAGGCTTTAGATGTATTCCGACTTTTTCTAATATCCTATTCATTTTTTCTTATTTTATCATAATACGCGGGGTGTTTCTTCTTTAACTCCTCTTCCGACATTTTACCATCCAGCCAAACCCGGCTCATTGGAAAAACATCAGGATTTAAATGAACATTATACATATGCCAAATTATTATTGTCAAAAAAGCAAGAATTGCTTCAAAACTATGCATTATCAGCGATATGTCGAGTATCCATTTGGGAAAAATAATAAGAGAGATACCCTCAAACCACAAAATAAACCCGGTCAATATCATTATAGCCGATCCCCATGCAACTGCGCCGTATTCAAACTTTTCTATAAAATTAAACCTGCCGTACTGCGGTTTGTTTTTTGAAAACCCGAGATAATATTTTAACAGCTGAAAAAAGTTTATTACATCGTCCCAATTAGGAAGCATTTCCGTAAAAAACTCACGTCCTTCTTTTGTAAAGATAACGTACCAGGCATGAAATAAGCACAGGCCAATAAGCAGCAATGCGGAGACCCTATGAATGATGCCCCTGATGGTAAATAAAAATTCCGATGAAATTAAAATATTTGCCAGCCAGCTGTCATTATATAAAAGCAGGCCGCCGCTTATCATTAATAGCGTAAAGGCTATTATTAAGATAATATGCTGAATCCGGAGTTTTTGCGGCATTCTTTCAAAATATTTTTCAGTCATTTTTATTCTTGAGCCTCCTAAACAAATCAAGAATTATCATTACAGAAAATCCGATCATCATCGAAATGATCAGGATCTTGTAAATAAGGTTTATTATAAAAATTATGCCGGATTGTTCTCCCAGAGGATCGATATGTATTTTCCCTCTGGCAAAATTCTTTCCTGCCCCCGAATGACAGACTCCGCATGTCTTTGGGATGTTTTTGATATTAACAGATGAATTAGGATCCAAAGACGGCAATACGTCATGAAACCCGTGGCAGCTTGCACACTCGGCGACTTCGATTTTGCCATATTTTAGAGCGATACCGTGATAACTTTTTTGATATGTTGAAAGGCGTCTCGCGGCAAATCTATATACTTTTGAAAGTTTTTCGTTTGCATGGCATTTTGAGCATGTTTTAGGGATATTTTGACTATAAGTAGAAGAAGATTTGTCCTGTGAACTTTTAATTGTGTGTTCGCCGTGACAATCTGTACAGACAGGAACATCTTTATTGCCTAGCAATAATTTTTTTCCATGAATACTGGTTTTATAGATATTGTATATTCCCTCGTGGCATTTTGCGCATGTTTTTGGAATGTCTCTTCTATCTAAAAACTTGTCTTTTGCAATATTATGGCAATCGGTGCAAATGGCAACAACCGAAAGACCTTTATCCTTTAATGCCTTTCCATGTATGCTCTCTTCATATTCCGGGTTTGGGTGGCACTCTGTACAAAATTTTGGGATTTCCATCCTCTTTAAATTTCCGACACTTTTTGGATGATTGTCCGCATTTGCAACCGTAATAAAAAGAATCGCAGAAATAAAAAGTGCTAAATAAAAATATTTTTTCATTCTTTTGGCCATGGTGGTAGAAAATAGAAAAGAACCGGAAGAACAATAAAAGGAATCAACATGATTCC
>Ga0265296_1004497_pt1 | contig 12090 bp, 11 predicted proteins | sample MunlanPumphouse1_FD_189073 | JGI IMG/M metagenome (GOLD analysis project Ga0265296, IMG submission 189073) | Groundwater microbial communities from a municipal landfill in Southern Ontario, Canada - Pumphouse #1 | ecosystem: Environmental > Aquatic > Deep subsurface > Groundwater | place... | reverse complement strand
GCCGGCGACCAGGGCCGCCAGGTCGAGCGTGTAGATCTGCTTGTCACGCAGCAGCTCGGGCACCTCGCCCGAGGAGATCTGCTGGGCGAGGCCTTCGACGACGGCCGTCTTGCCGACGCCCGGCTCGCCGATCAGGACCGGGTTGTTCTTGGTCCGCCGCGAGAGGATCTGCATGATCCGCTCGATCTCGTTCGAGCGCCCGACGACGGGGTCGAGCTTGCCGTCGGCGGCGAGCTTGGTCAGGTCGCGACCGAACTGGTCGAGCACCTTCGACGACCGCTTCTGCGGGCCGCCGGCCTCGGTCGTGCCGCTGCCGCCCGCCGGGGAGCCCGCCGTCTGACGGCGCCCACCGGGCCCGGAGAGCATCCGGATGACCTCGTTGCGGATCTTCTCGCTGTCCGCGTCGAAGTCCAGCAGGATTCGTGCGGCGACGCCCTCGTTCTCGCGAACGAGGCCGAGCAGGATGTGCTCGGTGCCGATGTAGTTGTGGCCCAGGCTCAACGCTTCGCGCAGCGCAAGCTCCAGGACCTTCTTGGCGCGAGGGGTGAAGGGGATCTGGCCGGAGGTGACTTCCTCTCCGGAACCGACGATCCGCACGACCTGCGCTCGAACCCGCTCGACGGTGATGTCGAGCGACTCGAGCACGCGCGCGGCGAGCCCTTCTTCCTCACGCAGCAGCCCGAGCAAGATGTGCTCGGTGCCGATGTAGTTGTGCTTGAGCGTCCGCGCCTCTTCCTGGGCGAGAACGACAACCTGCCTGGCTCGTTCTGTGAATCGCTCGAACATCTCGGGTCCTTCCGTGGATCACGTTTGATCCTACCAGCGCGGAACCCCGGGCCCGACCGGTCTCCCGGACCCGAGCGGTCCACCGCTCGTGCGACGCCGCGTCCGGACCCGGCGGAGGGACCGTCGCGGTCAGTCGCGCATGGTCGGGAACAGCACGACCTCGCGGATCGTGTTGCGCCCGGTCATGCAGATCACGAGCCGGTCGACGCCGAGCCCGAGGCCGCCCGTCGGGGGCATCCCCTGCTCCAGCGCCTCGACGAACGACTCGTCGTACTGCTGGGCCTCGTCGTCGCCCTCGAGCTCCAAACGCGCCTGCTCCTCGAAGCGGCGACGCTGCTCGTCGGGGTCGTTGAGCTCGGAGAACGCGTTGGCGATCTCCATCCCCAGCGCGAACGCCTCGAAGCGCTCGACCAGGCCGGTGTCCTCGCCGCTCTCGGTCCGCTTGCGCTTGGCGAACGGCGACAGCTCGACCGGGTAGTCGAAGAGCATCGTCGGCTGGATCAGCTTCGGCTCGACGTACTTCGACAGCAGGTCGTCGACGAGCTGCGGCCAGGTCCGGCCGTCGGGGTCCAGGTCGACGCCGTCGGTGGCGCGGATCACGGTCGACAGCGCCTCGCTGCTGCGGTGCGCCAGCACGTCGATCCCGGTCTGCTCCTCGATCGCGCCGGCCAGCGTCTGACGCTTCCACGGCTCGGTCCAGCGGATCTCGCCCTGGTAGTCGATGGCGCGGGCGACGTGCTGCACGCACGCCTCGAGGCGGTCCGCGGCGTCCTCGACGTCCGCGTAGGCCTCGTACCACTCGAGCATCGTGAACTCGGGGTTGTGCTTGTGGCTGATCCCCTCGTTGCGGAAGTTCTTGCCGAGCTCGTAGACCCGCTCGAGCCCGCCGACGATCAACCGCTTGAGGTACAGCTCGGTGGCGATCCGCAGGTAGAGGTCGCGGCCCAGCGCGTTGTGGTGGGTCGTGAACGGCCGGGCGAGCGCGCCGCCGTAGAGCGGCTGGAGGACCGGCGTCTCGACCTCGAGGAAGCCGTCCGCGTCGAGGAACCGGCGGATCTCCGAGACGATCCGCGAGCGCGTGATGAACGCGTCCCGGGTCTCCTCGTTGCCGATCAGGTCCAGCTCGCGCCGACGCTGACGCAGCTCGGTGTCCTGCAGCCCGTGGTGCTTGTCGGGCGGCGGGCGCAGCGACTTGGCGAGCACCGTGTAGTCGGTGATCCGCAGGCTCAGCTCGCCGCGGCGCGACATGAACGCGGTGCCGTCGACGCCGATCAGGTCGCCGAGGTCGATGTCGTCGAGCAGTCGCGGCATCCGCTCGTCGCCGAGCACGTCGAGCTTGGCCTGGAGCTGGATCCGGCCCGAGCGATCGACGAGGTCGAGGAACGCCATCTTGCCCTGACCGCGACGCGCGACCAGGCGGCCGGCGATCCGGTGCTCGACGTCGGTCTCGGCGCCGTCCTCGAGGCCGGCGTGGCGCTCGCGGACCGCGGCGATCGGCTCGACGCCGTCGAAGTCGTGCGGATAGGGGTCGACGTCGGCCGCGCGCAGCCGGTCGAGCTTGGCGCGGCGGACGGCGAGGAGGTCGGTCCCGTCGCCGGGATCCGCCGCCGTGTCTTCGGTCATCGCGGGGGTCCTAGCGGAGCACGCGCGGTCAGCGCGAGATGCTGACGATCTCGAGCGTGCGGGTCTTGCCGTTGGGCAGGTTGACCTTGACGCTGGCGCCCTCGGGCTTGCCGAGCAGGGCCTTGCCGACCGGCGACTCGTTGGACAGCTTGTTCTCGGCGGGGTTGGCCTCGGCCGACCCGACGAGCGCGTACTCCTGCTGCTTGCCCTTCTCGTCCTTGACCGTCACGCGCGTGCCGACCTGGACCGCGTCGGTGGTCAGCGAGGCCTCGTCGATCACCGAGGCCGAGCGGAGCTGCTCCTCGATGTCGAGGATCCGGCCCTCGATCATCGCCTGCTCGTTCTTGGCGTCGTCGTACTCGGAGTTCTCCGAGATGTCGCCGAAGTCCCGTGCGTCCTTGATCCGCTCGGCGACCTCACGACGTTTGACCGTCGTCAGGTGCTCGAGTTCCTGCTTGAGCTTCTCGAGACCCTCGTGGGTGAGGATGACGTCCTTGGACAAGGTGAGACCTTTCGCCGACCGCGTCCGAGCCGGAAGCCGCGACGCCGATCGAGCAGTTCTGGGGTGACGGACGATCCGACCCGTCCGTCGAACGGAGCGGGCAGTATAGCCATCCCGGCGAATTCTTCCGGTGCGGGTGGTCGGGTCTCGCGTCACACGGGTCGGAGGGTCCCGGAGAACCGGGTTCCGCGACCCGATCGAGCCGGACTAGACCGCGACCGACGTGGCGACGGCGGCGCGCAGCCGCTCCCGCGCGACCTCGATCTCGTCGCTCTGCTGGAGCGCGGCCTGGAGCAGCTTGTCCGGCGTGCGGGCGGCGTCGGGGAAGCCGAGGCCCGCGAGCCGCTCGACGTACCACGGGTAGTGCTTGCGGAGGTAGCGCCCGGCCCGCTCCGCCCCCAGGTGCTCGACCGTCCGGTCCAGCAGCCAGTCGAACTCGGCGGCGACCTCGTCGGCGGTCGGCGCCACGTCCTCGCGCTGCCCCAGCAGCGTGGAGAGCAGCCACGGGTTGCCGAGCCCTCCGCGGGCGATCATCACCGCGGCCGGGCGCACCTGCTCGTAGGCGGCGAGCGTCTGCGCGGCGTCGTGCAGGCCGCCGGACAGCACCACCGGCACCGGCAGCTCGTCGACCAGCTTGGCCGCCAGCGCGTAGTCGGGCGTGCCCTTGTGGTGGACCTGGGCGCTGCGCGGGTGGAAGCCGATCGCGTCGACGCCGGCCTCCTCGACCAGCCGGGCCGCCAGCGCGTAGCCGTCGTGCTCGCCGTCCTTCTTCGTCGACGAGCGCAGCTTGACGGTCACCGGCAGGCCGGAGCCCTCCTTCGCCGCCTTCGCCACCGCGACGGCGGTGTCGGGGTCCTTGAGCATCGCCGCGCCCGCGCCGGTCTTGCAGACCTTCGGCACCGGGCAGCCCATGTTGAGGTCGATCACGTCGACCGCGACGTGCTCGGCGACGTAGGCGGCGGCCGACTTCATCACCTCGGGGTCCTGCCCGAACAGCTGGATCGCGACCGGTCCGCCGTCGCGCTCCTCCGGCTTGAAGGTCAGCAGGTCGCGGAGGGTCTTCTCGTTGCGGTAGTGGATCGCGAACGACGAGACCATCTCGCTGACCGCGTAGCCCGCGCCGTAGCGCTTGGCCTGCAGCCGCACGACCCAGTTGCCGATCCCGGCCAGCGGCGCGAGCGTGACCCGGTTGGGGATCTCGAGGCCGCCGAGCGTCCAGGACTCGGTGAGGGAACGACCGGACATCCCTCCAGGGTACGAGACCGGGACGACTCCGGCGTGTGCGATCGGGGCGCACGCCCGGCGGAAGCAGTTCACCGGGCAGGAGCCGGTCAACTGCTCCCGCCCGTGCCCTAACCCTGCGAAGCCCTCAGGAGTTGTGCTGGTGCAGCAGCCGCAGGCCGGTCAGCGTCAGCAGGTCGTCGACCTCGTCGATCGTCTGGCAGTGCGGCACGATCCGCCGCGCCAGGCCCCCGGTCGCGATCCGGTGGATGTCCTGCCCGAGCTCGTCCATCAGCCGGTTGAGGATCGCGTCGACGCCGCCGGCGAAGCCGTAGATCACGCCGCTGCGTATCCCCTCGACCGTCGACTTGCCGATCAGCTGACGCGGGGCGATCAGCTCGATCCGCGGCAACGCCGCGGCCCGCGAGGTCAGCGCGTCGAGCGAGATCTCGACGCCCGGGCTGATGATCCCGCCGAGGTACTCGCCGTCGGCCGAGACCGGGTCGTAGGTGATCGCGGTGCCGAAGTCGACCACCACGCAGGCCCCCTGGAAGCGCTCGTAGGCGGCGACCGCGTTGACCAGCCGGTCGGCGCCGATCTCGCGCGGGTTGTCGTAGCGGAGGGCCATCCCCGTGCGGATCCCGGGACGGACCACGAGCATCTCGTGGCGCAGGTAGCGGATCGACATCCGCCGCCACTCCTCGGCCAGCTGCGGCACCGTCGACGAGACGATCGACGCCTCCATCTCCTCGGCGTGCAGGCCGCGCAGCTCCAGCAGGTTGCGGAGCTTGGCCCCGAGCTCGTCGGACGTCGACTCGCGCACTGTGGCGAATCGCCAGTGCTCGATCAGCTCGGTCCCGCGAAAGGCGCCGAAGTGGGTCTGGGTGTTGCCGACGTCGACGACGAGGAGCATTCCCGGGAGTATCGCGCGCCACCCCGCAAAGGGTCATCCCGGTCCCTACGCGGTCCGCGCAGCGGCCGCGGCAGGCCGTAGTCTGCCGCCATGCCGACGAAGCTGTACATCGTGCGCGGGTCCCACCCGTGCGTCACCGTCGAACGGGCGCTGCAGCTCAAGGGCCACCCGTACGAGGTGACCGAGTGGCTCCCGCCGACGCACGCGCCCGCCCAGCGGCTGCTCTTCGGGAAGCGCACGGTCCCGGGGATCCGCTTCGACGACGGCGAGAAGGTCCAGGGCTCGGTGGCGATCCTCGAGCGGCTCGAGCAGCGCTTCCCCGAGCCGCCGCTGGTCCCCGCCGACCCCGCGCTCGCCGAGCGCGTCCACGACGCCGAGCGCTGGGGCGACGAGGTCCTGCAGCCGATCCCGCGGCGGCTGGTCTGGTGGTCGCTGAGCCGCCGTCCGTCCGCGATCCCCAGCTACCAGGCGGGATCGAAGCTGGCGATGCCGCCGCTGTTGACGGCCTTCGTGGCGCCGGCGATCGTGCCGATCCAGCGGCGTCTCAACCGAGTCAGCGACGAGAGCACCCACGCCGACCTGCGGGACCTGCCGGGGCACCTCGACCGGATCGACGGATGGCTGGCGGACGGCACGCTCGGCGGCTCGCGCGAGCACGTCGCCGACCTGCAGATCGCCCCGAGCCTGCGCTTGTTGATGACGATCGAGGACCTGCGCGGGCCGTTCCTGGAGCGTCCGGCCGGTCAGTGGGCGCAGCGACTGTTCCCCGAGTGGGGCGGGACCGTGCCCGCCGGGACGATCCCCGCGGCCTGGCTGGAGCCGCTGCGGGGCTGAGCGCGCGTTGGAGGGGTGCGGGAGCAGTTGACCGGCTCCTCCCCAGCGAACTGCTCCCGCTTCAGGCGGGGACCCGCAGCGGATCCCCGACCCGCCGCACGCCCTCGTCGAGCGGCAGCGCCGCCAGGCTGTCCGCCAGGCGGGTGCCGTCGGGCAGCGCCAGCGTGAAGTCCAGGTCGAGCAGCGGGATCAACACGAATCGCCGCGCGGCGACCTCGCGGTGCGGCAGCGTCAGGCGCTCGGAGCGGTACGGCGCGTCCCCGAGCAGCAGCAGGTCGACGTCGACCGGCCGCGGGCCGTGCCGGACGTACTGCGGTGACGCGGGGTCGGTGACGCGGCCCTGGTCGCGCTCGACCGCCTTGCAGGCTGCCAGCAGGCCCTCGGGGTCCAGCGCGGTGGCGATCCGCAGGCAGGCGTTGAGGAACGACGGCTGATCGAGGATCTCGCCCACCGGATCGGTGTCGTAGAGCGCCGACGAGGCCAGCACCCGCACCCCGTGGCGGCCCAGGCCGTCGACGGCGCCCTGGAGCTGGGCCCGCCGGTCGCCGAGGTTGGACCCCAGCCCCAGGTAGCCGAGCGTCTCGCCGGGCCGCAGGACGTCGTCGGTCATGCCGAGAGCGGCGCGAGCAGCGCCAGCTGACGGGAGCGCGCGAGCAGGGTGCCGTCGGGCAGGAACAGCGTGCCGTCCTCCTCGGCCAGCCCGTTGGCCGCGACCGAGGTCCGGAACGCTCCGAGCACCGCGGCCGGATCGAGGCCGCCGACGGGCAGGTCGGCCTGGACGTGGATCGTCAGGTCGATCGTCGGGGCGATCGCCGGAGCGGTCATCACCTCGAGCGCGGGCGGCCACCAGAAGTCGGTCAGCTGCGCAAGGTAGGCCGCGTCGATCCGCTGGGGCTCGGGCGAGCCCATCCAGCCACCGGTCTCGATCGGCTCGCCGGGCGCGACGGTGCGCCCGGTGTAGGGCCCCGTCCCGATCCGCGGGGCGATCCGCAGCTGACCGACGATCGGCGGCAGCCCGGGCGGCAGGTCGAGCCAGTGGCCGCCGGAGCGGTCGAAGCGGTCGATCGGTGCCGCCTCGGCGTCCGGGGCGGGCGGACCCGCGACCGCGGGCAGCGGCGGGCTCCAGGCGCCGACCTGGTCGAGCCCGCGGGTGGCCAGGCTGGCGAAGCCGGTCAGGACCTCACGGCCCTGCTGGCGCGCCGTGACCGCGACCGAGGCCAGCCGGCGTCCGGAGCGGACGGTGCGGACCTCCAGCTCGAGCGGCCCCTCGCCGGCCGAGCGCAGGTACTGCAGGCTGAGCGACCGCAGCTGCCGCTGCTGCTCGGGGTCGGCCTCGGCCTCGACAGCGCGGACGACGATCGCCGCCAGGTAGCCCCCGTTCGGCCCCGTCGGCGCCGCCCAGTCGAGGTCGACGTCGGCGACGTAGCGGTCCCCGTCGCGGGTGACGGCCGTCGCCCGCTCGAAGGCGGTCGTGGCCAGGGTGGAGCTGTCCGTCATGAGGAAATACTACCGCTAGTAGAAAAGCGCTTGGACGCGGCGCTCAGCCGACGTCGCCGGCGCGCCAGAGCTCGACCGCGACCTCTTCGACCGGCAGCGGGATCGGCGGCTCGGGCTTGATGCACTTGACCCAGACCTCCTCGGCGCCGTAGTCGGCGACGATCCGGTCGGCGATCGCCGCGCAGAGCCGCTCCAGGGTCTTGTAGGAGCGCTGCTGGGCGACCAGCGCCACGAGCTGGCAGACCTCGCCGTAGTCGATCGTGTCCTCGACCCGGTCGGTGACCGTGGCGTCGCAGTCCGAGACCGCCATCCGCAGGTCGACGATCAGCCGCTGGCCGATCTCGCGCTCGGCCGGGGTGACGCCGTGGTGGGTGTAGAGCGAGAGCCCGCGGATCTCGACGGTGACCTCGTCGCGATCGTCGCCGTCGAGATCCTCCAGGTCGTCGTCCTCGTCGTCGTCCTCGTCGAGGTTGATCCCGAGGTCCCGCAGCGCGTCCGCGTCGTCCCCCGAACGGGGCGGCTGCGGGGTATCGCGATCCTCGTTCTGCCCGTCCTGGTCGTCGGCCGGGCGCTCGTCGCGATCGTCATCCATGGCGAGCCACGCTAGCAACCGCGGACGGTCCCCACCGTGACCGATGACGCCTCCGCCGGGGGACGGCGCGCGGGGCGCTACTTCCCGCCGACCACGTGCGCCGCGACGGCCAGCGCATCGTGGATCGCCCCGACGTCGTGCACGCGGAACACGCGCGCTCCGGCGGCCAGCGCCAGCACGTTGGTGGCGATCGTGCCGGCGAGCCGCTGGCGCGGGTCGTCGCGGCCCGTCAGCCGACCGAGGAAGCTCTTGCGCGACGTCCCCACCACCACCCGCGGCCCGATCGCCACGATCTCGTCCAGCCGGTGCAGCAGCGCCACGTTGTGGTCCAGCGCCTTGCCGAAGCCGATCCCGGGATCGACGTCGATCCGCTCCAGCGGAATCCCCGCGTCGATCGCGACGGCGATCCGCTGCTCGAGGTGGCGGCGGACCTCGTCGACCACGTCGGCGTAGACCGGGGCCTGCTGCATCGTCCGCGGCTCGCCGCGCATGTGCATCAGGCAGCAGCGGGCGCCGCGCTCGGCGACCAGCGGCAGCATCTCGGGGTCGTGACGCAGCGCCGAGACGTCGTTGACGTAGGTCGCTCCCGCGTCGAGCGCCGCCGCGGCGACGGCCGCCTTGGTGGTGTCGACCGAGAGCACGACGTCGGGCAGCGCCTTCGCCAGCCGCTCGATCACGGGAACGACCCGGCGCAGCTCCTCGTCGGCCTCGACCGGCGCCGCCCCCGGCCGCGTCGACTCGCCGCCGACGTCGAGGATCGTCGCCCCGGCGGCCGCCAGCTCCAGCCCGTGGCGGATCGCCGCGTCGGCCTGGAACCACTCACCGCCGTCGCTGAACGAATCCGGCGTGACGTTGACGATCCCCATGACGTCGAAGGCGACAGGCACCCGTCACAGGCTACCCACCGACCCCGGCCCACCCGGGCTCCCGGTGTCGACTCGTGGTCCCGGTCGACGCACGGGCGGGACCGCGGCACGGTTCCGGGACCGGTGCTCGGCCCCCGAACGACCGACGGCGGCCCGTGGGCCGCCGTCGAGGACTACGTGTGGCGCGTGCGCGCCGCGGGTCAGGACCGGCGGGGCCAGCCCCAGTCGCGCGTGTCCTCGGCGACCATCGCGGTGCCGAGGCCCGGGCGCGGCAGCGGACGCGGAGCGGTGCGCTCCTCGGCTCGGCTGTCGTCCTCGGCCGTCGCCGGCGTGCTCGGGGCCGGCGGCTCGTCGTCGAAGACGTCCTCCTCGGGACGACCGTCGAGCAGCGCCAGGAACTCGTCGCGCTCGATCGTCTCGCGGCGGATCAGGATCTCGGAGATCGTGTTGAGCAACGCGCGGTGCTCGTTCAGCAGGTCGGTGGCGCGCTGGTGCGCGTCCTCCACGATCCGCCGGATCTCGTCGTCGATCTCGCGGGCGATCTCGTCCGAGTAGTCCGGCTCCGAGCCCATGTCCCGCCCGAGGAACGGCTGGCCCGAGTCGTGCCCGAAGACCCGCGGCCCGAGCCGCTCGCTCATGCCGAACCGCATCACCATCTGCTTGGCGGTGGCGGTGACCTTCTCGAGGTCGTTCGACGCGCCGGTGGTGATCTCGGAGAAGACGATCTCCTCGGCGGCCCGGCCACCGAGCGTCATCGCCATCTGGTCGAGCAGCTGCTGGCGGGTCACCAGGAAGGTGTCCTCGGTGGGCATCGAGATCGTGTACCCAAGCGCCTGGCCACGACCGACGACCGAGATCTTGTGGACCGGGTCGGAGTGCTCGAGGAAGTGTCCGACGAAGGCGTGCCCCATCTCGTGGTACGCCGTGATCTCGCGCTCCTTCTCGGTCATCACGCGGGTCTTCTTCTCGGGCCCCGCGATCACCCGCATGATGCCCTCTTCGAGCTCGTGCTGGGTGATCTGCTTCTTGCCCGAGCGGGCGGCCAGCAGCGCCGCCTCGTTGACCAGGTTGGCCAGATCGGCACCGGTGAAGCCCGGGGTCTGCCCCGCGAGCGCCTCGGTCTCGATGTCGGCGGCCAGCGGCTTGCCCCGCGTGTGCACGTCGAGGATCCGCGCGCGGCCCTTGCGGTCCGGGCGGTCGACGACGATCTGGCGGTCGAAGCGGCCCGGGCGCAGCAGCGCCGGGTCGAGGATGTCCGGCCGGTTGGTCGCGGCGATCAGGATGATGTTGTCGGTCATCGTGAACCCGTCCATCTCGACCAGGAGCTGGTTCAGGGTCTGCTCACGCTCGTCGTGACCGCCGCCCATGCCGGCGCCGCGGTGACGACCGACCGCGTCGATCTCGTCCATGAAGATGATGCAGGGCGAGCTCTGCTTGGCCTGCTCGAAGAGGTCGCGGACGCGGCTGGCGCCGACGCCGACGAACATCTCGACGAAGTCCGAGCCGGAGATCGAGAAGAACGGCACGCCGGCCTCGCCGGCGACCGCGCGGGCGAGCAGCGTCTTGCCCGTGCCCGGAGGACCGAACAGCAGCACGCCCTTGGGAATCCGGGCGCCGAGCGCCTGGAACTTCTTGGGGTTCTCGAGGAACTCCTTGATCTCGTGCAGCTCCTCGACGGCCTCGTCGGCGCCGGCCACGTCCCGGAAGGTCAGCTTCGGGGTGTCGGGCGACATCCGCTTGGCCTTGGACTTGCCGAACTGCATGACCTTCGACCCGCCGCCCTGAACGTTGTTCATGATCAGGAACCAGATGCCGAGGAACAGGATGAACGGGACGATGTAGATCATCGCCTGCCAGATCCCGGACGTCTTCGACGACTTGATGTCGAACGTCGGCAGGTTCTTGCCCTTGTGCTGCTCCTCCAAGAAGTTGGTCAGCGGACCACCGTTGTCACGGTCGTACCCGACCTCGTACTTCTTGTCGTTCTTCAGGACAACGTCGATCGCGTTGTCCTTCGTCTTCATCGTCGCGCTCTTCACCTGGCCGTTCTCGACCTGCGTGATGAACTCGCCGTAGGTGTAATTCTCCGCCGAGTCCTTCTCGAACAGCTGCATGGCGAAGAACGCCAGCAGCAACACGATCAGGATGGGGAACAGTGCGCTCTTGAAGAACCGGCTCATATGGGTAGCCGACATCGCCGTCGCCGAACGGCGAGCTGCGAAGCCGGGCGTCTAGCGTAGCAACGGCGATCCCCCGGGCACGTCGGATCCCCCGACCAACACGTGGAATCGGGGGTTATGTGTCCGGTCAACCAGTCGGCTCGGCGGCCGGGTCGGGACGTTCCCCGCCGGCGGCGCGGACCGCATCGTCGGTCAGAGCCGCAACGTAGGGCAGGTTGCGGTAGCGCTGGTCGAGGTCCAGGCCGTAGCCGACGGCATAACGATCGGGCAACCGGAATCCCGTGTACTTGATCGGCAGCTCGACCTCGCGCCGGCTCGGCTTGGTCAGCAGCGAGCAGACCTCCAGCGACGCCGGCTTGCGCGAGCGCAGGTTGCGCAGCAGGTACTGGAGGGTCAGGCCGGAGTCGATGATGTCCTCGACGATCAGCACGTGCTGACCCTCGATCGAGTGGTCGAGGTCCTTGAGGATCCGGACCACGCCGCTCGAGCTCGTCGCCGAGCCGTAGGACGAGACGGCCATGAAGTCGACCCGGCACGGCACGGTCAGCTGCCGCATCAGGTCCGAGACGAACAGCACCGCGCCCTTGAGCACGCAGACGAGCTGGATCTCGCGGCCCTCGTAGTCCGCACTGATCTGCTCGCCGAGGTCCGCGATCCGCGCTCGCAGCTCGTCCGCCTGGATCAGGATCTCGCCGATGTTCGGATCACGCACGGGGCGGCAGTCTACTCGGACGTCGTCGCGGGCTCCCCGCGCGGTGGCGATGCGGTGCACCAGATCCGTCCGTCGACGCCGCCGGAGACCAGCACCCGCACCCCGTCGCCGAGGTCGAGCGCCGCGGGGCGCCCCGCGGCCGGCGTCAGGGCCAGCACGTCGTCGATCCGACCCTCGACCCGTCCGCACTCGCGGTCGGTCGCGGCCTCGGCCAGCAACCGGATCGCCCGCCGGGCGACGGCGCGCGGCACCGCCGCGGTCGCGGCCCGCGGCACCCAGGCGGCGCCGGACGTTCGCTCGTCCCCCGCGTGCAGCAGTCCGGCGGCGACCTCGCGCAGCGCCGCGTCGTCCTCACGGGCGCGGT
>Ga0265296_1004496_pt1 | contig 12093 bp, 16 predicted proteins | sample MunlanPumphouse1_FD_189073 | JGI IMG/M metagenome (GOLD analysis project Ga0265296, IMG submission 189073) | Groundwater microbial communities from a municipal landfill in Southern Ontario, Canada - Pumphouse #1 | ecosystem: Environmental > Aquatic > Deep subsurface > Groundwater | place... | reverse complement strand
CATCCGCACAGTGCTGAGCGGGCTGAAATTTGCTGATGCTGACCTCTCTACTCCGGTCGACACCCTCAGCGGCGGGCAGAAAACCCGCCTGGCCCTGGCCCGCTGTTTGCTGGGGGAACCGGACCTGTTAATCCTGGACGAACCCACCAATTACCTGGACATGGACAATCTGGCCTGGCTGGAACAGTACCTGCAATCCTACCGGGGAGCGGTGCTGGTGGTTTCCCATGACCGTTATTTCCTTGATGCCCTGGCTAAAATCATATATGAACTCACCCCCGCCGGTCTTACTCGCTACACCGGCAACTACAGCGCGTTCGTCCAACAAAAAGCCGTTTTACTCGAACAGCAGCTAAAAGATTATAACCGGCAGCAAAGTGAAATTGCCCGCCAGGAGGAATTCGTGCGGCGCAATATCGCCGCCAAGGACACCACCAGGCGGGCGCAAAGCCGCCTTAAGACACTGGAAAAAATGGAGCGACTGGAGCGCCCCGGCAAGGAGCGCCGGGTTAACCTTTCCTTTAATATTATCCGGCCCAGCGGTCTGGAGGTGCTGCGGGCCAACAACCTGGGCATCGGTTACGCGGACCTGGCCCTGGTTCGCGGCCTGGACTTTCAAATTAGCAGAGGAGAGCGGGTGGCCCTGGTCGGCCCGAACGGGATCGGCAAATCCACTCTCCTGAAAACCGTCGCCGGCCTGCTTCCGCCTCTGGAAGGCCGGGTGAGCATGGGCATACATGTCCAGGTCGGCTATTACGACCAGGAGCAGCAGGGGCTTAGCGGAGACAAGCAGGTATTGCATGAGCTCTGGGACCGTTTCCCCAACCTGGACGAGGTGGATGTGCGCACGGTGCTGGGGAGGTTTTTGTTCCGGGGCGATGAGGTCAAAAAGCACGTGGCCGACTTGAGCGGCGGTGAAAAATCCCGCTTAGCCCTGGCTGCCCTGATGCTGCAGAAGGCGAACCTGCTGCTGATGGACGAGCCCACCAACCACCTCGACCTGCCCGGCAAGGAAGTGCTGGAGGAGGCCCTGGACGGTTATCCGGGCACCATCCTTTTTGTGTCACACGACCGCTACTTTATCAATAAAACCGCCACCAGGGTGCTGGAACTCTCATCTAATGGTGTGTCCAGCTATCTGGGCAACTACGATTACTATTTCCAGAAAAAAGCGGAGCGGGAACGGCCGGAGGGCAGGCTTGCCAGCGCAGAGCCGGCCCGGGCGGATAGCATAGAAAAGAAAAACTACCTGCAAAAGAAGGAAGACGAGAAGCAAAAACGCATGCACCGCCGCCGGGTTGAGGAACTGGAACAGTCCGTTACCGGCCTGGAAGAACTTATAGCCGGTCTTGAGGCAGAGCTTTTCCAACCGGAGGTTTACCAGGACTACCAGGCCTGCCTGAAGAGACAGCGTGAGCTGGAAGAAGCCCGCAGGCAGCTGCACGACCAGATGGAAAAGTGGCTCAGCCTTGTTGAGGATTGAGCAGAGCCAGCATGCTTTTTGACATGGGTAATTGATCGTAGTAAAATAAGGACATAATATGCATATAATAATGCTATGAAGGGGGGCTGAATTATGAAAATAAAACCTTCTGCGGCGATTAGAAAAAACTATAATGAAATATCAAAACTATGCAAAGAATCAGGAGAGCCAGTATATTTGACTAAAAATGGCGAAGGTGATTTGGTTGTGATGGATATTAATGCTTTTGCGCGCAGGGAAAGCATGTTGCGTCTTCGGGAAACTCTAGTTGCAGTTGAAGAGGATAGACTGGCGGGCAAGAAAGGCTTTTCCATTGATGATATAGATGAGATGATGAAGAAAACCATCGGGGAGGTTGCCGATGGTCAGTACAAATGAACCGTATAAGGTTATTGTTTCTGATAGAGCTAAAGATATGCTGGTGCAGCATGTTCGTTTTGTGGCACAGATAAATCTTCAAGCTGCAAACAAACTACGGGCTGAAATAATAGAAGCAGTGAAATCTTTAGAAAGTTTCCCGGAACGGAATTCATGGCTTTCAGATCCGGTGCTGCTTGAAAATAAATATCGCAAGATGATAATAAGCAGACGGTATTTGCTTATTTATCAAATAAAGGGCAATGTGGTATTTATAGATTATATTTTAGATTGCCGCCAGGATTATAAATGGCTGCTGTGAGTTGAAAGGAAAGGCAAAAGGCTAACAGGACCCCACATTCTCAGACTGGGAACTGGTGCGTCAGCCCCGCCTGTCGGTCATGCCGGTGCCTGCGGAGTTCTGGTTCAAAATCCACCTGATGGCAGACACTCCGCTTCCTGCTCAACCTTCCTGAGAAGCACTTTTGACACTTGCAAAAACTCCAGGTCCTGGTACATTTTAAAACTCTTCCATTCAGAGAGGCTTTAAGCAAATTGAGGTTGAAGAAAACAACTGTTATTGTAGCTCTGGGTAACTAAGAAATAACGGATGGGATGACAGGATGCTAAAAGAGGGATCGCCTCTAAAGAGGGCGGAGAAGATCCAAATTCAAATAAACGGTCTTACCCACGCCGGGGATGGAGTAGGGCGTCACAACGGTATGGCCGTATTTGTTCCCGGCACAGCGCCGGGGGATACGGTTCTGGCTGAGGTTGCAGATTTAAAACGAAACTATGCCCGGGGCAGGCTACTGGAAATAGTAGAGCGATCCCCCGCCAGGCGTCAACCACCATGCGCCCGTTATGCCGCCTGCGGCGGCTGCCACCTGCAGCATGTTGACTACGCTGAGCAGCTGAGGCTGAAAACCAGGCTGGTTAAGGACAGCCTGGTTCGCATAGCCGGGTTGGACGAAGTAAAAGTCCTCGCAACGGCCGGTATGGATTACCCGTGGCACTACCGCAACAAGGCCAGCTTTCATGTGCAGGAGTGTGATGGCGAATATGAACTGGGTTTTTATGAGGAAGGCTCCCGCACACTGACCGGTTTTTTTAAGGAAGGGGATAGCTCATATTCAGGCTGCCTGCTGGTGGACAAGGATTTAAACGGAGTTGCGGCAGTAATAAAAAAACTTCTAAATAAGTATGGCGGCACAGCTGGCCATAAAAAACAACAGAGCCTGTTTTTCCGCCATGTTGTCCTGCGCAAAGCTTTTTCCAGCGGTGAAATAATGGCCGTGCTGGTAACCAGGAGCGGGCAGTGGCCGGGGGAAAAAGCTTTTGTCGATGAGCTTCTGTCAATATACCCCGGGCTCACCTCCATCGTACGCAATATCAATGACAATCCGTCCGGAGCGGTTTTCGGGAGGCAAAACAGTCTCCTGACCGGGCGGGATTATATTATCGACCACCTGGGGCGCCTAACTTTCCGGATTTCACCCTCTTCCTTCTACCAGGTTAACACGGCTCAGATGATAGTATTGTATGAAAAAGTACTGGAATATGCGGCCTTGACCGGAGCTGAGACGGTGGTGGACGCCTTCAGCGGCGTCGGTACCATTGCCCTGTTTCTGTCCGGACGTGCTAAAAAAGTTTACGGCCTGGAGGTGGTTCCCCAGACTGTGGAGGACGCCCGCCGGAACGCTGATTTAAATAAAATAAGCAATGTTGAATTTCAGACGGGGGAAGTGGAAAAACATCTTCCTGTTCTGGCCGCGCAGGGGCTTCGCCCGAATGTGGTGGTACTGGACCCGCCCCGCTCCGGCTGTGGCCGGGAGGCTCTGGATGCGGTGGCGGAAATGTGTGCGCCGCTGGTGATATATGTTTCCTGCGACCCCGGCACCCTGGCCCGCGATCTTGGCTATCTTACGGGAAAAGGATACCGGGCGAAAGAAGCTCAGCCGGTGGATATGTTCCCCTGGACCCGTCACATCGAGTGCGTAATAGAGCTATATAAACGGTAAGCGTTTGAAACCACTGGGCTGTATATGGTTGGAATATGCTTCTCTAGCCAGCAAAAATGAGGTAGGGTTGTATAAGGGACCCTTAGAATGCTTGTTAAGCGATCCACGAGGTTTTTCAGCCATAGGGCTGATGGTGGTAATATCAGCAAGCGAGTATACTTAAACTAATAAGTGATTGGAGGTAGTTGCTATGGGAGATAAAAGTCCTAAGAACAAGGAAAAAAAGAAGAAGAAGGCTGAAAAAAAGGCTATTACTCCAATATCTTCTTCAATAGAGCCAGCGAACAAGCCCAAATAATTACGGGTGTCAAGGGGACGGGGTTGTTGACACCCCCCTGACACCCCCCTGACACCTTTGATGGTGAGCCATATGAGGGTAATTTGAGGAAGAGCGGATTTACAGCGAAAAAGAGGTCAACAGAATTATCGATGAGTGGCATACTTTCGGAGATTATTTCATATTGAGAAGGTTGCTGATCGATTATAAGTTTCTTGAACGGACACCCAATGGGGCAAAATATTGGGTTGTCAAAAAAGAGGATGAAAAAGAAGCCCAGATTGAGACCCAACAAAATTTCACAAGAAACCAGCGCTATGCAGGAACAAGGAGAATATCTATCCCGGAACCTATACCCTCAGGTTCTTCAGTACCCAACATAAATACCTGGTTAAAAAAATACCCGGAGTGTCTGTAACAGCGGGCGAAACTACTGATGTGGGAGAAGTAATTCTTATTGCGGGCGACGCGAACGGAGACAACAGGATAAGTCTCTTTGACCTGGTCCTGTTGGCCAAGTCTTACGACAAAACTCAGGGGCAGCAGGGCTACAACGGTAATTGTGATTTCAACGGGGACGGGGCTGTCGATTTTGGAGACCTTCTTATCCTGGCAAATTCGTATGACCTGATCGGAGAATAATTGGGGACATTCCATCGGGGATATTCCCCGACGGGGTGTGTCCCCGATCCTATGCGATCGCTTCCTTGCAATAACCCTTTTCTGTTCTCATTCTGGCCTGTATATAGACAAGGATTGATGAGAAACCACTAGATATTGTTGCCTTTAGGGATAAAATAGACTTTCTGCACTAAAATCATAATTTAGTTTTTGCAAATCAGCAAATATTGAAGAAGTCAGAGGTCATGAGTACATCTTAACGTCGGGTAGATATGTCGGAATCGAAGAAGCTGAGGATGACGGTGAACCGTTTGATGAAAAAATGACAAGACTTACAGTAGAGCTGGCTGAGATGTTCGCTAAATCACATCCTTTCGTTTTTTCAACGTATACAGGGTAGCACCATCTCTGTAAGCCATCAGTGGCCAATTTGGAAAATATCCCTTTTAAAAAGATTGGCTTCCTAACGAAGTTGCTAAGCAGCTTTTGCCCCCGGGCGAAAAATTCCTTCAGGTCGTCCGTTGATTCGAGCAGTTCTTTCACTTATTCACCAAAAGATTCGATTAAATCCAATCTCACTTCTCCTCTCCTGTTTTGAAGTCGAAAATTTTGCCATTTTTAATGGCCCAACTGCCATATTTCCTAAAGTGATTCCAGGATTTATATTCTTGATTGTCTAGTTCGTTTTCTAAGGTTTTTTGTTCAGCCAGGTATTTTTTAGCCATATTGGTTTCTTGGTAAAGTTTTCTATCCTTTCCAACCGGGCAGACTTTGGTGCAGATCCCACACGGGTAGGCCCTCCTCCTGGTAAGATCCTCATGCCATTTGATGCAACCAACTTTATCCAGTTTGAAGTAGTAGCCAGTTTCATCAGTTTCTTCCTTTAGCACCCCAGTGGGACAGCACTTGGCGCAAAGCTTGCAATTAATACATAAGTCCTTTCCCAGCATCGGGTCGGGCTCAATTTCAGCTGCAGTGAATACAGATACCAGTCGCACCCTGGAGCCGAATTCCGGAGTAAGCAGGTTGTGACTGCGGGACACCGTTCCCAAACCGGCATATTTGGCAGCAAACGTATGAGAGAAAGCAGCGTAAGGTTTCTCGATAAGGTTCTTGAGCGAACCATAGGCGTCCCTGGGAAAAAAGATTGAAGCGTATCCTTTCTTGTTCAGGAACCGGGTTAGATCAAAAGCAAGGCTGTCCAGTTCGCGGTTGCAAGTATCGTAGAGCTCTTTGTGCACGATGGAAGGTGTGGTATCGACAATGGGCAGTGGCATCTGCATACCCATAACAATTACTGTTCTGGCCATGCTCCAAAGGGCTGTAGGCCAGAAATCAGGCGGAACCTCGTTGAACTCCGGCCACCTCTCCACACTGGCAAAACCCACTATATCCGCGCCCTTTTCGGTAACAAAATCAATGATCTCTTTTTTGAGTTGGTCCTTGTTGGCGCATTTTTGGGCACAAACCGAATCTTCCACGATCACTAAATGGGACTCGCTGTCTGGTTTCCAGCGGTTTAAATATAGTTTATCATCAATATTTACCTCATGCTTGAGTTCTTTGATTTTTTTTGTTAATTTATCTTTCATTATTTCATCGCCTTCCATACTTTATAGATGTCCTTGGTTAAATCAAACATGGAATGTTCACCCAGGACATGACCCGTTGCCTACCATTTTAGGAATAGCGTTGTAACCCCCTTCAGGAATCAAGTGGGCGCAATAAGTCCATTACCCTACGAGAACGACGAATTGGAAGAACTCGCAAAACACTGCACCAAAGAAGAAGATGCAGCTAAAAAAGTTGAACGGCAGGTCGCAAAATCAGCAGCAGCAATATTACTGGAATCAAGGATCGGGGAGCAGTTCGATGCCATTGTCACTGGCGTATCGGACAAAGGCACTTGGGTCCGTCTTATGCATCCGCCCATTGAAGGAAGACTGGAGAGCGGTTTTGAAGGCATGGAGGTCGGCCACAGGCTTCGCGTGTAACTGGTCAGCACAAATGTGGGACAATAATTCTTTCCCCGGAAATACTACATTTATAGTAAGGAGTTATTTGCTTTTTTGCTCAAAATGTAGCTGATTCCCCAAAAGGCGAGAAATATAACTCCACCGACCGCTAACCAAATCCAGGTTGATTTGGCTACCCCGACATAAACGAGTGCTGCTCCTACATAGTATGGGATGATCGATAGAGCAGCAGTCCATACATAAGGCCAAAGTTTAACCGAAGGCATGACCCCAGCAATGTAGTTGACAGCAAAAGCGGGAATCGGGAGAAGGCGAGCAATTAACAATCCTATGGTGCCCTTCTTCCGGATCCAATGATCAACCGTATCAAAACGATCGGGAGTAATCAATTTTTTAAAGAAACCTTGCCCAAAATAGCGGGCGAGATAGAAGATAGCCAAGGAACTAAAGATTGAACCGAGCCACGAAAAAAGAGCACCTTCATAGATTCCGAAGATTTTGAATAAGATAATGACGAGCCCTTCGGAAGGAATGGGGGTCATACACAGTGCAGCCATCAGAAGGATGGAGAGCAAAACACCGCTCAGCCCCCATGTTCGGATTAGAGTGGAAAGTTGATTCTGGCGATCGAGATAAAAAAAGAGGATGATCAATCCGATGGATAAGATAAGGATTAAGGTTAACCCGCCGTAATTCTTTTCTTTTGTGTTTTGACGTTTCAAGTGTTCAGCCTCATTCAATCGAAAATCCAAGCATTCCTAAGTATAGCCATTTATCCGATGGCTAACCGCCGCTAAGGCTCTCTTCTTAGTTCCAGTGAAGTTATGCGAGCTTTTGAAGCTACTTTGGCCTATTATACTATAAATTGGGGGGAAGACACAGGGGGACGTTTTTGTTGTGTCTCTTTTCTGTCTGTGCTGGTTTTGCTCATTTATAGCCTATACGTATTGATTAGCGGCTCCTTACCCAGACATCTTGATTTGAACAGCAGCCTCTGCAGAATAAATGCAGGGGCTCGTGTTTTTGGGGATTTAATGCATGGATGTACGAGGGGAGTGTCAGGGGACGGGTTGTTGACAACCCTATGTGGATGGAATATGCTTTTTTAGCCAGTAAAAATGAGATATGATTACATAAAGGACCATTAGAATGATTTTTAAGCAATCCAAGAGGTTTTTCAGTAATACAGCTGAGTGGTAGTAATATCAGCAAGAGAGTATAATAAAGTTAATAATTGATTGGAGGTAGTTACTGTGGGAGATAAAAGTCCTAGAAATAAGGAAAAAAAGAAGAAGAAGGCTGAAAAAAAGGTTGAAAAAAATGTTATTACCCCAATATCTTCTTTAATAGAGCCAGCCAAAAAGCCCAAATAATTATATCCACTGCATCTGCTGTAACGAGGGCAGGTGCTTTTTGTTTTCAGTGCGTGTTAAATATAGAGATGTCAACAACCCCGTCCCCCTGACACCCCTTGTTTTTCCAACTCTAGAAGATGTGCCTTGATTTCCAGCCCTCCCCGGTAGCCGGTCAGCTTTCCGTTGGCGCCGATTACCCGGTGGCAGGGGATAATAATCGGGATCGGATTGCGGTTGTTGGCAAGCCCCACCGCTCTTGATGCTTTTTTATTGCCTACGCTTTGCGCTATTTCCTGGTAGCTCCGTGTTTCGCCATACGGAATGGCGCGCAGGCTTTCCCAGACACGCAGCATAAACTCTGTACCGGCGGGAGCAAGAGGAAGCTTAAAATCTTTCAGTTTACCAGCAAGATAATCCTGCAATTGCCTGCCCGCCTCTTTTAATATTTCTGTTTCAGATACGACAGCATCCCGAGGTATGTGTTCTCTTTGAAAATATAGATTTGTAACAGCGTTTCCGTTTTCGGCTATCCCAATTTCCCCGAGACCAGTTTGATAGAAAAATATATTTTTCATTGCTTATTTATCGTCCCTTTTTCTATATGGCTCAAATTAGATCCGCATTTTGAGTATATCAAAGGTTGTCCCTGTTTGTCTTTCAGTATTTTACCGGTGGAGCCGGTGGGGGCAATTATTGCATGTTTGATATTGATGCCGGTACTTAATGACATAGTATTTGGAATACTATTTGCAGGCGAGATAACACATAAATGATTCACCCAGGAAGAAATATATTATTGACATATGTTCATACCGAGGTATAATAAAATCATAAAGAACATATGTCAATAACTAAAAGGAGGGAATGAGCATGCCAAGAGGAGATGGCGCCGGCCCGATGGGATATGGGCCGATGAGCGGCAGGGGTTTTGGAGCTTGCACCGGGGCTAATGCCGGCAGGTATGGCGCTGGAATGGGACTCGGCTCCGGGCGGGGACGAGGATTTGGCTGCAGAAGCGGATATGGAATGAACTTCGCCGCGGATCCAGCGACAGCCAGGACGCAAAAAGAACTGCTGGAAGAGCAAAAAGAGCTTCTTCAAAACAGGCTTGACATTATCAGCAAACAGTTAGAAAATCTATAATAGGTAGCACAAGTAACAGGGGTATACCCCTGTTACTTGCATTACATATATGAGGTGAATAAAATCATGCCCAGACCGAGAAAATGGAGAAAAGTGTGCTGTCTGCCGGAGAACAGCCTGTTTGGGCCGCTCAACGCGCCGCATCCAGCCAGGGGGACGATAATAATGGCAATAGATGAATTTGAAACCATCCGTCTCATAGATCTGGAAGCTATGACGCAGGAAGAGTGCGCGGAAAGAATGAACGTCGCCCGCACGACCGTCCAGAGGATCTATAACGATGCCCGCAGGAAGGTCGCGGCAACCCTGGTCGAGGGGAAAATACTGAAGATCGAGGGCGGTGATTTCGAGCTTTGTGACGGGAGCGAGCAGTTAAACGGGTGCGGCAGGTGCCGCAGGCACAGGACTGGACGAAACCACGCCTGATGAAAGCTGAAGGACGAAGCACATGATTATCAAATTTGCCGGGGATAACCTTGTCATCGATGACGAACTTGAATTGTTCTCGAATGTCAAAATATTATACCTGCCACTGCACGGGCATCGAGCCTTATAAGATGCTGAAAGGGATTATGGGGGATCAGATTCAATACCTGGCGGCTGGAAGTCAAATAATAATATAAACGCAAAGGAGAAAGAGAATGGGCAATGACTGCAACGATAGCTGCGACAGCTGCGGCGAAGACTGTGGTGAAAAGAAAACACCGAAAGATTTTCTTGAAAAGCCGCATGAACTGAGCAATATTAAGAAGGTAATCGGCATTGTCAGCGGCAAAGGAGGTGTCGGCAAATCGCTGGTGACATCATTGCTTGCCGTGACAATGAAGAGAAGGGGCTATAACACAGCCATCCTCGACGCCGACGTAACGGGGCCATCCATACCCAAGGCATTTGGTATCAGAGAAAAAGCATCGGGGAATGAACTGGGCCTGCTGCCCATCAAGAGCAAAACGGGCATCGATATCATGTCGATCAACCTGCTGCTGGCAGATGACACAGACCCGGTTGTCTGGAGGGGCCCGATTATTGGCAACACGGTCAAGCAGTTCTGGACGGAAGTAATCTGGGGAGACGTGGATTATATGTTCATTGATATGCCGCCCGGTACGGGGGACGTGTCTCTCACAGTATTTCAATCCATCCCTGTGGACGGGATATTAATTGTGACTTCACCCCAGGAGCTGGTTTCCATGATAGTGTCCAAGGCGGTCAAGATGGCTAAAATGATGGATATCCCGATCATCGGCATAGTCGAGAACATGGCAAGTTTTAAATGTCCGGACTGCAATAAGGAATGCCAGGTATTCGGCGACAGCCATATCGAGGAAATCGCACTGAAACACGACATCGATGTCCTTGCCCGGCTGCCGATCGACCCGAAAATTGCGACCGCCTGCGACAGGGGCCTGATTGAACTTTTTGAAGGCGACTGGCTTGAGAACGTGGCCGACATTTTAGAAAATGCGAAGAATTTTCAAAAATGCAGGGAAGGGAAAAGAGGACTGCAGTAGTAATCAGGAAAGAGCATTCCCAGCTATTAGATAGATTGCTTTATGAATCTCCAAATATTTTTGACATCTGCCCATGATCAGTTGTATTATTATGAAACACAGTTCATAAAGGCAAGGCCATTTATTAACATATAATACTTAAAAAAATGATGCTGCGGACTCATTCGTTCGCATTAGATCAGGTTATATTTACTTTTTTCTGGAAATAATGGCCGGCGTAAATTGCCGCCAGCGGATTGTGCCCCGTGGCCCGGTCTTTAACCGCTAGTACCGTGATCGGGGCCTCCGAGTGCTTGATAAAAATACTGTCATGCCCCACGCACAGGCCGAGGAGGACGTTTAAATCGGTCTGTTCCTTATTTAAGAGCAGGGCCTGCACCACGGGGTTGCACATGGCCTCTAGCTGGCCCGGCCGCACTTTTTCATCATCCCGCAGCCCCAGTTCTTCCTTGGGCCTGGAGCCGGTTTTGCACATGACCGAGGCTACCGTAAAGCCGTTGCTTTCAAATATCCTGTTTACTTCAAAAGCCTCTTTGCGCAACCCGACGCAGAAGGCCAGGCCCAGCTTGTTGAAACCAGCCAGCCGGGAAAACTCCATGATCTCACGGATCCTCGGCCAGACCCCGTAACCGGCGGACTCTACCCGCGCCGAGCTGCAGGCCATGCTGCCGTCAGACTCACGGTAAATGGCCGCGGCCTCTTCGTATGTTTCACCATAAGATTTCATCGGGCAGTTTGACGGCAACTTGTCCAATTCACCTTTGTAACACGGATGCGATCCACATTTGGCGCAGCTTAACACTTAAAATACCTCCCGGTCATAATATTTTCTTAACTTTATGCCTGACACATCTGCCTGAGCAGATCGAGGAACATATCCCTCGTCAGGGGTTTCCTGTTTTCCATGACAAACCAGCCTTTTCTTTTCGAGTATAAGAAATTAACCGCCTGCCTGTTGTTAGTCATGCACACCTGCCCGATCGCGCCTATGGCAAACCTGCCGACTGGCCGCACCTCCACCTCGCACTCTTCCGAGGTGATGACCAGCATCGGGGCAAAATATTTTCCAAGATACTCTTCATGTTTCTCTGTGGTTGTTTCAATAGCGCACGGAACCGCACCCTGCTGAGGATCCCTCTCCCAGTCTTTTATTTGTTCCACCGTCCACTGTTTGAGCTGCTTCATCAGTTCAATAAGCGCTGATATCCATTCCTCTTTTATTCTCTGGTTCTCTGCCGCTTCCTGTTCATCATCCCGCCTCACCATACTCTGTCCCCCCACTCATTTTTATTTATCTTATTACTTTTAGGGTATATCTCTTCATACAAATATCCAGGACTTATGGCTAA
>Ga0265296_1004495_pt1 | contig 12096 bp, 10 predicted proteins | sample MunlanPumphouse1_FD_189073 | JGI IMG/M metagenome (GOLD analysis project Ga0265296, IMG submission 189073) | Groundwater microbial communities from a municipal landfill in Southern Ontario, Canada - Pumphouse #1 | ecosystem: Environmental > Aquatic > Deep subsurface > Groundwater | place... | reverse complement strand
AAGTTTTTTTAAATCTTTTTCGTTTTTACTTATCATTTTGTATATATTTTCAACTGTCCCGTATTTAGAAATGAGAATTGTGGCAGTTTTTTCTCCAATTCCTTTAATACCAATAATATTATCCGACGGGTCGCCGCGCAATCCTTTATAATCTGGCAAGTTTTTTGGGCTAAATCCAAAACGCTCAAAAACTTTTTTCTCATTATATAAAATAGTATCATTGATACCTTTTTTGAGAGTATAAACCTGCACTAAATCATCATCCACAAGCTGAAGAGTATCCATATCACCAGAAGCAATAATAATATCAATTTTTTCTTTTTTCTTTTTTAATTGCTCAGTAATTGTTCCGAGTAAATCATCAGCTTCAAAACCTTCACATTCATAAATTGGAATAGATAGAGCTTTGAAAAAATCACGAGAACGAATAAGTTGAGAGACTAGGACTTCGTCAGCTTTAGCCCGGCCAGCTTTATAATTATCATATGCTTCATGCCGAAATGTTTTCTTGGGTAAATCAAAACAAGCAATTATATAATCTGGTTTTAAATCGGTAATAATCTTAAAAAGCATTGTAGTTAGGCCATATATGGCCCCTGTAGGCTCGCCACGAGAGTTCATGAACTCAGGTAGGGCATGATAAGCCCGATGTATGATTGCATGAGAATCAAGGAGAATTAAACACTCTTTTTTTATTATCTTCTTTGCCACACCTTAATTATAACAGAATTCAAAAACTCTCGTTTGGTCATCTATGTGTCCTAATTTAACCCAACAAACATCATTATTTAGACAACCTTTTACTTTTTCTGGCCACTCTATAATGATAAGATTATTTTTGTCTTCAACTAATTCTCGCCAGCCAATTTTTAATAATTCAAGAGGTGAATCCAAACGATAAGCGTCTATATGTATTAGTTTTTTAAAGTGAGGATGATATTTAGAAATTGGATTGATATTATAAATTTTCATGATAACAAAAGTTGGAGATATTATATTATCTTTAATTCCTAATTGCCTAGCTAATTCTTGAGTAAGAGTGGTTTTACCAGTCCCTAATTCTCCAGAAAGAGCTACAACTCTAGCTTTCTTGTTATTCATTTTTAATATTTTATCTAATAGTTTTTGAGATATCTCTGGTATTTTTGTTTTATTAAATTTGGCTTTCATGACTATATACTAACATACCCCGACCAAAGTCGGGGTATGCATAGATACTAATTTTTGCTGATTAATTAATTGTTGTATGAGTTGGTGTAATTATATTACGACGACCGTATAAAAATCGGGCAATAAGGATTAATAATAGAATGAAGATGATAAGAAGCAAACAATCAATCAAACTGAGCCCAAACATATTTCCAAAGAAAACAGAGGCTCCAAGTAAATTAACAACCTTTGGATTATTTAAGACATATGCCATAGCATTTTCTTGCGCTCCATTTGGGTTTGTATAAACAAGGACTGCAGTTGTAACTATCTGGGCCAAATTAGAATCAATAGAATCAACCTTTGCTTGTAGGTATATAACACCTTCTGCATCATGAGTTAAATCTTCAATTGAAGCCGATAAAGTTCTGTCACTTTCCGAATATGTCCCACGTGAAGTATTTATAAGTGTTATTCCTTTTGGAATAAATACTTGGACCATTGAATTAGTTAATTTAGAACTATTAATATTCTTATAGGAAACAACATAGTCAATAATATCTCCTATCCCGATTGTTTGATAACGGTTTTCGATTTTAAGCATAATTGGAGATTTTGAATTGGAAACTGTTGTACCTTGAACAACAACTTTTTTTATTGTTTGAACATTGTTATTGGTAGTGGTATCCCCAAGTGTCTGGAAGACTTCAATGGCTCCACGAGAAATACCATTTGAACCTTCGGAAAATGCTTGGAAAAAATAAATTGTGTTAGGACTTAGGTTTGTTAGATATTCACTAAAGTTAGTGTTGCTACTTGTCATACGAGAAGCTGTCTTTATGCCAAGGTTAATGGTTGTACCATATTCAAAGTATGTATTTTCATTACTATAATTTAAACTTGTAATCAGACCATTTACTTGAGCTCCTGTTTGAGAAATGTTTGTAGCAACTATTGTTACAACATTGGTGTTGTATATTTGAACAGGTAAAATTTGATTGTAACTCACATTTACTTGTATAGATCTTAATTCACTACTATTACTACCATCTGCCCCTCTTAGAACATAAGTTGTGGTACTAGATGGATAAATAATTTTACTTCCATCTAGAGAAACATTACCAATATTTGAAATACTTACATTATCACAACCACTTGTACTCCATCTTAAGGTGGCAGGATCGCCGGAATTTATATATGTATTACTTGTAGTAAATCTATCAATAGAACAGTCTGGATTATTATTTTCGTCTACATAAATTCTTACAGATTCTGTTTTATATGAATCATTTGAATCATATGCAGTTAAAACATAAGTTGTATCTTCAGATGGATAAATAGTTTTACTTCCATCGTCAGCAACATTACCAATATTTGAAATCTTTACACGATCACAATTATTAGTGTTCCATCTTAGTGTAGTATAATCACCATCTTCTATGGATGTATCACTTGCAGTAAAGTTTGTTATTGAACAATTATGTACAACATCATTTACATATACTGTGGCAATTCTAGTTTGAGTTGCTCCAGTTAAACTATGTGCAGTTAATATATAGGTCGTGGTTTGTGTTGGATAAAAAAGTTGTGTACCTAAAGGAGGAATATTGTAACTAATGTAATTAAGATTTGAGATAGTTATGTTATTACAATTACTTGTATCCCATCTAAGGACAGAAAAGTCTCCGACTGTAACTGATGTAGGGTTAACGGTAAAGTCTAAAATTGTACAATAAACAGGTTGAGGATATGTTGATATTTGGTTCCAAAAAGAAGCAGCAAAAACGTTTTGCGCAATAAAAAGCAAAATAAAACTTAAAATTCCAATCATTATTTTTTTCATATTATTTTTCATATTATTTATTAATAAACTCAATTTACAAATTTAAACCTTCAATTTTTTAATAAATTAAAGACTTAAAAGTGTACAGGAGTGGATATAAAATTAATTATATTTTTTTACTCCTGACATATTTTTTAAAAAAACGAAAAGAACAGTTTTTTAACGGCGGGAACTTCCACCGCCACGAGATAATCTCCTTTGAGGAGAACTTCTGGGAGAAGAATACCTCCAGTAGTCTCTCGTACCACCACCCCATGAACCATTACCCATGTAGCCATTACCCCATGAACCATTACCCATGTAGCCACCACCCCAAGAACCATAATACACACCCCACGGGTTATATATTGGTATAAAGGGGTACACAATCTCACTATTATGTGGAGGAATTTGCACATTTAGATTTATTATATTTATTACATGTGCAGGAGCAACAACAGGAGCAGAAGGGGTTGGGGCTGGGACTTGAGGTGTCTTAAAAACAACCTCTTTTATTACCTCCAATGGGTTTCCGCATTCCATTTTAATCTTTGGTTCCCCATTAATTAAAAGGACAAAAACACCAGCACTAGCTCCCGAGTAATTATCAATATATTGAACTCTGTTGTGTACGGAGGAAAAATAATAATTCCTCACTCTTACACTAATATCATTCCCCCATTTAACAACATCTCCGCCTTGAATAGCATCAACAACATTTTGTGTTGTCACAATTGCAGTTTCTCTTGCTTTAACACACATCAAGATGTATTGAAGATATAAATCAGGTTGTGGAATCTTATATGTAATTCCAGTACTCAACCTGTAAGTGTTCTGAGCAGAAATTTCTCTCCTACTCAATGAAGCAGTTATGTCTGCCATTTCACTGGCCGTCATAACATGACTGGGTTCATTGACCCAATATACCCAACGCTGATAACTTTCAGCGGAAACTATCTGCGAACCCCAAAGGGCTATAAGCACAATAGCTACCAAAAACATAATAATCTTTTTCATTTCATATAGTTTTAAACGTTATATTTACCACCCAAGACTGAGAAGCAAGTATAACGCCTAAAACTATGACCTTTGCGTGTATGATAGCATATTTGACTCTTATTGTCAAGTATAGATATCAAACCTTATAAGTTATAATAAAATAATATGAGTATCCAATTTGACGACGAAAAACAGAAAAAAAATCTAGACGACCTAAGAAAACAAGAGGAGGAGGAATTGATACTAGCTTTAGCAGAAGCTAAGTATGGTATACCACCTATAAACCTATCAGGAGTAGTTATTGATAATAATGCGTTGCGTTCTGTCCCAGAAAAAGATGCAATCTCTTTAGAGATTGCTCCATTTAAATTAGTCGGCAGAAATATTCATGTTGCAGTCAGGTCTCCCCAACCAAAAAAATTAGAAAGTTTGAATACTTATTTCACCGACCACGAATATACTCCACATTTTTACATGGCCTCTCTTGCAAGTTTGCAAAAAGCGTGGGAAAGATATAAAGAAATATCTTATGCCTCGGAATCAAAAATGGGGGTGGTCACAATTTCTGGTGATGCTCTAAAAAAAATAATGTCAGGTATTAAAAATATGGACGACATTAAAAAAGCCATTACTGAAACAGAAAAAGATAAAACACATACAACTTCTCACATCCTTGAAATAGTTTTGGCTGGAGCCATAGCAATAGATGCTTCAGATATCCACTTTGAACCAGAAGAAAATACCGTTCGGTTACGACTTAGACTTGATGGTGTTCTCCATGAATTGATGGAATTACCTCCTTTTGTCCATAAATTCATAAATTCCCGAATCAAACTCATCTCTGGTCTTAAGATTACAACTTCAGCTATTGCTCAAGATGGTCGTTTCAGTATTTTTCTTGACCAAAGTGAAATAAATCTTCGTGTTTCCATAATGCCCGGAGCTTATGGTGAATCAATCGTTCTCCGAATTCTTAATCCTAAAACAATTAGATTAAAACTGGAAGATATGGGAATAGAACCAAATCTATACCAAGTTTTTATGGAGGAAATCAAAAAACCTAATGGTCTTATTCTTCTTACTGGTCCGACTGGTTCTGGTAAAACTACCACTCTTTATTCTTTCTTACAAAAAATTTATTCTGAAGAAATAAAAATCATTACAATAGAAGACCCTATTGAATATCACCTACCTGGTATATCCCAAACACAAACAGACGATGAAAAAGGTTACACATTCTTAGAAGGACTACGCTCAGCTTTACGCCAAGACCCAGATGTCATAATGGTGGGAGAAATTCGTGATAATGAAACTGCCAAAACCGCCGTGGAATCTGCTCTTACGGGGCACTTGGTTTTCTCTACTCTTCACACGAACAATGCAGCTGGAGTTATCCCCCGTCTTATTGACCTTGATGTAAATCCAAAAATTTTGGTCTCAGCTTTGTCTTTATCTATCGCCCAACGCCTAATCCGAAAACTTTGTGATAATTGTAAAAAAGAAAAGAGTGCAACAGAAGAAGAAATTAAAATAATAAAAAATATCAGTGATACGGCTAAATCAAACAACAAAGATTTTATAAAATACGGGGTTGATATAAATACTCCATTAAAAATATATGAAGCCGTTGGATGTGATAAATGTAATAAAACAGGATACAAAGGTAGAATGGGAATTTTTGAAGCCATACAAAATGACGAAAATATTGAAAAAATAATAATTGAAAATCCAAGTGAGAGAGAAATAAAAGCAATACAAGCTAAACAGGGTTCTTTAAGTATGAGAGAAGACGGAATAATAAAGGTTCTTAAGGGTATCACTTCACTAGAAGAAATTAAAAGTGTGGTGGATTTGCTTGAAGAATAGAAAAATATCCGTGCTCTAAAATTTAATATTTCTCTATTCTTTTTTTCTACCTAGCAAAAAAGACATAAATCTCTAAACAATCCTTTGAGAGCATAACACTTACAAAGTAATATAGGATTACAGGATAGACCCAGTAAATTTACATAAACCAGGACGTCCTATGCGCAGATATAGAGCACGGGGCCGATTGCTTAGAGATTTATATCCTCTTCATTAAAATGCTATAATAAAAACATATACTTCTAAAAAAGAGTATATCATATTAAAAATACAATGTCAAGTACCGATAAAACAAAAAAAGATGAGAGTTTTTTAGACCAAACACTCCGTCCTATGGAGTGGTCAGAATATATTGGCCAAGAAAATATAAAAGCAAACCTTAAAATACTCCTTACAGCGGCAGAAGAGCGCTCTCATCCTGCTGAACATATCCTTTTTTATGGACCACCAGGACTTGGAAAGACAACCTTGGCCCACTTAATAGCAAAAGAAACACATCGACAAATAAAAATTACATCGGGACCTGCAATAGAAAAAGTAGGAGACCTTGCTTCTATCCTGACAAATCTTTCTCCCGGAGATATTGTTTTTATAGACGAGGTTCATAGATTAAATAAAATGGTTGAAGAAATACTTTACCCAGCTATGGAGTCTGGAGTTTTGGATATTATTATAGGTAAGGGTCCATCTGCTCGCACTATACAACTTGAACTTCCACCATTTACTCTTATCGCGGCAACTACCCGTATTGCCTTACTTTCTTCCCCGCTTCGTTCGCGATTCTCTGGTGGAGTATTTCGTCTTGAATTTTATACTCATGATGAAATTAAAAAAATTTTAACCCGTTCGGCAAAAATATTAGGAGTAAAATTAGATGGTGAGGCCCTGGATGAAATATCAAAACGTGCTCGTTTTACTCCTCGTACAGCAAACTATTTACTCAAACGTTGCCGTGATTATGCCCAAGTTCACAAAACTCCATTATCAAAAGAAGTTGTCAAAAAAGCCTTGGCATTACTTGAAATAGATGAACTTGGATTATCTGCTCCTGATAGGCGTATTTTAGATATAATAATTTCCAAATTTAACGGTGGACCAGTTGGATTAAATACTATTAGCGCTGCAACTAGTGAAGAAGAAGCGACCATCGAAGAAGTTATGGAGCCATATTTAATTCAACTTGGATTATTAGACCGCACAAATCGTGGAAGAATTGTAACAAAAAAAGGTTATGAGCATTTAGGATATGAATACAAGAATATTATCAATTGACCCTGGTTTTGAAAGAGTTGGGATAGCTATTATAGAAAAAACTTTTTTACAAAAAGATATTTTAGTTTATTCGGCATGTTTTAAAACTTCAGCCAAAATACCTTTTCCTAAAAGACTCACTTTGATAGGCAAGGAAGTTGAAAAAATTATCAAAAAATATAAACCAGAGGTTTTAGCTATTGAGAAACTTTATTTTACAACAAATCAAAAAACAGCCATGGGCGTATCAGAAGCTCGTGGAGCTATTATATATATCGCTTCAAAAAATGGTCTTCCTGTTTATGAATATACTCCCCCACAAGTAAAAGTAGCTGTCACTGGGTATGGTAAGGCTAATAAAGAAATGTTAATGTCTATGATTCCTAAACTTATAGACATAAAAAAAGACATAAATTCAGACGACGAATTGGACGCTATTGCCATAGGACTTACCTGTTTAGCCTGTGAAAAACTTAACTGTGGATAAGGGTATTGCAAAGAAAATAATATTTTGATACAAATAATACATTATAATTTAACTTGTTTTATATGAGTTATATTGAAGAAGAATTAAAAATAGATATTGATGAAGAAGAAGAGGTGGTTGGAGACAAAAATCTTGAGGAAGACCTAAATGAACCAATAGACGATGACCTAATAGATGATGATCTTTTGGATGATGAATCCCCAGGATTAACTGACACAGAATATTAATTTATTTTAATAAACCTTTTTTTGCCAATACGATAGGTTCCAGATTTTGCATAAATTTTATAATTTTTTATTTTTTCTTTTGTTTCTAGTTTTGTAATTGCCCCTTCATCCACAAGACGACGAAATTCCGTTTTGGAAGAAATAATTTTATTTTTTATTAAAACATCAAAAAATAATTGTTGGTGTTCTGCCTTTATTTCTAAAACATCTTCTGGTATTTCTTTTTTAGAAAAAGTTTTTTCCCAATTTTCCTGTGCTTCTTTTGCCTTATTTTTATTGTAATATAGAGTAACTATCTCTCTGCCCAACATTTTCTTATAAATTATTGGATTTTCCCCGTTTTTTAAGGAATTTTCTATTCTATTTATTTCACTCATGCTTAAGTCAGTTGTAAGTAAAAAATATTTTGTAATGAATTTATCATCAACAGCCATAATTTTACAAAATATATCATTGGGTTCATCTGCAATTGTTATAATATTCCCCCACGAAGTAGACATTTTTCTCCCGTCTGTCCCTTCAAGCATTTGGCAGGTTAAAATATTTTGTTCTGGTAAATTATAATGTTTTTGAATAATTCTTCCTGCTTTTAAGTTGAAAAGTTGATCAAAGCCCCCAATCTCAACATCTGATTTTACTGCCACAGAATCATAACCTTGCATAAGGGGATATAAAAATTCACGGAGAGAAACTTCTTCTCCTTTTTCAAATCTATCTTTAAAATTTCTTCGTGCAGACATTTGTTGGACTGAAAAACTTTCTGCTAACTCTGATATTTCTTGAAATCCTAACTTTTTAAGCCAAGAACTATTGTAATAAAATTTTGCTTTAGATAAATCAATTATTTTACCAACCTGTTTTTTATAAGTTTTAATATTTTTCTTAATTGTCTCTTTTTTTAACATTGGTCTTTTTTCTAATTTGTCTGATGGGTCACCAATTTGTGCAGTAAAATCACCAACAATAAAAATAACCTGATGCCCCAAATCTTGGAATGCTTTAAGTTTTCGCAACACAATTGCTCTCCCAATATGAATTTTTGAACCAGTTGGATCAAAACCTAGTTTAATTCTCAGTTGTTTCCCAGAATAAAGTTTCTCTTCTAAATCCTTTTTTATAAAAATATCCTCAACCCCTCTGGTTAAAATTTCATCTATCTTATTTTCATCTGTTATTATTTTACTCATATATCTATATTACCACATCTTTTCCTCCCCTGCGAAGGGGAGGTGGTCTTTAGACCGGAGGGGTCTATTTATGATATGATTATAAGATATGTTAAAAAAACATTTAAAAAAGAGGTCTTTGAGAAATATTATTTTATTTATTTTGGGAGTCGGTCTTCTTTTAACTGGTATTTTAATAATTTGGGTTAGCAATTTGCAACTTCCCGACTTCAAATCATTCACGGAAAGAAAAATCCAAAGTTCAACTAAAATATACGACCGAACAGGAACCATTCTTCTTTATGATGTTCACCAAAATATAAAAAGAACTGTTATCCCTTATGAAGAAATGGGAGTTAATATTCTAAATGCAACTGTTGCAATTGAAGATTCAGAATTTTATCAACATAAAGGAATTCGTTTAAAATCTATAACTCGTGCAGTTTGGTCTAATATAACTGGTGGTAAAGTCCAAGGAGGTTCAACTATAACTCAACAATTAATTAAAAACACTTTATTAACACCAAAAAAATCGTTGTCTCGTAAAATAAAAGAGTGGATTCTGTCAATAAAAATTGAGCGTATTATGAGTAAAGATGATATTCTGGCTCTTTATTTAAACGAAGCCCCTTATGGAGGAAATATTTATGGTATTGAAGAAGCATCAAAAGCTTTTTTTGGAAAAGATCCTAAAGATTTAACTATGGCAGAATCTGCATATTTAGCAGCTATTCCTAATGGACCAACATATTATTCACCATATGGAAAAAATAAAGATAAACTTGAGGAGCGTAAAAACTATGTATTAAAAAGAATGTTTGATTTGTTTTTTATAAAAGAAGAAGATTATAATAAAGCAAAATTAGAAAATGTTATTTTTTTACCAGCACAACCAATGCATATTGCAGCCCCTCATTTTGTTTTTTTTATTAAAGATTACTTGGAAAAAAGATATGGGGTTGGTGCATTAGAAGAAGGTGGTCTAAAAATAATAACCACCCTTGATTATAATTTACAAAAAAAAGCAGAAGAAATAGCATTTACTAAAGCAAAAGAAAATGAAAAAAATTGGGATGGTAATAATACTGCGATTGTTGTGATTGACCCTAAAACAGGACAAATACTCTCTATGGTAGGTTCTCGTGATTATTTTGACACAACCATTGATGGCAATTTCAATGTAGCAACAGCGGCAAGACAGCCGGGGTCTTCTTTTAAACCGATTGTTTATGCTTTGGCTTTTGAAAAAGGTTATACAGAAAAAACAACACTCTTTGATGTTAGAACAGAGTTTGGTGCATCTTGTAGCCCCACAGGGTCTTCTACTTCGACTGACTGTTATACTCCAGATGATTATGATAGTAATTTTCGCGGACCAATGACACTCCGAGATGGTCTGGCTCAGTCCATAAACATCATAGCGGTAAAACTTTTATATTTAGTTGGTGTTTCTGATTCAATTAAAATGGCTCAAAATTTGGGTATTAGCACATTAAAAAATGATCCCAATAGATATGGTCTATCTCTTGTTATTGGAGGAGGAGAAACAACTCTTCTTGATATGACTTCTATTTATGGTGTTTTTGCTAATGATGGGATAAGAAATCCTTATCAAGGAATTCTGTCTATAGAAGATAGTGGTGGTAATATTTTAGAAAAATATGAAAATAGACCGCAACAAATTATTAAACCAAACACAACATATCTTCTTTCAAGCATACTTTCAGACAACGAGGCAAGAACTCCTACTTTTGGAGCAAATTCTGTTCTAAAAATATCAGGAAGAGAGGTTGCGGTTAAAACTGGTACCACAAACGACAATAAAGACGCTTGGACGATTGGATATACCCCTTCTGTGGTTGTTGGCGTGTGGGTTGGTAATAATGACAACAAACCAATGAAAAAGGGTGGTGCTGCTCTTGCTGGACCAATATGGAATGCTGTGATGAACGAAACACTCAAAACTCTCCCTATAGAATTCTTTGGAAAACCAGAACCTATAGACCAATCTCTTCCTCCAGCTATTCGTGGTTTTTGGCAAGGCGGAGATACTTTTACAATAGATTCTATTTCCAATGGTTTGGCAACAAAATATACACCGGAAGAATTGAAAAAAGAAATATCAATTACAAACGTTCATTCAATTCTGTATTGGATAGATAAAGATAAACCGCTTGAAACAAAAACATCAGACAGGGAAAGTGATTCACAATATAAAAACTGGGAGTATGGTGTAGAATTGTGGTGGGGAGCTAATAAATATAAATACAAAATAATAACTGAGTTTGATAAGCCAACTAATTACGATACTATACATACATTGGAATCAAAACCTGTTTTTGAAATAGATGGAATTCAGAATAAATCATATAAGAAAAATGAAAATATTACTATTTCAATCATTCCAACAAGTAAAAACCTGATTAAAAAAATAGATATCTTTGTAAATAACACTTATATAACATCATTAAAATCATATCCATTCACTTCATCTTTTATCCCAAATAACATAAATGACATTTCAAATACAAACACTATTCGTATTATTGGTGTTGATATCTTTGGAAACACAGGAGAAAAAACTATCTCTTTTGATGTGGAGAATATTTAAGGCTATTTTATATCTGAAAAATTATTGTTGGGTAAAAGATCTTTTAGTTTTTCTAAAATTTGTTTTTTATGAATTAAAATTTCGTTCCGCAGGATCGGGGAGCCTTGTATATAAATACAACCATTTTTTATTTTTACGGAATTATTTTCAATTTGATGAGAAATTTCTTCTGTTATGGTTTTAACAACAATTCCTTTAATTTCTTCTTTCTGAAAAATTATTTTTTTAAATTTGTTTAGGAAACTTGTTATATGATTATAATCCATATGTATTTCGTCCACATGTCTGACATGGGGGATTCCCCCATGTCAGACATGTGGCCATTATTTATCTATTCATTGGCATAACCAAATACATAAAAGAAGGATCCCCCACTCCCCTTATAATCATTGGTTTATTGTTTCCATTTAACTCAATACTTAAACTATCTCCCGAAATTGACTGAAAACAGTCTAAAATATACTTAAAATTAAAATTAGCTGAAACCTCCTCCCCCGACAATGCTCCTGCAATAAGTG
>Ga0265296_1004493_pt1 | contig 12099 bp, 7 predicted proteins | sample MunlanPumphouse1_FD_189073 | JGI IMG/M metagenome (GOLD analysis project Ga0265296, IMG submission 189073) | Groundwater microbial communities from a municipal landfill in Southern Ontario, Canada - Pumphouse #1 | ecosystem: Environmental > Aquatic > Deep subsurface > Groundwater | place: Canada... | reverse complement strand
TGCCCACCATCTGCCCTGTATGGAATTTCCCCGGATAAAGGCGTTGCAGGGCCCCGGCCAGCTCAATCCCCAGGGCCGGGGTATCCAACGCGGCCCGGTTGGTTATCTGCAGCCGCACCCCTTCGCACCGTTTGCCCCGGTAGGGCCTCTCCTGGGGCGTGAAGACCGCGGCGGTAAACTCCACCCCCGGTATCTGCCGCCGGTTCAGGTGATCAGCCAGCCGTGCCCCCGAAATCCAGGGTGCGCCCACCACTTCAAAAGGCGTGGCCGTGCCCCGGCCCACGCTGACGTTGGCGGACTCCACCAGGGCCACCCCGGAGTAAAGAATCGCTTGTTTTAGCGACCTGATATTGGGCGAGGGATTGACCCAGGGCAGGCCGGTTTCGTCGAACCAGGCCTGCCGGCGGCACCCCTCCAGGCGCACCACGTGGAGCTTGGCCCCGATGCGGTTCTCCCGGTTGAAGAGCTGGGCCAGTTCCCCCACCGTCATGCCGTAGCGCACGGGCAGGGGCCAATAGCCCACAAAAGACTTCAGGGACGGCTCCAGCACCGGCCCCTGGACCAGGTCCACGGTCAAGGGGTTGGGCCGGTCCAGCACATAAAAATCCAGGCCCGAGGCGGCCGCGGCCTCCATGGCGTAGCCCATGGTGGTGATGTAAGTGTAAAACCGGGCGCCCACATCCTGGATGTCATAAACCAAGGCGTCCAGGCCTTTGAGCATCTGGGCCGTGGGCCGTTTCACGTCGCCGTAAAGGCTATACACGGGCAGGCCGGTCTTGGCGTCCCGCCCGGACGCGACCTTGGCGTCCACATTCCCGGCCAGGCCGTGCTCCGGGCTGAAAATGGCCCTCACCTCCACGCCGGGGGTCCGGCGGAGCAGGGTCAGGATGGGTTCTCTGTTACCGTTGACGGCCGTATGGTTGGTGATCACCCCGATCTTTTTCCCCTTCAGGGCCGCGCAACCGGAGGCCGCCAGGACGTCCAACCCGCTCCGCACCTTATGATCCGGTCCGTCGCTGGCGCCGTAGCCCGTCATCACCGGCTCGGGGCCAGCCAACCCTGCTCTCAAGGGTTTCCCCAGGGGCAGGGCCTGGGCCACGGCCGCACTGACCCGGGCCCGCAGAGTCTTCACCTGCCCTTTGCCGCGGGGATGGAGGCGGCTGGTGAGGATGATCAGAAAGGTCTTGGATTTGGGGTCGATCCACAGGGAGGTGCCGGTATAGCCGGTGTGTCCGAAGGAGCCCGCGGGGAACGCGGCGTTGAAGACTTGGCTGTAAGGGGAACAGACATCCCAACCCAGGCACCGGCGGGTGGCGTTGCCTTTGATGCTGTAGGATTTGAGCATGGCCGCCACCGCCCCGGGGCTGAGAATCTGCCGGTTGCGGCTCATGCCGCGGTCCACCAGCATCTGGCACAGGATCGCCAGGTCGTCGGCGGTGGAGAAGACTCCGGCGTTGCCTGCCACCCCGCCCATGCGGTAGGCCGTGGGATCGTGCACCGCGCCCCAACGGACGTCCGTGGGCGCGATGCGGCCTTTCAGGGCGCTCCTGGGCCGGAAAGAGGTATCTTTCATGCCCAGGGGCCCGAAGATCTCCCGGGCGCAATAAACGTCCAGGGGCAGGCCCGACACCCGGTGCACGATCTCCCCCACGGCCACGAAGTTGGCGTCGCTGTAATGAAATTGCGTCCCCGGGGGCTTGATCGGCGTATCCGCGGCAATGGCCATGATGGCCCCCTCGTAACCCGACCAGTGCACCCGGTGATTGACGTCGGCCCGCAAACCCGAGGTGTGGGTCATCAGGTGCCTGATGGTGATGCCGCCTTTACCGTGGGCCCCAAATTCCGGCCAGTATTTGGTCACCCGGTCGTCCAGCCGCACCCGGCCCTCGTCATAGAGCTTCATGAGGGCTGTGGTGGTGGCCACCACCTTGGTGAGGGAGGCCAGATCGAAGACGGTGTCCTCGGTCATGGACTGCATATAGGGCTCTAGGGTCTTCTGGCCCAAGGCCCGGTGATAGACGATTTTGCCCTGGTGCCCCACAAAGATGACGGCCCCGGGCACGCGCCCGGCTGCCAGTTCTCTCCTGGCCACCTCATCCAGGCGGGCCAGCCGGGGGTCCGGTAACTTGGGCAGCCCGGCCTCGGGCTCCGGCGGCGGCGGGGGCGGAGGCTCAACCACCACCGGCGGCGCTAGCGGGGGCAGCGCCGGCGCGCAGCCGGCTAGACCAAAGGAAAAATAACCGAGGGCAACTACCAGAAATACGGCGAGAAAGTTACGGTAAGGTGTCCGGCGCATTGTAAAATTGTCCCTTTAACAAGACAAGATTTATATATTAATTAAAGAGGCTCCGCTTCGTGAGATAAACTATGGCAATCCTTTATCAGGCAATGTTCTTCTCCATCTGCAAGAATGATACTTCAGTAATATTGGCCTGCACCTTTGCATGCTCAATAGTCATGCTGACCAGGTTACCCTCTTGGTCCAAATCAATATAGAGATTTTCCGTGATTTCTTTAGTTTCCACCACCGGTGCCCCGGAAAACTCAATCAAGGCCGTATCCGTATCTGCAAAATATCTAATCTTCATAATTACTACTCCTTAAAACCTCGGTCAAAAAAGGCATTATGGACAGTTTCGCCATCTTCCAATAGTATAACCATAAGATACTTCCCCACTTCTTCAATATGGCTCCATTTTCTTATTCTTCCATCCGCTTGAATCTTTGTTTTTAAAGGATATTTAATGGCTTTCACTATCCAGTCATCTCTGATAATGGCACTGTCCGGACGCTGTCTCATAAATAGAAAGTAAGAAGTAAATTTCATAGGCGCATTGTATCACGTTCAGAGGGCTAACGGCAGGAATAGTCACCCCTGGGCAAGACGGTCTTTGCGGGTCATGGGAGATGGTGCAGGGTGGCAGGCGCGGGTTTAAAACCGACCTTGCGGACCCTGCTCCTCCCCCCCTACCTTCATGCGGTCTCTATCTTCTCCCGGCCTTTTGGTATTCATCATAGCAGGTCCAGAATTGGGAGGAATCCGGGGCCGTCACCCGCTCGCACAGCTTTCTGCCCTGGCTGATGGAGACATACTTTTGGTACGCGGCATCATCCCCCACATACAACCTTTGCGCGGCCTCATCCGTATAGGCGTGGTAAGTCACGCCGCCTTTCTCGTAGGTAGTAATTTTTCCCCTGGGGATGGAGTTCAGCAAGGCCTGTCGTTTGGGGGTGGTGTCATTCACGGCCCACTTCTCGAATCCGGCTTTCTCCAGGAAATACTCGGTCATGACCAGGTCTTGGGTGGCCGGCCCCCCGGCGCAACCGGGAAGAAGCAGGGCGAGAAAGGCCAACAGGAGCAGGGCGCTGAATCCGGCTTGCTTTCTGAGCATCATCATCATCTCCTCCATTTAACTCTGATTAATGAAAACCCGGAGAATGGGGCCTGGGAGCCTCAGCAGCCGGTCGCTAGTAGAGTATTTCTTAATTAACGGGACATAAGTCCGGGTCCGGAGCGCTGGACCTGGCAGGGTTAAGTCCCCCTTTGAAAAAGTGGGATTTAGGGGGATTTCCAGTGCTTATAAAATCCCCCCTGCCCCCCTTGATTAAAGGGGGGAAAACCTGCCTTGCCGGTTAAATCTTAATGATGAAACAGAGCACAGTAATCAGTGGTCAGTTGTTCCTCTCCGGCTGGGGGCTGCCGCGGCCGGGCCGCTTTGCTCCTCAAGCTGACAGGGCCCATTCTTGTACACCAGCCGGTTGAGTTTCCCGCAATAGAGCGCCAGAAAGGTCCGGCAGGAGCCGGACCCATCCACCGCGTCCTGTTGGGGGAACGAGGCGTATTCACAGGATAAGTCGCACCATTTCACGCTCTTCCCCTTACCCCCGGGGCCAGGGGGTTGATCAGGTCCCGGTTATCCCCCCTGCCCTGCCCGCTTCACTTCGTCCCTTTGAGGTTGTTGAACACTCCCGTGGGATAGACATTCCGGGCGTTCCAGAACATCCAGCCGCTGGCGCCGAAATCCTCCGCGGCCTTGATCTGGATGCGCATGCGGTTCTCAGAGAAGTCCCCCCCCTTGAAGGCGTAATCCCGGAACGCCTGGAGCCAGGGGCGGAAGCGCAGGGGCGAGGTATTGGTGCGCTCCCGGGCCTTTTTCAGCGATAGTAGCACGATTTCATAGGGATGGTCCACGGGTTTGCGGTATTTGGGAATCCCCAGGTGGTAACCGGAAGGATAGACCATGGGGGAAATGATATCCACGGCCTCCACAATGGGACCGATCTTCTGGCCGATATCTGTGTCATTGGTGTTCCAACAGACATAACCGAAGATATCCGCGGCCACAAAGACGTTGTAGGGCGTCAGGGCCTTATAGGCCGCCTGGAGGAAGCCGGTGATGGCCTCGGTGCGGCTTTTTTCATTGGCCGGTTGCGAAAAACCGGTCCCCCGGTTATCGGGAAAGCGGACATAGTCAAACTGCACTTCATCAAAACCCATCTCCGCGGCCTTCTTGGCAATGGCGATGTTATAATCCCAAACCTCCCGGCGGAAGGGGTCGACCCAGCGCAGTTTCTCCCGGTCCTTAAACGGCGCGCCATTCTTGTTCTTCACGGCCCATTGGGGTTTAGCCGCGGCCAGGGGATCGTCCTTAAAGACCACAATGCGGGCGATGAGGTAGAGGCCCTTCTCCCTAAATTTATCCATGACAGCCTTCATGTCTTTGATCAGGATCAGCTTCTGCGCGCCGGCCTCCTGGGCCAGGGGCACATCCACCTTAAAGGGAATCACCCCCCCGTCCCCTTTAAAGTCGATGACCAGGGCGTTCAACTTGTTTTTATCCACAGCCTCCAGGGCCGCGTTCCTGATCTTGTGGGAGGCCGTGCCGTAAATGGTGAGATAAAGCGCTTTCACCCGGATGGGGGTTAAGGGGATGGCGGTGAGGGGCTCCTTGAGCTCCCCGGTGGCAAAATCCCGGCGCTGATAACCCACGGCCCGCAATTTGAGCGTCTCCCCGGTCCCCTCAATCCGGAATTTTCCCTCCTGGTCGGTGCGCACCATTTGCTCGCCCAGGGTGACCAGGGCCCCTTCGATGGTCGCTTTAGTGGCAGCGTCCACGACTTTTCCTTCAAACGCCAGCGCCGGCACGGCCCCGCAGAGGGCCATGATCACGATTAAAAAGAAGACGTAAAATCTCTTCATGCCTGCCTCTCCGGACTGTGGACCTGGGATTGAACCTGAAGGCTGCTGGACCGCAGCGGCTTGCCTTTGCCTCAGCATCCCAAGATGAAGAAGAGAGCGGCCAGACACATTAAAAAACCGCATTTTCTCAATAAGTTAAGCATTCTGGTCTCCCCTAAAAATTAACCTGGGTGGCCTTGCCCTTCTTTTCCTGGGCCTGGCCGCTGACGATGGCCGCAAAGCCCTTGACGCCGTCGCCGTTTTGCATCAGGTAACGGGGCTGTTCCATGGGCTTTTCCGACTTATTGGCATGACGGCGGTCGATACTGAAGGCCATCACGTATCCCGCCTTCTGGGCCTCGGCTTCCAGATGGTCGTCATAGATGCCGAAGGGCCAGGCCAGCAGGTCGACCTTGGTTCCCAGGCGCTTTTCCAGCGCCTTCTTGGACTTAACGAGTTGGGTCTCCACCAGTTTCTGATACTCGGCCGGTTTGAGCTTTTTCTTATCTTTCTTGAAATTGGGGTGCCAGAAGGTGTGCCCCTGCATATCGAAGAGGCCGGTCTGCTGCAGTTCCTTGATCTGCTCCCAGGTCATGGCGTAGGGGGCATGGCGATTGGAGATGCAGGAGGGATAGAGGAACAGGGTCACGGGCATCTTGTATTTCTTGACGATGGGCTGCATCTCGTTGAAGACCGTCTTGTGGCCGTCGTCCACGGTGATCACCACCGATTTGGCGGGCGGCGCCGGGCCGTCGCCCTTCAGGTAATTAACCAGGGTCCGCAAGGGGATGACGGTGTAGCCGTTGTCCTTGAGCCACTCCATCTGCGCGGCGAACACCTTGGTGGTCACGGTCATGCTGTCGGGCACCGTGGGCCCGAAGCGATGGTAACAGAGAACGGGAACGCGGACCTGCTCTTCGGCCGCGGCCGCCTGGCCGCAGCAAAAGGCCAGCCAGATAATACCGACCAACATCATAATCTTACGGGTCATCTTCCTTCCTTTTACTAGTTTAATTACGTTAACGGACCCCGAAACCGAACGGGCTGCCGCGCTTAAGGGTCCTGAACGCGCCGGTGCTTTCCCTCAGTATAAACGTCTTTGGGGGGAGGCCAACCTAGATGTTTGGAAAAAAGGGCCAGACTCGTGCCTGGGCTCTTCGCCCTGGCCCAAAAGGATTCATCCAATCGCCATTGGCGGCTGGTGAGCGGCTCCCCGGGGTTGGCCAACTTGACGTAAAGGAGCGGCGCGCCACCGGGGGGGAGGCTGACAATCCAGGATGCCAGAGTGCGAACCTTCTCAGGATTGCTGCCGGTCCGCCAGATGCTCCGATCCGGGCCGTCGTGCTGATCGCCGCTGATGGCGATAAAGCCCTGCAGGGTAAGCCCCCGGGGGCCCCTGGACAACAGGGACCGGATGCGCTCCAGACGCACCCGGCTGCTCCGGCTCACCTTCTCGTTACAGACCTGGAACTCTGCCTCCAGGTATTGGTTGGTGTGGGTGAGCGTGCCTTGGGTGAGGCTGTGGACGGAGACTTTGCCTTCCAGGGAAACTTCCAGGAGCACCGCCCGGGAACGGTCGGCCACCAGGTAGAAGGCGGGGGCTAAGAACATGAGCCGGCGGCGCAGCACCGCGTCCACGTCGGCGCAGGCGGCCAGGATCTTCTCGTTGAGGTGCTCCACCCCTGGCCTTTGGTCCTGCTTGGCCTCGGGGATACAGCTCGCGGCCGCGTCCATGATGACCAGGCCCTTCTCGTTGATTCCCGCCTTGACGCCCGGCTCCTCGCAATCCACCGCCACGAGGCCCAGGTAGCGGAAACCTTCCCGAGGCCGGACCAGACGGAGTTCCTGGCGATGGTCCGGGTCCATGTCCCGGTTTTTGGCCGCCAGGACGCCGCCCCCTGCCACCCGGCTCCCCGCGGCCGCCCACAGGGTGCAGCCCAGGGCCTCCGGCTGGAGCCCCAGCAGCAGAGGTAAAACCAGAAGGCTTACAGAGACAGACTTTTTGACTAGATATTTCAAAAGGCCGCTAACCGCCGTATCGTTTCAGCCTTTAACCCGGGTCACCGAATTCAGGCACTTCGAGCCTTATAACAAATTGCACCTAGAGGAGAAAGCCTTTCCGGAAATATTTTTTCGGTCTTCTCAAATACCCCCTTATATCGGCAGGTTCCGTGGCCAATTTGAAAAGATTAAACGACATCCTCGCCCCCTGCCGTAGGCGTTAACTTAAATGATGTTTGTCATTCTGAACAGTTCCTCATGGGCCATTGGCCCACCCATAAAGCATGAAAAGGCTGGTGGGGCGGGCCTCCGTGCCCGCCATTTCGGCAGGCGGCCAGAGACGGCCGCCCCACCTAATCACTGCGATTTATTAGCTTTCCCAGCAGTAAATTTGGTGCGTAGGACGCACCCTACAAAATTTCCCGGAACAGGACCTACCTTTTATTCTTAATATATTTGCGTCTTGCTTTGCGCCTTGGCGTCTTTGCGTGAGGCCTATCTTTTCAAAACAGAGCGAAGCTTCGTTTCGAATCTCTGTTTTCCCAAAAAGTTTAGAGATTCTTCGGTCGCGTTCGGCTCCCTCAGAATGACAAGGGAAATGACATCCCCTCATCTCCAGGTGCTTAAGTGAACAGCATCAGCCCCAAGCCCTCCTTTTTCTTTTTTATATAACTATTTTCTTGACACGTATATTTTTGTATAGTATTTAGAAACCATGAAGCCTTTGACGGAAAAACAGGGTTTGGTCTTGGCCTTTGTGGAGGATTTTTCCAACCGCCAGGGGTATCCCCCCACGGTGCGGGAAGTGGCGGCCCACTTCGGCATTCAGCCCCGGGCAGCCGTGGATCACCTGGAAGCCCTGAAGCGCAAAGGCCACCTGCATCGTGAGCCCGGCCGCTCCCGGAGCCTGGTCCCGGCGCTGCGGGCGCAAGCCGCGGTGGTGGAGGTGCCGGTCCTGGGCCGCATCGCCGCGGGCCAGCCCCTATTGGCCGCGGAGCAGGTGGAAGAAACCCTGCCCCTGCCCCGCTCCTGGGTCCGGGGGGAAGAGGTCTTTCTCCTCAAAGTCACCGGCAACAGCATGGCCCCCCTGATCCTGCCCGATGACCTGGTGATGGTGCGGGTGCAATCCCGGGTGGCCCGGGGGGAAATCGCGGTGGCGTTGCTAGGTGACGAGGCTACCCTGAAGCGGGTTTACGAGGAAGCTGGAGGTTTAGTCCTCAAGGGGGACAACCCGGACTTTACCCCCCTGCGCTTCTCTCCCCAGGAGGCCGCCACGGTGCAGATCCTGGGAAAGGTGGTGGGTGTTTACCGCCACCTGTAAGGGCCGGACTGCGGCGTACCCCTGCCCCAGGCCCTCCCCTTCTCGTTCCCGTCCAGCTTGGGAGCGCAAATTTAGGCCGCAGCTCCTGTTGCAGCAGCCGGGACGATGGAACGAATTTAAGAAATAGAGCACTCAGTATCATCACTTTTTAAATCCCGTGGCCGCTCCCGGTCCCCGGGGAAGGAAAAAGGAAAGTGGACACTGTCTTAGCGGAGTGCCAGAGTCTGCCGTCATGGCCGGAATGTCAAGAAAGCCCCCTGCTTCTGGAAGAGCGGGCCCTCTTCTTGAAGGAAATTCTGAGATTTCTGGGGAGTGTGGCCCTCGTTGTGCTAACCGGGGTGCTCCTGCTGCTGGTGGGATGAAGAAAGGTTGTTAGGGAGAGGGGCCAGGGTCTGGCTTGGCTTCAAGAAGGCGGGCCGGTCTCCAGAACTTCACGCACCTTTTGCATCAGACTGAGCACCTTAACGGGCTTTTGGACAAAGTTTATTTCCGCGTCCAAAATCCCGTGATGGACGATGGCGTTGGTGGTATAGCCCGACATATAGAGCACCTTGATCTCAGGACGTGAAAGTCTCAGGCGTTCGGCCAGTTCTCTGCCATTCATCCGCGGCATCACCACATCCGTGAGCATTAAGTCAATGGGGCCCTGCTCCTTTTCACAGAGAATCAATGCCTCCCCGCCACTCCCGGCTTCCCGCACGCTATAGCCATATTTCCTGAGCGCGCTGGAAATCAGTTTTCTCAAGGCCGCGTCATCTTCCACCAATAAGATGGTCTCCCGGCCTCTGAGCGATTGGAGGGGCGCGAGGATTGCCGGCGACTGCGCCGCCTCATCCGCGCCTTCTTCCACCCGTGGGAAATAAATCTTCAGGCTGGTTCCCTGGCCGGGTTCGCTGTAAATCCAGAGATGACCGCCGCTTTGCTTGACAATGCCGTAAACCATGGCCAGCCCCAGACCGGTGCCTTTGCCGCTCTCCTTGGTGGTGAAGAACGGTTCGAAGATGTGGGCCAGCGTCTCCGCATCCATGCCCACCCCGTTATCAGTGACCGCCAGCATCACGTACGGACCGGGGGTGACCTCCGCATGGCTTTCGGTGTAAGACTCATCCAGATAGACGTCCCCGGTTTCAATGGTCAGCTTGCCGCCGTTGGGCAGGGCGTCCCGGCCATTGACCGCCAGGTTCATGAGGATATGTTCGATCTGGCCGGGATCGGCCTTCACCAACCCCAGGTCCTCGGAAGTATGCGTGACCAGATCAATGTCCTCGCCGATCAGGCGTTTGAGCATCCCGTCCATGTCCGCGACTATGGCGTTGAGATTAATTACCCGGGGTTGCAAAATCTGCTTGCGGCTAAAGGCCAGAAGCTTATTGGTCAAGGTGGCCCCGTGGTCTGCCGCCTTCATAATTTCTTCGGCACTCTGGCGGAGCGGATCATCATTACTGAGGTCCATCATCATGATCTCGGTATAACCCATAATGGCCGTGAGCAGGTTGTTAAAGTCATGGGCCATGCCCCCGGCCAGAATACCTATGGCCTCCATTTTCTGGGCCTGGGTCAATTGCTCTTCCAGCTTTTTGCGATCGGTGATGTCGAAAAAGACGCCGCTGATATATTGCGTCTTCCCCGCGGCATCGACGAATATTTGATTTCTGGCCTGGATCCAGCAAACCTCGCCGTTTTTCTTCTTGATGCGGTGTTCAGTGACGTAGGAACGATTGGTCTTGCGAGCCTCGGCAAAGAGTTCCTTGGCTTTCTCCACGTCTCCCGGAAAAATCAGGTCCCGCCAGATCACCCGCCGGGAATTAAAGTCTTCCTTGGAGTAGCCGGTGACTTCCTCTATCTTGTCGTCGAAGCATTCGAGGCTCCAATCCGGATACCCTTTATACACCACCGTGGGAATCTGGCTCACCAGGAGACGGTACTTCTCTTCGCTCTTCCGCAGCTCCTCCTCGGTTTGTTGGCGCTCAACTTCCCGCTGCTCCAGGGCGCCGGCCATCTCATCAAAGGCCCGGGCCAGGGAATCTATCTGTCCTGTGCCATAATTCATGCCGGTGCGCGCGCTCAAGTCCCCCGCGGCCAGCTGTTTGGTGGCCGCGGATAGGACGTTCATCCGCCGCACAATAAAGAGATAACCCAACAGCCAGGCCAGGATTAAGGCCAGGATGGTCACCGCGCCCAAAGAGGCCAGGTTGCGGAACAACGCCTGTTTGACCGGGGCAAAGATGGTTTCCGTGGGAATGCCGTAAAAGACGAATCCTTCCTGGGAAGTGCCGCCCAGGGGCAAAAAGGCATATAATCTTTTCCGGCCATCGATCCCCCGGGCTTCCACCAAACCCTGCTTTTGCGCCAGGATTATCTGGATAATCTCCGCGGGGGACAAGTCTTTGCCCACCCACTTTTCCGGCTCCGGGTGCCGGAACATGATTCTCCCCCGGGTATCGATAATCGCGTAGCAGGTGTCGGCAGCAGATCCCGTAATCTGAAAAATCCGGCTGAGCCGGTCCAGGTTCAAGCCCGCGGCCACTATTCCCTGCATCTGCCCCGAACGGTCGAGAATCGGCGCAGCGCAGGGGAGCGTGGCGACCCCCAAAGTGCGGCCGAACACCAACTCTCCCACGGAGAACTTTTTCAATTCCAGGACGCGCTGGAAATAAAGGCGGTCGACTACATCATAGGGTCCCGTGGGAGGCAGCGGTTGCGCCGTGGCAAAGATCTTGCCGTCCCGCGTGGTTGCCATAATGTTGTGGTATAGCGGACTCTCTTTCATTACCCTGGCAAAAAGTTCAGAACAAGCTTCGGACTCCTGCTGTTTTACCGCCGGAAATTCCGCCAAAGCCGCCAGAAATTGCCGGGTTTGCTGAATCGTATGGCGATAATCGGAATCACAGTTTTCCACCACCCGCAGAAGTTCTTTCTGACTGGTTTGGGTAGCCAGCTCACGTTGTTCCAAATTATTGTAAATAATCAATCCCACCATGGGCATAATGGCAAGAAAGACAATGATTATCAGCCGGAAACGTAGACTGGTCATGAGGCGGCGCCTTGCATCCTGGCGGTGGCAGATAAGGCTGGGGAGGTCACTCCGGGTATCCTGTCAATGGGCGCTCAGCGAAAACTCATTTATTTGACGGCCCATCTTAGCAAAGACCGGCGTGAGAGTATATCGGATTCTTACATAATTGAGTTCAACACCGGCCAGTTCCCGTGGTTGCCGCGCCGGACCGCGGCTGGCTGGGCCCGGCGCGGTGGCCCGGCTGGCGGCAGGGTCTGTCTTACGCCGAGGCCCTGAACTTCTTCCCCACCACCTGCATCATCCTCCGGGCCACGGCCATCCGCTCCTCGCCCCCGCGCAGGCGCTTCCCCAAGAGCTTGCCCGCGTCCACCGCGGCCCTCATGGTCTCCGGCTGCATGGTCACCTCCGGAATCCGCTCCGGGCTGATCTTTACACCCTCCCCATATAAAAAGTAGGGAATGCCCATCTTGCAGGTCTCCCCGAAGCCGCAGCAATAGCAGGAGGCCGCGCCCTGGGCCGTTACCTTGGCCACGGTCTCGATGAAACTGTAGGACAGGAATTTCTCGATATCGTCTGCCGGCG
>Ga0265296_1004492_pt1 | contig 12104 bp, 11 predicted proteins | sample MunlanPumphouse1_FD_189073 | JGI IMG/M metagenome (GOLD analysis project Ga0265296, IMG submission 189073) | Groundwater microbial communities from a municipal landfill in Southern Ontario, Canada - Pumphouse #1 | ecosystem: Environmental > Aquatic > Deep subsurface > Groundwater | place... | reverse complement strand
GTCCCAATCCCCCGAAGATCACTTCCTGGCTTGCTACATATCCGGGCAGGCGCACGGAATGGATGGGAATGTCGGCCCCTTCGCCCATCACTTCTTTCATCATTTGCGCGGTCTTAACGGCCGTGCCTGACGGACGGTCCACCTTTTGTTGATGGTGCATCTCTATTATCTCCGCATGGGGCATATGCTTGGCCGCGTCTTTCGCAAATTGCATCATAAGAACCGCGCCGATCGCAAAGTTGGGGGCGACCACACAGTTAACTTTATTGGCTTCGCACAGCTTCTCGATCTCGGCCAGGTCGTCCTTTGAAATGCCGGTCGTACCGACCACAGCATGGGCGCCGGATGTCAAAATTATTCTGATGTTAGCCATGGCCGCATCGGGACGGGTAAAATCGACAACCACTTCAGCGCTGTGTTTTTTTATTTCTTCAACGAGATTATCCCCGATATCGGTCTGTGCGACCAGATCAAGATCGGTCTCGCGGGAAACCGCCTTTATCGTTTCCTTGCCCATTTTTCCTTTCGCACCGTTTATTATCACTTTTATCTTAGCCATGTTTTACCCCCGTATGCCCGAACCCGCCCGCGCCGCGAACGGTCTCGGATAATTCCTGGACTTCTTCAAACTCGATCTTTACAACTTCGTTTATTATCATTTGCGCAATGCGGTCGCCGCGTTTTATAACTAACGGTTGCTTGCTGTGGTTCATGAGAATCACGCCTACTTCGCCGCGGTAGTCCGCGTCGATCGTTCCCGGCGTATTTAATACCGAAACTCCCTGTTTTAAGGCTAGTCCTGAACGCGGCCTCACCTGCGCCTCATATCCTTCGGGAAGAGCGATAGCAAGGCCCGTAGGCACCAATTGCCATTCTCCTGGCGGGATGATCAGTTCGGCATTGACCGCGGCATAAAGGTCCATGCCGGCGGCGTGTTCGGTCATGTATTTGGGAAGCGGGATGTCCTTGCCATGCGGCAAGCGCTTAATTTGAACGTTTATCATATTGAAATTATACTCTAAAGAGGATTATTTAAAAAGCGATTCTTGCTCGGCCAGGCGCTGGGCAGCGGCTTTTACGAAGTCCCGAAAGATCGGATGCGGGCGGTTGGGGCGCGATTTAAACTCCGGATGATACTGCGTCGCCAAAAACCAGGGATGATCTTTTAGTTCTACCACTTCGACCAGGTCCGCCTTTTCATAAATTCCGGAGCAACCCATTCCAGCGTCTTCAACTTTTTCCCGGTACTGGTTGTTAAACTCATATCTGTGGCGATGGCGCTCCATGACCATTTCTTCATTATAAGCTTTATATAACAGCGTATCCTTTTTGACTTTGCAGGGATAAGCGCCAAGCCTCATGGTCCCGCCCTTATCGGTTATGTCTTTTTGTTCGGGAAGGAGATCTATGACCGGATATTTGGTCTGCGGGTCGAATTCTGAAGAATGCGCGCCCTGAAGTTTTAGCACATTTCTCGCAAATTCAATGACCGCCAACTGCATGCCCAGGCACAAGCCGAGAAAGGGCACCTTATTTTCTCTCGCGTATTTGATCGCCTTTATCTTTCCTTCTATTCCCCGGATCCCGAATCCTCCCGGAATAAGGATGCCGTGCGCTTCCCTTAGCACCGAGTCGATATCTTCAATTGCCTCAAGGCTTTCGGCATTTACCCAGATAAACTCGATCGAGGAATGATTGGCAATGCCGCCGTGTTTTAATGATTCCACGATGCTTATGTATGAGTCCCTTAATTCGGTATATTTCCCGACGATCGCGATTTTCAGCGTGCGCTCCACTTTTTTCATCGCCTCTACCAGGTTCTTCCACCCCTCCAGGTCGGCATTTTCGGATATCAGATCAAGATATTTGACGACAATCTCATCAAGTCTCTCTCTTTCAAGTTCCAGAGGGACTTCATAAAGCAGCGGCATATCTCTCATAGAAATGACCGCGTCCTTGGCAACGTCGCAGAATAAAGAGATCTTTTCCCGCAATTCATAGCTTAAAGCTTCTTCGCTGCGGCAGATAATTATATCGGGATGGATGCCGATAGACCTCAACTCTTTGACCGAATGCTGGGTGGGCTTGGTCTTGAATTCTTTGGTAGTATGAAGGAACGGCACCAGCGTAACATGGATATTTAAGCAATTGTCGCGCCCGACCTCTTTCCTGAACTGGCGGATGGCCTCAAGGAAAGGAAGGCCTTCGATATCGCCCACGGTCCCGCCGATCTCGCAGATCACAACGTCAAAATGTTCTTCGCGGGTGACCCTTTTGATCCGTTCTTTTATCTCATTGGTAATATGCGGGACCACCTGTACCGTGCCGCCAAGATAATCGCCGCGTCTTTCTTTGTTCAGAACTGACCAGTAGACCATGCCGGCGGTAACGTTATTGGCCTTGCCCAAGTTCACATCAATGAATCTTTCATAGTGTCCAAGGTCAAGGTCAGTTTCGGCGCCGTCTTCGGTAACGAATACTTCGCCGTGCTGGTATGGATTCATGGTCCCGGGATCAACGTTGATATAGGGATCAAGCTTTTGGATCGAAACCGATATCCCGCGGCTTTTTAAGAGCCGCCCCAATGAAGCAGCCGTTATGCCCTTCCCCAGCGAGGAAACCACCCCACCGGTTATGAAAATATATTTAGTCTTTTTATTTTCTTCCATTTATTTCCACCTAATCCCTAACCACCTAAAGGCCTATCCACCTACCATGTTATCTTCAATTCTACGCGGTAATTTCATTAACTTCAATCTGGATATGCGCCGCTTTGAAACCTTCTCTACCGATATCTGGACATTATCGTATTTTACCAGATCTCCCACCGACGGCGCTTTGCTCAATTGCCCGAACACGAAGCCGGCAATCGTATCGTATTCCGTCTCCGGGAGAGAAAGGTCCAGTTGGGAATTCACGTCGGCGATCGCGAGCTTCCCATCAATTATATATGTGCTTTCGTCAACCTGCCAGATATTCTTTTCCATCCTCTCAAATTCATCGTGTATCTCCCCCACAATCTCTTCAACCAGGTCTTCCATACTGACAATTCCTGAAGTCCCGCCGTATTCGTCCACCACGATCGCGATATGGGTTCGGGCCGCCTGCATCTGGTGCAAAAGTTCGTCCAGTCTTTTCGCTTCCGGCACAAAAATGGCAGATCTTAAAAAGTCCTTCAGTTTGTCGTCTCTCCGGCAATTTAACAGGTCTTTGGCGTATACGATACCGGTAATATTATCTATATTCCCTTCATACCCCGGGATTCGCGAATGGCCGGTTTCGTTTATCAAATGGATTGCTTCCGCGATCGAAGAGCCGTCATCCACCGCCTTAATGTCCGGCCTTGGGGTCATTACTTCTCTCACGGTAGTATCGCCAAATTCAAATATCGAAGAGATCATTTCTTTTTCTTCTTTTTCAATAACCCCTTCTTTTTCTGAAGCTGATATCATAAACCTTAAATCTTCTTCGGTGATAAATGGCCCGTGCTCGGGCATTCGCCCTCCCAATATCCTCACAAACGGATAAGCGATCCACTTAAGAATAATTTCAAGGGGGGTCAAAATCATAGAAATAAAATATATCGGCCAAGAAAATATCAGGACAAGAGTTTCCGCCCTGCGTATGGCGACTGTCTTGGGGACGATATCGCAGAACATCAGGAGAATAAGTGTGAGTATTCCCGTGGCCGCCCCCAACACCAGGCCCAAGTTCCCTGCTCCAGCGCTCTCAAAAAGTCTGATAATAATCGATGCTCCAAGCACCGAAGCGCCAGTATTGACAATGTTGTTCCCGATTAAAACTATCGAGATCAGCTTGCCTGGTTCGTTTTTTAACTTTTGGGCAAGTCGAGAAGCCGGAAGATTCCTTTCGACAAATTGAGAAAACTTTATCCTCGGCAGGGAAACAAATGCGGTCTCTGTCGCCGAAAAGAAAGCCGACGATAAAACACAAAACAAAAACAATATTATTTCAATAAGCATATAAACCCATTTCCTTATGCGTATATCCCAAGATATGAAGCGTTCCGTGCACGGCCAGCCTCTCCAATTCGTCCTTCAATGTAACATTATACATCTTTGCCTGTTTTCTGGCTGTCGGTAAAGAAATATATATTTCTCCCAACATTCCGCTTTCGTTGATCTCAAAAGAAAGCACATCGGTCGTTTTGTCTTTTTCCCGATATTTTTTGTTCAGCATTCTCATTCGGCGATCATTTATCAGGTTAATGCTCAAATTGCCTTTCCCCTTATTTTGCTTCAATACCCGAGAAACTTCTTTTATAATCCCTTTTTTGATCCCCGGATCTATCGATAAGCCGTTGACCTCAATCTTCATCATATTCCGCAATATTTTTAAGTTCTCTTATATCGGCCCCCAGGCTCCTTAGCTTGACGTCCAGGCCTTCATACCCGCGTTCGATGAATCGGTCAATGTCTTCGATCAAGGTTTCACCGTCGGCCGCCAGTCCGGCGATCATCAGGGCCGCTCCGGCCCGAAGGTCCCGGCTCTTTACCGGAGCTCCTTGCAGCTTCTGGACCCCGTTTACAATAGCGCTCTGCCCTTCAAGCCTGATGTCCGCCCCCATCCTTTTTAATTCATGGACATGCATGAAGCGGTTCTCAAAAACAGTTTCGGTAATAACGGATGTCCCCTGGGCAAGGGTCAGGAGGGCAAGCATCTGCGGCTGCATGTCGGTCGGAAATCCGGGAAACGGCAAAGTCTTGATATCATTGGCTTTTAATCCGTCAGGGACTTTTATCCTGACCTGGTTTTCCTCCACATCAATGGTAATCCCCACCTGTTTTAGCTTAATGATAAGAGAATCGATATGGGAAATATTAAGGCCCTTGATCAAGACTTCTCCGCGCGAGATCGCCGCGGCTATCATCAGCGTTCCAGCCTCGATCCGGTCGGGTATAACTTTATGCTGGACCGCGTTCAATGATGAAACTCCGTCGATCGTAATGATCTCTCCGCCCACCCCTTCGATCTTTGCGCCGGCTTTGTTTAAAAAGTTTGCCAGGTCAACGATCTCCGGCTCCTTGGCCGGATTTTCAATTGTCGTTCTGCCCTCGGCAAGGGAGGCCGCCATCATGATGGTTTCAGTCGCGCCTACAGAGGGAAAATCCAAAAGTATTCTCTCGCCTTTAAGTTTTTTGGCCTTTACGATGACAAATCCATGTTCAAGCTCCACCGTGGCTCCGAGAGATTCAAGCCCTTTAAGATGGATATTGACCGGGCGCGAACCGATAGCGCAGCCTCCGGGAAGCGGGACTTTGGCAAAACCGGTCCGGGCCAGCAGAGGTCCGATAATGAAGAATGAGGCGCGCATCTTGGTAACCAATTCATAAGGGGCGACATGTTTTACATAGCTATTGACCCAGGTCCGCACAATATTCGGCTGTGAATATTCCGCGCGGATGCCAAGCGATCGCAGGACCCGGATCATGGTTTGGATGTCCAGAAGGTTTGGGACGGAAGAGATCGTCGACATTCCGTGAGTTAAAATAGTCGCGGCCAGTATCGGCAGGGCGGAATTCTTGCTGCCGGAAACCTGTACTTCTCCGGCCAGCCTTTTCCCTCCAACCACCAGTATCCTTCTCATTTAAACGCTCCCAAACTCTTTTGGGCGCCGGTCCGTGAACCCAAAGTAATGGAGAATGGCCTGTGTTATCCGTTCCGACGCTTTGCCGTCGCCGTAAGGATTGACCGCTTTTGTCATTTTCTTGTATTCATCCTTATCAAGGATCAGCTTTTCGGTCTCCCTGAAAACATCTTCTTCCTTTACTCCCACCAGCTTCACCGTGCCGGCTTCGATCGCTTCCGGCCTCTCCGTTTTTTCCCTTAATACCAGGACCGGCTTGCCCAGCGAAGGGGCTTCTTCCTGCACGCCGCCGGAATCGGTAAGAATGATATATGAAGCTTTCATTAAGTGAACGAACGGCTCGTAATCCATCGGCTCGATTATTTCAACATTTTCGATATCGCCCAATGTTTCTTTTGCCGCCATCTGGACGATCGGGTTTTTGTGGGCGGGGAATATAACCTGGACGTCTTTTTCATGCTTTTTGGCGATGCGGGCAATGGCGCTCATTATCTCTTTCATGGGCGCGCCGAAAGATTCTCTCCGATGGGCGGTTACCAGGATCAATTTTTTATCCGGGTCAATTTTTAAGCCGGCTTTGATGAGATCATATTTTCTTTTTGAAACATCAAGCAGGGCGTCAATTACCGTATTGCCGGTCAAAAAGATCGAATCTTTTCGTATCCCTTCGGCCAGAAGCTTTGAAACTGCTGTCCTGGTGGGAGCAAAATGCTGGTCCGCGACCACTGATATTAACTGCCGGTTTATCTCTTCCGGATAGGGTTTCCATTTATCTCCGGTCCGAAGCCCGGCTTCAACGTGGCCAATCGGGATCTTGTTATAAAAAGCGGTCAAAGCGGCGGCAAAGGCGGTTGAAGTGTCCCCCTGCACCAGCAGCATATCCGGCTTTTCTCTTAAGACGATGTTTTCCAGCCCCTGCAGGGTCTTTACCACAATCCTCGAAAGCGTCTGCGATTCTTCCATTATGCCCAGGTCATAGTCGGGCCTGATATCAAAAATATGCATTACCTGGCGAAGCATCTCGTGGTGCTGGCCGGTGGAAACAATTATGCCCTGGAGGATGTCCGGATGCTTGTCGACTTCGAGAATAAGAGGCGCCATCTTGATGGCCTCTGGCCTGGTTCCAAAGACAAACATTATACGTTTTCGATTTATCATAAATTCCTTGTTTGGATTTTGGATTTAGGATTTAGGATTTTTCCAATCATTTCTGCAGCGCCATTAAAAGCGCTCCTATGCTCAAGAGGAAACAAGCGACATAAATGGAGAGGACCGCCTCTCTCTGCGTGAACCCGGCTCTCAACAACATGTGATGGATATGCTTATTGTCGGCGGCAAAAAGGGATTTTCTCTCCCCCAGCCTTCGTCCGATGGCAAACATGGTATCAAAGATCGGAACGCCCAGGATCATGACCGGAATAATCAGGGCCACGACCAGAGTGGTTTTAAAAACGCCCATGATGGAAGCGGCCGCCAGCATAAATCCCAAAAAATAGCTTCCCGAATCGCCCAAGAAGATCTTTGCCGGAAAAAAGTTATACCGCAAAAAGCCGAGTGCGGCGCCGCATAATGCAAGCATTACGATCGCGGCGCTTATCTGGTGAGTGCGGAGAGCTACCACAAAAAGCGTCCCAGCTGAAATCGCGGTAACACCGGCAGCCAGGCCATCAAGACCGTCGATCAAATTAATGGCATTGGTCATTCCCACTATCCATAAAAGCGTCAGAGGAATTCCCAGTACGCCTAAAGTTAAAAGGCCGTTTAAAGGATTTGATATAAAGTTTATCGAGATCCCGAAATAAACAACGACTGACGCCGCAATTATTTGCCAGACGAATTTAACTGCCGGCTTAAGCCCCATAAGATCATCAAATACGCCCAAAACAAAGATCATCGAGCCGCCCAATGATATACCAAGAAGATGTCTCCACTCCATCCCTCTGCCAATAATATTTGCAGTTATAGCCGCAAATATTAATGCCAGCGCAAAGCCCAAATAAATAGCTATTCCGCCTAATCTGGGAATAGCAGTTGTGTGGATTTTTCGTTCATTGGGGCGGTCTACTGCGCCGATGTTTTCGGCGTATTTTTTAATAATTGGGGTAGCAATTATCGTAATAAAAAACGCTATTAATAAAGTGGGAATGTATATAAGCATCTCGGGATTGTATTTTATCATCTTAGCAAACGATTTTCAATAGATAGGAGGGCATGATATAATTGCACCAGAATACGGAGGTATCTTATGAATTTTGACATCGAAGAAGAACATTTTACGGTATTCAATCTTTTGCTTCTGCTTCTGGTCTGGGCCAACACCTGTTATCTGCTGGTGATATTTTTAAGGCCTATAATGCCGGTGCTGGTCTCGACCCTGCTCCTGCTTTTTGGAATGGTGCTTACGGTCGCAATGGTGATCGTGACCATCTATATAACGATTGCCTGGATCAGGCATCACAATTTAGGCTGGTGGGTGCTGATAGGGTTATTGGTGCTGTTTATTTTATCTTATGGGCTTGAATCGACCGTAAAGAATATTTTCATGCGGGAACAGCTCTACCGGCAGGAAATGCCAAGATAGGATCCTGATACTCTGATAGCCTGATATTCTGATAATCTGACATGGCCCTATTGTCTAATGGCTAGGACGCGACCCTCTCAAGGTCGAGATACGGGTTCGATCCCCGTTAGGGCTACCAACTTTAAAAAACGAAGAATATCTGCTTGCAAAATCCCCTAGGGCTGCGTCTCGACCAGTCTATCTGCTAATTCCGGATCCTTTTCACGCACCAGTTTGAGCACCTGCTCCCGGTAAGCCGCCGGCCGCGCTTTTAAACTTTGTCGGGCAAAATTAAATCCTGCTACATTATCTTCAAGATGAGAGACCTCTGACTTGTCAGTTATGTATCTTTCCTCCACACAAATCCCGCCTTCAGAAGTTGAGCCATAACCGATCTCAATCATTTCGCGGTGCCCTTCTTCCGGAGAATCGATCATCTTAATTTTAGAGGGGAGGAAATTCGGCGAAAGCAGCATTTTTGCCATTGTAGCCGGAGCCAATTCCGGATGATCGACTACTTTTTTTAAATTATATGCATCAGCACTGTCACCTAATAATGTCGTCACGATTGCATCTAGTTTTTCCCCGGGGCAAGTTGGGTTTAATAACAGGTAGGGGTCATAGGAGGATCCCTCTAATTCAACGATATGCCTGCGGATCAACATAAGCAAGCTATAATCAAGCATTTCGGTCATCTTATAGGATATCGAACTGTGTGGAAGCCATTGTTTAATGCGCGCGTAGCCAGCCCTTCCCAGATTACCGACAAGCAACTGCCTTAAGTCGTGCTTACGAACCGGCAAACGGCAAAGCTGGGCGCCATAAATAACAGAATCGACAGCTAAGCGGGTGCCATAATATGCCAAAGCGCCAATAACCCATGGGGCACCAACAACCATTAACATGGTGGCAATGGAACGACTATCATTAGCGATAATACTATTATGAAGTGATTCGTGATACGCCCAACCCAAAGAACAAGTTGCCGGGATGCTCATCACAACAGACGCCACGGCAAGCGTATGGCTGGTATCGCGATGTTCGCCAAAATATGAATGCCAAATTCCGGAATAACTGACCAGCTTCATGTGGGCTAAATTGAGCTTAATTGTATTATCCAAGTCAAAAATCTGACTTTTATTGATAGGATGATCGGTCAGGAAATTAAGATCTTGTCTCATTTCGTCTGCTGATATTTCATTATCAATCTCCAGCGAAGTTACGCCAGCCGCGTAAAGAGTGCGCGCCAGGTATTGTGATCCGCTGACAACTTGTTGTTGAGAACCATCATTAAGGGTCATCCGGGTAGGTGAAACTTCGATTGTTAGTTTGCCCGATCTGCTTTGTTGAGAAATAGCACCTACTACTGACCCCATCCCTCGGGTTGGGGTCAGGCGGTTCCAGAGCAACCCGACCATTCCCACTTTCCGTTGATTACAATCAATTGTCGCTTTGATTTGCATACCATCATCCCCCTGATTATTTCTCATCTATTACAGAAAATAATTTCAGCTAATTTTAATAATATGGGGTATGTATCCTAAAAGCTCTTTAAAGTCAGACCTTTTGCAATTACCCGGCCTAAAAGAGGAAGGGAAATGACGCAGAAAAATCCAATGACGATTCAATGTCTGCGGAATTTTTTGGGCAAAATCGCGAGTATCATCAATTGCCTTGAGTAATGCATTTGACTCGTTGATCGTCAGATATTCAATACTACCCGGCATGCCAGCATTATAACCCTACACTGCCCCCTCGACAAGCTCGGGGCAAGTGCGACTTTTCCAGCTAAGGTAATGGTTCGGGAGCTTGCCCCATTTACCTTATTATCAACATTCCTACCAGTTTACTTAATATAATGACGAAAATTGCGATCCCCAGGTGTTCCGCTATCGCAAAATAAGGATTAACTTCTTCATCTTTGGCGATCGTATAGCTCATAAAAGTCAGCAAAAGCAGGCCCCATGTGATAGAGGCAACGACCACTGTATCAAAAGGCAATAAATAGACCAAAGCGATAAATGTTAGAGAAACCAGCAGGCGGGTCAGGAAATTAGTCGAGGTGGAAAGCCATACTTCCCGTCTCTTAAGCCGTTCCGATTCCTGGTACATGTGGATGCCGAACGAATCGGAAATGTTGTCCGCCAGCGCGATCACAAGTATGCTGGCGATGATGCTGATCCTAGCATTGAGGCTATGAGACAACCCGATGATCAACCCCATATTGGTTATGATCGCCGATGAAGCGCCAAAACTGAACCTGGTCTGGTATAATCTCGCTTGTTTTCTTAATAGTTTAAACATATCTTTTTTTATTATCGGCGGCGATATTTTTTGGCCGTCTTCTTTTTTACAGGCGCCTTCTTTTTTACCGGTTTAATTATTTTTTTCGCACTGGCGGGAGCTTCAAGGGTTGCCGGTTTTGTTTCCTGGATCAGGCCGGAAGAAACCCCCGGAATTAATCCGGCCGGTATCGCGGACGCTTCAGTTGATGGAACAGCGATTGCTTTAACTTTAACCGGAGGAACAGCGCTGGCTTCAGCTGAAGTCTTGGTTTCAGCCGTAGCGGGCGGTTTTGGTTCAGGAAAAAATAAACCAAAAGAAACGCGGTGCGTGATCCCCAGATCGCCATAAGGCGCGTAAGCATAGTCGAGCTTAAGAATTCCAAACTTCAAGCCCAACCCCGCCCCCCAATTCCCTCCCGCGTTCTCCTCCGATCTCGTAGAAAAACCGACCCGCCCGAAGAAGGTATCCTTTATATTATATTCGGCGCCCAGGCTGATGGCGCCCTGATTGTCGCTGGGCAAATTATAATCCAAGCCAAGATTTAAAGAAGGCAGCCGGTAGGAAAGGCCAAGTGCATAATTTGAAGCCAGATCTTGTTTTGCCTGTGTAGCTTGATTCGTCTGGTTGCTAGCAGTCGGCAAAACCGCCAGAGAACCCACCAGGTTTCTGGCGCATAATCCGGCAGAAATGTTATCCGTTATCTTCCACAATACTCCGGCATCAATGCCATAGCCTATGGCATCGCTGGTGCCTATCCTGTCAAACAGGGTCTTGACGTTAAAACCAATGGACAAAGGCTCCAGCGGTTGGAAAGCCAGCGGCATGGTAAGGGCAAGAAACGAAGGCGTAAAGGTTTTGCCGGTACCGTAAGGCTGGCTGGACGTGGTCTCTTCTATTTGCCCGGCGCTGATATAATCAATAGAAAGGCCGGTACTCATGTTTACTCTGGGAATGGAAGAAACAAACGATATGTTGGAATAACTCATGTCCGCCAGCCAACTGGCATATGTGGAAGAAAAAGCCGTAGATTTTATCTGTGTGAGCCCTGCGGGATTCCAGTAAATTGCGCTAAGATCATCGGCCACGGCCACAAAAGCATTGCCCATAGAAATTGGCCTTACTCCGCCGCCCAGTTTCAGGAAATTTCCGGGATTAGTGCCGGTTTGGTCGTTTGCCGCAAAAGCGGCATTTCCAAATATCAAGCAGTAAATCACAATTAAAATTAACAATTTCCCAATTAATAATGAATCCCGCTTTAGCGGGATCCCGAAACACATTAATTTGTATAATAAGGAATCGGGACAACTTTGTGTGCTACGCACATTATAATTAAATACATTGTTGTTAATTGCGTAATTATTAATTGTTAATTTATTCAATTTATCACCGCGATTTTGCCTACGCGCTTTTCGCCCGTGGGTCGGGTAATCAAATATATGTAAATACCTCTGGCTATGCTGTTGCCGGCCGAATTAGTGGCGTTCCATGTACCCTGTGTTGCGCCATGCAGTTGAATTGAGTTCACAAGTTCACCGGTCATAGTATAAATTCTTATGGTTTCATTTCCGGACAGGCCGCCGAATACGACTTGAGCGGAAGGGCCAAGGGTCAGGGGATTGGGATAAACAAACGCATCAGGCAGTGAAAAAG
>Ga0265296_1004489_pt1 | contig 12109 bp, 13 predicted proteins | sample MunlanPumphouse1_FD_189073 | JGI IMG/M metagenome (GOLD analysis project Ga0265296, IMG submission 189073) | Groundwater microbial communities from a municipal landfill in Southern Ontario, Canada - Pumphouse #1 | ecosystem: Environmental > Aquatic > Deep subsurface > Groundwater | place... | reverse complement strand
GGTCCGATGCCGGGGTAGTCGAGGCCCGCGCTGATCGAATGCGCTTCGTCGATCTGCCCGTCCTCGTCCTGGAGCAGATAGGTGCGGTTGCCGTGGAGGATGCCCGGCGCGCCGCCCGCGAGGCTGGCGGCATGCTCCTTGTCGAGGCCATGGCCTGCGGCCTCGACGCCGAGCATCCGAACCGACGGGTCATCAAGGAAGGGGTGGAACAGCCCGATCGCGTTCGATCCCCCGCCGATCGCGGCAACGAGCAGGTCGGGCAGGCGTCCGGTGCGTTCGAGCAATTGCGCGCGCGCTTCCTTACCGATCACGCTCTGAAAATCGCGGACGAGTTCGGGATAGGGGTGCGGCCCGGCGGCGGTGCCGATGATGTAGAAGGTGTCGTGGACATTGGCGACCCAATCGCGCAGCGCCTCGTTCATCGCATCCTTTAGCGTCCGCGCCCCGCTTTCGACCCCGATTACCTCGGCGCCGAGCAATTTCATGCGGAACACGTTCGGCTGCTGCCGCTCCATGTCGCGCGCGCCCATGTAAATGACGCAGGGCAGGCCGAAGCGGGCGCAGACGGTCGCGGTGGCGACGCCATGCTGGCCCGCGCCGGTCTCGGCGATGATCCGCGTCTTACCCATGCGGCGCGCGAGCAGGATCTGGCCGATGCAATTATTGATCTTGTGCGCGCCGGTGTGATTGAGTTCGTCGCGCTTGAACCAGATTTGGGCGCCCTTGCCCGCGGGGGCGTCCTTGCGCAGCTCTTCGGTCAGCCGCTCGGCATAATAGAGCGGGCTGGGGCGCCCGACATAGTGCGTCAGTAGGTCGTCGAATTCGGCGGCAAAGGTGGGGTCATTCTGAGCGGCGCGATATTCGCGTTCGAGGTCGAGAACGAGCGGCATCAACGTCTCGGCGACGAAGCGCCCGCCAAAGATGCCGAAATGGCCGCGCTCGTCTGGCTGGCTGCGAAAGCTATTGGGCTGGGTGCTCATGACCGCGCCGCTTTAAGGAAAGCGGCGATCTTGTCCACATCCTTCACGCCCGGGGCGCTTTCGACTCCGGACGAGACATCGACCAGCGGCGCGCCGGTCGCGGCAATCGCTTCGGCGACATTGATGGGGGTGAGGCCGCCCGCGACGCCCCAGTCCATCGTGTGACGATGATTTTTGAGCAGCGACCAGTCGAAGCGCGTACCGGTACCGCCGGGGAGCGCGGCCGCGGGGGCGTCGAACAGGATGCGGTCGGCCGCGCCCTGATATTTCTGGATCCGTTCGAGCGTTCCGGCGTCCTTCAGGCCGACGGCCTTCCAGACCTGCGCGGGCGCGATCCGCTTGACCACGGCGAGCCATTCGGGAGTTTCGTTGCCATGGAACTGGATGATGTCGGGACGCACCGCCGCCAGCGCTTCGCCGGTTAGTTGCTGTGACGCATTGACCAGCAATAGCGCGACCTGAACATGGCGCCCGGCGCGTTTGCGCAGCTCGGCGGCGGTCTTTAGGTCGACGTGGCGCGGGCTCGGCTCGTAATGGACGAGGCCAATGTGTGTCGCTCCATGCTCGATGGCGGCGTCGATGGTTTCGGGGGTGGACAGGCCGCAGATTTTGACGAGGAGAGACATGATACAGACTCAAGTTGTCCGTTCGCATCGAGCGAAGTCGAGATGCCCCTCGATCTTGCTGTTCCGATGGGTGTCTCGACTTCGGTCGACACGAACGGGAAATGGGGTGGTTCTTAAAGCGTCGCTTCGATTTCGCGCGCCGCAAGGTCGGGATCGGGGGACTGGCTGATCGGGCGGCCGACAACGAGGATCGAGGCGCCATCGGCCATCGCCTGTGCCGGGGTGACGACGCGTTTCTGGTCGCCCGCGCTGCCGTTCGAGGGACGGACACCCGGGACGACGAAGAAACCGCCGGGCCACGACTTGCGCGCCGCTTTCACTTCCTGACCCGAGCAGACGATACCATCGAGCCCCGCTTCGCGCGCGAGCGCGGCGAGACGGACGACCTGGTCGTGCGGGGTGCCACCAACGCCGATGTCGTCGAGGTCGGGCGCATCGAGGCTGGTCAGCACGGTCACCGCGACCACCTTGGTATTCAGCCCAGCCACTGCCTTGGCTTCTTCGAGCATTGCGCGGCCGCCCGCGGCGTGGACGGTCAGGATCGCGGGTTCGAGCGGGCGCAGCGCCTGGATCGCCTTGGCGACGGTGTTGGGAATGTCGTGCAGCTTGAGGTCGAGGAAGATCGGTAGCCCGAGCTTGGCCATTTCATGCACGCCATGATGGCCGTTGGCGCAGAAGAATTCGAGGCCGAGCTTCAGCCCGCCAACATGATGCCGCACCTTTTGCGCCAGCGTGACCGCGGCGTCGAGGTGCGGATGGTCAATGGCGAGATAAAGCGGTGAGCTCATGGAATATCCAGTGGCAGGGTGGGGGAGGCGGTGCCGGGGGCGGGCGCCGGAGCAAACGCGGGCGTCACCACCGGAGCGGGCTCGACGGGGCGGTTGGCGAGCGCGCGCATGTCGGCAAGCTGGCGCTCGCTGGCGTCGAGGCGACGCTTTAGCGACCATCGGGTCGTGCGCAGAGCGATCCACATCGGTACGCTGCCGATCAGGAAGGATGCCAGGATCAGCACCGGCAATTTGGTGTCGAGCACCTGACCCGGCCAGATGGTGACGGTGACGGCAAGCCAGTTCGCCATCGCAAAAATTACCAGCACAGCGGTCAGCAAGACCCAGATGATTGTCCGCAGAATTCCCACTATTCCATGCTCCTCTGTCGGCCGACCACGACCCTAAGCCAGATTGGCGCGGCTTTCCAGTCCGGCTATGCCGCGCCGAAGACGCGATCGAAGATCGTGTCGACATGCTTCATATGATAGCCGAGGTCGAAAAGTTCCGTCAGCTGTGCCGCCGATAGCCGCGCGGTGACGTCTGCGTCGGCTTTGAGCAGTTCGAGCAGTGACAATTGGCCGTCGCTTTCCCACACCCGCATCGCGTTGCGCTGGACCAGCAAATAGCTGTCTTCGCGGCTCGCGCCGGCCTGCGTCAGTGCCAGCAGCACGCGCTGCGAATGGACAAGGCCGCCCATGCGATCGACATTCTTCTGCATCCGTTCGGGATAGACCAGCAGCTTGTCGATCACCCCGGTCAGGCGGCCGAGCGCGAAGTCGAGCGTGATCGTGGCGTCGGGCCCGATGAAGCGTTCCACCGACGAATGGCTGATATCGCGTTCGTGCCACAGTGCGACATTTTCGAGCGCGGGGACGACGGCGCTGCGGACCATGCGAGCGAGGCCGGTAAGGTTTTCCGTCAGGATCGGGTTGCGTTTGTGCGGCATCGCCGACGAGCCCTTTTGCCCCGGCGAGAAATATTCCTCGGCTTCCAGCACTTCGGTGCGCTGCAAATGGCGGACTTCGGTTGCGAGACGCTCGATCGAGCCGGCGACAACGCCGAGCGTCGCAAAGAACATCGCATGGCGATCGCGCGGGATGACCTGCGTCGAAACGGGTTCGATCGACAGGCCGAGCTTGGCGGCGACATGCGCCTCGACGCGCGGGTCGATGTTGGCGAAGGTGCCAACCGCGCCCGAGATCGCGCAGGTGGCCACTTCGGCGCGGGCGGCGATCAGGCGCGCTTTGCAGCGGTCGAATTCGGCATAGGCCTGCGCCAATTTGAGCCCGAAAGTGACAGGCTCGGCGTGAATGCCGTGGCTGCGCCCGATCGTCGGGGTGAGCTTATGTTCAAAGGCACGGCGCTTGATCGCGGCGAGCAGCGCGTCGAGGTCAGCGATCAACAGGTCTGCGGCCTGCGCCAGTTGTACCGCGAGGCAGGTGTCGAGGACGTCCGAGCTGGTCATGCCCTGGTGCATGAAGCGCGCTTCTTCGCCGACATTTTCCGACACCCAGGTCAGAAAGGCGATGACGTCATGCTTGGTGACCGCCTCGATCGCGTCGATCGCGGCGACGTCGATCACAGGTTTCGTCGCCCACCAATCCCACAGCGCTTTGGCGGCGGATTTAGGAACGGTTCCGAGCTCGGCGAGGGCGTCGGTAGCGTGCGCTTCGATCTCGAACCAGATCGACAAGCGATTCTCGGCCGACCAGATCGCGGTCATTTCCGGCCTGGCGTAACGCGGAACCATTGAATTTCCTTCCTTATTGGGCGCTCTGTCGCGGAATCGCAGCGGAACCGTGACGGGCCGCCCCGTAGCAGGGACGGGGCGTTTCGCCAAACGCCGCGGACCCGCAACCATGCCCAAACCCGGCGGTTGCTTTCATGCCCCATCAAAACAGGCGACCGGCTCCAAACCTAAGAAGTCGCCGCGAAAGGAGAATTTCATGTTGAAACAAATGCTTTTGATCGGCGCGGCAGCCGTAAGTTTCCCCGTGCTGGCGCAGACGACTGCGCCGACAAGCGAGGAACTGGCGCCCACGACGCAGGCGCCGACACCCACCGATACGACGGCTCCAGCGCCGGACGACAAGCCCGTCGATGACGCGAAACCGTCAGACGACACGGCCCCGATCGAGGATGCTGCGCCGACCGACACCCCGCCGGCAGCCGAGCCCATCCCGCCGGCTGACCAACCCGCACCGGAGCCCGATCCCAAAGCCGAACCGGATCCGGAATAACCCCCTGAATATTCCCAGCGAATGACTTAGGAGAAAAATGATGTTGAAACAGATGCTTTTGATCGGTGCCGCCGCCGTGAGTTTCCCGGCCTTGGCGCAGACCACCGCCCCCGCCGCTGACGCGGCGGCCCCGACCACCGCCACTGAGCCGGCGCCGGCGCCGACGCCTGACGCGGCTCCGCCCGCCGATCCCGCAACCGCGCCTGCTCCGGCGCCGGACGCATCGGCGCCGCCCGCAGCGAGCGAGCCCGCCCCGGCGGCCGGGACCGCCGCAACGCCGACCCAAATCGCCCAGATCGTCGACAAGGAATTTCCGACCTATGACGCCGACGCCAACGGCGATCTCAACAATGCGGAATTCGCCGCATGGATGAAAAAGCTGCGTGCCGCCACCGATCCCAGTGTCGATCCCGAATCGACCGACGTGAAAACCTGGATCGGTCAGGCCTTTGCCGCCGCCGATGGCGACAAGTCGGGCGCGGTCAACAAGACCGAGCTGACCGGGTTCCTTTCGCGCGGCGCTTAACAGCCACGCGCGGGGTGGTGCAGCCGTCGGAGCGATCCGGCGGCTGCATCCGTTTGTGAGCTACAGGCTGCCGCAGCATAGTACGGCGTCGGCCCTAAGGTTGTCGGACTGCGACAATTGTCAGCAGGTGATCGTCACCGCCGCGGTCCGGCCAGTTGATCGACTGACCGACGCTCAGGCCGATCAGGCCAGCACCGATCGGCGTCAGGATCGATATCCGACCAGTCGATATGTCGGCGTCGCCCGGGTAAACCAGACGCACTGTGCGTTCAGCGCCGCTTTTTGCGTCGACGAAGGTAACATCCGACCCCATTGTCACGACGTCGGACGGAATATCAGAACGGCGACAGATGGTCGCGCGGTCGATTTCATCGAGCAACCCCTCGTAAAGATTGATGGAATCACGCTGTTTTAGCAGCGTGAGTTCGGTGAGTGTGTCGGCTTCGCTGTCGATCATATGAATATGCGGCCTGACGGCCTGGATATTTAACATGGCACGGGCTTTCCGGCTGATGCGCCGCGATCGGAGTCGCGCGCGGCAGGGTTGAAAAGGATTTGCCCCGGGTTCGGGGCAATCGCGCCGGAACCCGGGGCTAAATGCCCGCGAGAAGCTGTCCCCCGTGAAAACGGAAGCGAAGAAGGTCGCACCGGATCTGCATGGTCTGAACGATGTCGCAGGGGAACGGGGAAGTCAAATGCAGCGTGTGGCGATGCACCATCTTAGAGAAGCCCCATCGCCCGGAAGCTGCGATAATGCGACCCGCCGATGACGATATGGTCATGCAACACGATCCCCAGACGCGCTCCGGCGTCCGCGATCTCGCGGGTGATGGCGATATCCTGCCGACTGGGTTCGGGGCTCCCGCTCGGATGATTGTGAACGAGGATGATCGCCGACGCGCCGAGTTCGAGCGCGCGCTTGATCACTTCGCGGACGTAGATCGCTGACTGGTCGATCGATCCCTCGCTCACCAGTTCGTCGCGGATCAGCATGTTGCGCGAATTGAGATAGAGCACGCGGACGCGTTCGATGTCGATTGGTCCCATGTCGGCGCGGAGCCAGTCCAGCAGCGCGTCCCAGCTCGACAGCAAGGGCTTGTCGCGAAATTCGCCCTTCAGCAGCCGCAAGCTGGCGGCTTGAACGATCTTCAGCGCCGCGATGCCGGTATCGCCGAGCCCCTCGACGCGGCGCAGCGACTCGGGATCGGCGCTAACCAACTGCGCCAGCGAGCCGAATTCGCGCAACAGCGCTTTCGCCAGCGGCTTGGTGTCGCGGCGCGGGATGGCAAGCGCGAGCAGATATTCGACCAGCTCGTAATCGGCCATGCCGTCGGCGTCGCCGCCGAGCAAGCGCCCGCGCAGCCGCGCGCGGTGGCCCGCATGGTCGGGAAGCGAAACGGGCGTATCGGCATCGGCCATCGCTGCCCGAATAACCGCCTTGTGAGGCGCACTCAACGGGCATAGGACACAGTTGATGGCGATCCGGACCAATTTGTTGCAGCGAAACGGGATTTCCGGCGTTGCTCTGATGGTAACCGGCGGGTCGAGGGACGAATTGAACGCCATGACGTCATCTGCCGACCTGCGATCTTGTGACATTTCCGGCGCGTCGCGGCTTTGCCATGACTGACGCAGAGGCGGCGCCGCGGCGCAAATGGCATCACCGGACGCTATTGTTCAAAAAGCGCTGGATGACCGCAGGCGCGGTCATCGTGGTCATTGCAGGGGTGTGGGTGGCGCGCGAGCCGATTGCCGACCGCTTTATCACTGACCAACTCGGCAGCCGCGGCGTCCCGGCCCAATATCAGATCGATGCGATTGGTTTCCGCAGCGAGCGGCTATCGAATGTCGTGATCGGCGATCCCAAAAATCCCGACCTGACCGCGAAGAAAGTCGAGGTGCTGCTCGGCTATGGCTGGTCTGGTCCCTATGTCACCGAAATCCGCGCCGAGGGCGTCCGGCTCTATGGACGCTTTATCGATGACCGGCTGTCGTTCGGGGCGCTCGACAAATTTCGCGACCCGACCAGCACCGACCCCTTTGCCTTGCCCGACTTCACCGTCGTGTTGCGCGATGCGAGGGCGCGCGTCGAAACGCCGTGGGGCAATATCGGCGCGGCGCTGAACGGCGGCGGCAATTTGCGCCGCGATTTCACCGGCAAGCTTGCGCTGGTTGCACCCAGCGTTATCGCCGCGGGGTGCAGCGGGCGCGGTGTCAGTTTTTACGGAACGCTTCTTGTTCGCGATGTCCGCCCGCAGCTTGTCGGCCCCTTGCGCGGAAGCGGCCTGTCGTGCGCCGATGGCGGTGTGACCGCCGCGTCGCCGCAGATTGCGCTGGATTTGTCGCTGTCCGAGGATCTGCAAAGCTGGAAGGGAGAGGCTGACGCCAGCGTTGCGGCGCTGGTCGCGGGGCCAGTCCGGGCCGATCGCTTGGGTTTGCTGACCAAGTTCGAAGGCACTGCGGCGGCGACAAAGATCGACGTGGACGCCGATATGGCGCGGGTCAGCGGCGCCGACTTCGCAGCCGGGACGGTGAGCGTCGATGCCAAGGGTACTGTCGGCAGCGCCGCGCCGAAGCTTGATGGCCAGATCAGATTTGCCCGCGCGAGCGGCAGCGCGGCGATGCGGCGCGCGCTGACGGACAGCATCGGTGGCCTTGCCGAAACGCCGCTCGGGCCGCTGGCGACCAAAGCCAGCGCCGCGCTCAGCCGGATGCTCGCCGATGTCGGCGGCAGCGCCGATTTTACGCTGGGCGGCGAGGGCGATCTGGCTCGCATCGACCTGATCGCGCCGCAACTGGCGAGCGCGAGCGGGGCGCGCTTTACCGGTAGCCCGGACAGCCGGATCAGCTATGTTTACGGGGCGCCGCAGCCTGCGGTTCTCGCTGCGGGCCGCTGGAGTTTTGGCGGCGGCGACCTGCCGACGGGTTCGCTCAGCCTCGATCGCCGCGGCGACGGATCGATCACCGGGCTGGCGAACCTCGATCCTTATCAGGCGAATGGCGCCCGACTCGCGCTGGCGCCAGTGCGCTTTTCGGGCGACAGCACCGGCCTGCTGCGCTTCGCGACACGCGCCGAGTTGTCGGGGCCGTTGGCCGGTGGCCGGATCGAGCGGCTGAACGTCCCCCTGAACGGCTTTCTGGCGCCGAACGGCGCGCTTGCGCTCGACGGTGGATGCAGCCGGGTGAGCGCGGGCCGCATCACCGTGTCGGGTTTCCAGCTTGGCCAAAGCGCGATCGACCTGTGCAGCCGCCCGGGAGCGCCGTTGCTGAGCGCCGGACCGGGCGGGCTGCGCGGCAATATTCGCATTCCCGGGATCAATCTGCGCGGTACCAGCGGCGCTTCGCCGTTCGCGGTGACCAGCGGCCCGGCGAATATTGACCTGACCGCGATGCGCTGGTCGCTCGCGCTCGCCGAATTCCGGCTGGGGGAGGGCGAGAGCGTCACGCGTTTCAGCGCCCGGAACATCGCTGCACGCGCCACGGCGCAGGGCATGGCCGGCGAGCTGGTTGGCGCCACCGGCAAGATAGGTGCGGTGCCGCTGAATATGAGCGAGATCGCTGGCGCATGGCGCTGGGCAGATGGCGCGCTGACGCTCGATGGAGGGCTTCTCCTGACCGACGCCGCGCCCGAGGCGCGCTTTGCCCCGCTGGTCAGCAACGACGCGACGCTGCGCTTTGCCGATGGGGTGATCGACGCCAAGGCGGGGTTCAACGAACGAACGACGAGCACCAAGATTCTGGATGCGATCATTCGTCACCGGATGGCGGATGGCAGCGGTTCGGCGGACTTGCTGGTCAAGGAGCTGCGGTTCGACGAGCGTTTCCAGCCCGACCAGCTGACCAGCCTCGCGCTCGGCGTTGTCGCCAATGTCCAGGGTTCGGTCGTCGGCGATGGCCGTATTGAGTGGACCGCTGACGGGGTGACCAGCCGCGGGACGTTTGCGACCGCCGACGCCAGTCTGGCCGCGGCGTTCGGCCCGGTGAGCGGGCTGACGTCGACGCTGACCTTCGACGATTTGATCGGGTTGAAGTCGGCACCCGGCCAGATCGCGAAGATCAGGGAAATCAATCCCGGCATCCCGGTGCTCGACGGCGAAATCGAATATCAGCTGCTCGGCGACAATCGCGTGCGGGTCGAGGGTGGCAGCTGGCCCTTCGCCGGGGGACAATTGCTGCTCCACCCGACAACGCTCGATTTCGGCGCCGAGCAGACGCGGCGGTTGTCGTTCGACATCGTCGGGGTCGATGCTGCAGTGTTCCTGCAAAGCTTCGGCTTCGACAATATCAACGCGACGGGCAAGTTCGACGGGACGTTGCCGGTCGAATTCAGCGGGCTAGGCGGGCGCATTGTTGGGGGGCGCATCGATTCACGCGCGGGCGGCGGGACGCTCGCCTATGTCGGCGAATTGTCGAACCGCAATCTCGGGGTGATCGCCAATTTTGCCTTTGGCGCGCTGCGCAGCCTGAAATATGACGATCTGACGATCATTTTGAATGGGGATCTCGACGGCGAAATGGTGACCGACATCCGCTTTGGCGGCGTGGGGCAGGGCGAAGGCGCCACGCGCAATTTCCTGACCAATGCAGTCGCCAGGATCCCGCTGGTGTTCAATGTGAAGATTACCGCGCCGTTCCGCCAGTTGCTGACCTCGGCGAAGGGATTTTACGATCCGTCGCTGCTGATCGAACAGAATCTCCCGGCGCTGATGCGCGCCCAGGAAGAAGCCAAAGCGGCCGAAAAAGCCCGATCCGCCCCCGTTCAGCCTCCAGAAAGCGAGCCCATGCGATGAACACACCCAAGACAGCAGCAAGGAGGCGGGCCATAACGGTACGCGGTCTGGCGGTTCTGATCGGTGCGACAGCCCTGACTGGCTGCGTCCAGATCGAAACACCCGACAAGCCGATCGAAATCAACCTGAACATCAACATTCGTCAGGAAGTGGTGTACAGGCTGGATGGCGACGCCAAAAAGCTCATTGAGCAGAATAGCGAGATATTCTGATGACAGGGAATGACATGATGCGTTTTAAGATGTGGAAACCGACCGGACTGGCGCTTGCTGCGATCGCGGCGACTGCTGCTGTTGCCCTCGCGGTGCCGTCGGCGATGGCGCAGCGCGATCCTGCCTATGCCGCGGCGCGCGCCGCGGGCCAGATCGGCGAACAGCCCGATGGCTATCTGGGCTTTGCCAGCACTCCGACCCCGGCAATCCGGGCGTTGGTTCAGGATCTGAATATCAAGCGCAAAGCCGCCTATACCGAACGCGCGCAGGCGACGGGCAGCACGGTGGAGCAATTCGCCTTTACCAGCGGTTGCAACTTGATCGCGAACACCAAGCCGGGCGAGAAATACCAAGCGCCCGACGGCCGCTGGCTGACCCGCGACGGCAGCCCGCCGGTGCGCAACGCCAGCTGCCCGTAACACGTCAAGCTTCCAAGGGCGCCCGCGGGCGCCACATGCCGCCGCGCCCCTAAACGCGGCGGCATTTTGGTGCGCCTGCGCCGCGACATTTTTGTGCACCTGCGCACAAGCATTGACTTAATCGGGCGTCATTCCTAAACGGACCGCGCCTTAGGGGTCCCCCGAATTTTCGGGCCTTTTTTCGCAGGCGGAATCGGGGCTTTCCGGTTCTGTTTCAGGAGGATGGCACAAAATGACGGGGAACGGCAGCGATCCGGAACTTGGCTCAGAGGATTCGCGCCTGGTCTCGCTCAACAAGCGATTGGACCGGGCCGAAGCCGCAGAGGCAAAACGGACCGCGGTGAACGCCGGACCGGAATCCGATGCCAATTACCGGCTCGGCAACCGCGTTCTGGCTGAACTGCTGGGCGGATTGATCGGCGGCGCCTTGTTTGGCTGGCTGATCGACCGCTTCGCCGGAACGTCGCCCTGGGGTTTGTTGGTGATGTTGTTCTTGGGCATAATCGTGGCCTTTCGGAACATCATTCGCCTGTCCAAGACGCCGCCCAAATAGCGGGGTGCGCAAGATATTTTCAGCGAGACGGCGAACCAGCCGCCTCGCCAGACGCGTGGAGTGAAGAGTGGCGGCGGAATCCGGCAAGATCGACCCGATGCACCAGTTCGAGGTGACCCCGCTCGGCGGCGGGTTCAACCTGGGCGGGCACGACATCCTGTTCACGAATAGCGCGCTGTGGATGGTGATCGCGGCGATCGCACTTGGCCTGTTCATGTGGGGTGGCATGCGCCGTCAGCTCGTCCCGGGCCGCTGGCAGGCCGCGGTCGAGGGCTTCACCGGCTTCATCTCGAACATGATGATGGCGAATATCGGCACCGAAGGCCGCAAATATACGCCCTATGTCTTCTCGCTGTTCATGTTCATCCTGTTCTGCAACCTGCTTGGCATGTTGCCGTTGGGCGTGCTGGGACTCCACCCCTTCACCGTCACCAGCCACATCGCGATCACCGGCGTTCTGGCGCTGATCAGCTTTGCGATCGTCCTGGTTGTCGGTTTCTGGCGCCACGGTCTGCACTTCTTCTCGCTGTTCGTGCCGCACGGCACCCCGCTGCCGATGATCCCGATCATCGCGCCGATCGAATTCGTGTCGTTCATGGTCCGCCCGTTCAGCCTCGGCCTGCGTCTGTTCGTTGCAATGACCGCGGGTCACGTCCTGCTCAAGGTGCTGTCGGGCTTCGTGATCAACGGCTTCAACGCCGAAACGCTCTGGCTCGGTTCGATCGTGTCGGTGCTCAGCTTCATCCTGATGATCGGGATCAGCGCGCTCGAGCTGCTGGTCGCGGGCATCCAGGCCTATGTTTTCGCCCTGTTGACCTCGCTGTACATCAACGACGCGGTCAACCTTCACTAAGTTACGTTTAATATCAAACGATTACACCAAGGAGTATTTATAATGGACGCAGAAGCAGCAAAGCTGATCGGTGCCGGTCTGGCAGCCATCGGTGCCGGCATGGCCGCCATCGGCGTGGGCAACGTGTTCGGTAGCTTCCT
>Ga0265296_1004488_pt1 | contig 12109 bp, 11 predicted proteins | sample MunlanPumphouse1_FD_189073 | JGI IMG/M metagenome (GOLD analysis project Ga0265296, IMG submission 189073) | Groundwater microbial communities from a municipal landfill in Southern Ontario, Canada - Pumphouse #1 | ecosystem: Environmental > Aquatic > Deep subsurface > Groundwater | place... | reverse complement strand
CGACCACGTCGACGCCCTGCGCCGCCGCATCGGCCGTCACCCGGACAAGGCCATCCTGGGCTGCACCCACTATGAGATCGTGGCCGACCTGTTCGCCGCCGCCCTGCCCGCCGGGGTCCAGGTGATCAGCCAGCCGACCGCCGTGGCCGACTCGCTGGAACGCTATTTCGCGCGCCATCCCGAATACGACCTGGGGAACTCGGCGCGCCGCGACTTCCTGACCACTGGCGCCCCCGGCCCGCAGTCCGACCTGATCGCCCGCTTCTGGGGCGCGCCGCTGACGTTCGACGCCGCCTGAGGCAGGGGCGCCGGGCCGTGCGCCCTGCCCCATGCGCCGCCGTCATCCTCGGGCTTGACCCGAGAATGACGGCGGCGGCCGGGGGTGGCGGACGACGCTAGGACCCGTTCGATTGCACCATGGCGCGAAAAAAACAGTGCAATTGGTGCAATAGGGCCGGAGCGGAGGTCGGGCGCGTTTCGTCGAACCGCTCAACGTCTTCTTGCCCACTCCAGACTCTGTCAACGACCAGAGCGCATCATAGCGGCGGGCCGAACCTCGGCGCGTCCGAGCGGGATTTCACGGCGCGAACGCCCGCTGTGGCTAGGGCCGGGGCGTCGGCGAAAAGAATATCGCTCACGCTCGGATCGCCCCGCATAGCGCCCATTTCCGCTCCCTACCCATAGGGGACTTTCGGGGAGCTTGAACAGCGGCAGCTTCGAGCTGATGGTCGCCCCGAGGCGGCGTCGGCTTGAATGAATTGCTAGGCCTTATTGTTCAGTAAATGAAAACCTACCCCAAGTCGACTCGTCGCTGTCTACCGCCTCTTCGGGGTAACGGAATTCTGCTCCAGCGCCTTCATGCCTGATGGCGCCGACGCCAATCATCATGTTCCAGGTGTTTCCCGCAAATTTTGTGCGTGACACTTGTAGTTGCCTGTGTGTTCCTCTGGCGAATTTTGGTCGATTATTATTTTCAGGACCTTCAAGCCCAAAATATGGCACCCAAAATCCAGCATAGTCTTTGAGCTCCCATGTCGCGGACTCACCCCATCCTTCGTCGGTACGCACTCGTTCTCCCATTTGAGCGGAGAGATGGAAATGGTGGAGATTTCCAGTTTCTGCATGCTCTATGTAAAGATCCAATACCGTGTAATCTTCTGATTTGCCTTTGGCGCAAATGTAGAAGTAGTCGTTATCGTGCATAAGATATATGGAAGCCTGCGCAGGCAGCTCGATCTTTGTCGCTGATTCCCATTCATCATTGCCGCAACGCCCGTCCAACAGGGCCGCTTTGATGGTTGGATTGATAAAGATTACCTCGGAAGCTTTGGCTTCAGTGGCTACGATTGATATCCCGGCGATCAGCAGCAGTGGTTTCAACAGATTATTCATGGGGCTCTTCGTGTTGTTTCGGGTTGGGTAGATCAATGTCCGCTTGCCGGCGACGCATGAAAGTCTGCTTTCGACGACGGGCTCAACTGATCGCTGCAACACACGCAGCGAAGGTCTCCGCTGGCGTCCAATAGAGCAAGGTCTTTCTTGGCCATTCGTTGAGCTATCAGCGATGGCGCTGAGCTGAGCTGAGCTGAGCTGAGCTGAGCTGAGCCTGGCTGTGCAGGGACAGGTCTGTCACCCACCCTTAAGCGAACTTCGGTTCACGCCCCTTAGCGGTCCTTGGCGAAACGTCGAGCCGTCCAAACCGATGCCACTGCAGCTACGACCATAACCGTAGCAACGGTCCAGCCCAGACGGTCAGATGGCCCAGTGAGGAGGCGCGTGATGCCGCCAATGCCAAACAGCACCGCAAACACCCATGATAAAAATTCTCTGCCGTTCATCACGAACCTTGCCCTGTTTGGAAGATGATAGACTGCAAACCACCCTTCCCAGACATTCGGCGGGTCCGCTTCCGTCATCTAGGCGCTCCACCTACTCCTCCGCACGCGCCCCCGGCCGTCGCTGACCAAAGGTCGGGGCCCGTTCCTTTTGCTGGGCCCAGTAGGTCGGGCCGTCGTCGGGTTTGAACATGGTGCGGGGCACGCCGTTACGGTCCACCACGGCGAAGGTGTTGGTCGAAGCCTGATAATAGAGGGTGTCGCCGTTGGGGCGCTTGACCGTCTCGGTCCCCTTGGGCGTCGCCTCGGTGAAGGCCCGCACCTTGGTCAGATAGTCGTCGGCGGACTTGGCGCCGAAGGCCGCGCCGTTGCGCTCGAACAGGCGCTGGACCTTGGCGTCGGCGGTTTCGCGCCGGTTGGGGGTGACGGGCGGCTTGGCTTCTGGCGCCGTCTCGCCGGCCTCGAATGGGCCGTCCGGCGCCGCCGCCGAGATCAGGGCGACCGGCTCGGCGCCTGTCCGATCGCGCGTCTCGACCGCAGAGCCGCCGCTGTCGCAGCCAGCCAGCACCAGCGCCGCCAAGACGCCCGCCATCATCTGAATTCGCATGGGTCACCCTCCCTGAAAAACCCGCCGAACACAGTTAGGCACAAGATTTTTGTTCTGGCAATGTTCCAGAATCATCGCACCCTTGCGCCACGGCTTTGTCTCGACGGCGTCATGTGGCCCCGCTAGAGATTCCCCATGACCGCATCCTCGCTATCCGGCCGCAAGGTCCTGCTGATCGTCGGCGGCGGCATTGCCGCCTACAAGGCGCTGGAGCTGACGCGCCTGCTGAAGAAGGCGGGGGCCGAGGTGATGAGCCTGCTGACCGCCGCCGGGGCCGAGTTCGTCACCCCCATGTCGCTGGCGGCCCTGACCGGCCATCCGGTGCGCCAGGACCTGTTCATGCCCGAGGACGAGACGGCCATGGGCCATATCGAGCTGTCGCGCTGGGCCGATCTGGTGGTGGTGGCGCCGGCCACGGCGGGCCTGATCGCCAAGGCGGCCAACGGTCTGGCCGACGACCTGGCCTCGACCACGCTTCTGGCCACCGACAAGAAGGTGCTGCTGGCCCCGGCGATGAACGTGCGCATGTGGCTGCACCCGGCGGTTCAGGCCAATGTCGAGCGACTGAAGGGCTTTGACGGCTTCCACGGCGTGGCCGTGGTCGGACCGGACGACGGCGAGATGGCCTGCGGCGAGTTCGGGCCGGGCCGCATGGCCGAGCCCGCTGTCATCTTCAACGAAATCGCCCGCCTGCTGGCCGGGCCCGATGGTCGGCCGTTGACCGGCAAGACCGCCGTGGTCACCGCCGGGCCGACCTTCGAGCCCATCGACCCGGTGCGCGGCCTGACCAATCGCTCCAGCGGCAAGCAGGGCTATGCCGTCGCCGCCGCCCTGGCCGAGCTGGGCGCCGACGTGACCCTGATCTCCGGCCCCGTGGCGCTGGAGGCGCCGGTCGGCGTCACCCGTGTCTGGGTCGAGGCCGCGACCGAGATGAAGGCCGCCGTCGAGGCGGCGCTTCCCGCCGACATCGCCGTGATGAGCGCCGCTGTCGCCGACTGGCGCGTGGACGGCGTCGCCTCGGGCAAGATCAAGAAGAAGCCGGGCGGTCCGCCGTCATTGGCCCTGATCGAGAACCCCGACATCCTGGCCGGCGTCTCGGCCCCCGGCCCCCGGCGCCCGAAACTGGTGGTCGGCTTCGCCGCCGAGACCAGCGACCTGGAGGCCAACGCTCGCGCCAAGCTGTCGAGGAAGGGCTGCGACTGGATCGTCGGCAACGACGTGTCCGACGACGTCTTCGGCGCGGACGGCAACACCGTGACCCTGTTCACCCGTGACGGCGCCGAGCCCTGGCCGCGCCAGTCCAAGACCGATGTGGCGCGCAAGATCGCCCAGCGCATCGCCGATCATTTCAAGGCCTGAGAGACTTACAGTCATGACCACCCTCCGCGTCGAACGCCTGCCCCACGCCGAGGGCCTGGCCCTGCCCGCCTATGAGACGACGGGATCGGCGGGCATGGACCTGCGTGCTGCTCTGCCGGAGTTCGAGCCGGTCGTGCTGCAACCCGGCGAGCGCAAGCTGATCCCGACCGGGCTGAAGATCGCGCTGGAGCCGGGTTATGAGGCCCAGGTGCGGCCCCGCTCGGGTCTGGCGCTGAAGCACGGCGTCACCTGCCTGAACTCCCCCGGCACCATCGACAGCGACTATCGCGGCGAGGTCGGGGTCATCCTGATCAACCACGGACAGATCCCCTTCGAGATCCGACGCGGCGAACGCATCGCCCAGATGGTGATTGCGCCCTATGCCCAGGCCGTCATGGCCGAGGTCGAGGCGCTTGACGAAACCACGCGCGGCGCCGGCGGCTTCGGCTCGACCGGGCGCTAAAGGCCGTCAGACCGAGGGCGAAGGCGGCGTGATCTCGCGGTGCAGAACCCGCTCGCGCCAGGCGGTGTAGAGGCCGCTGCCGGCGATCAGGGCGGCCCCGCACAGGGTCGGCAGCGTCGGCGCGTCGCTCAGCAACAGCCAGCCCAGCACCACCGCCCCGACCATCTGCAGATAGTCCAGCGGCGCCAGGGCCGAGACCGGGGCGTGCTGTAACGACGTGGTCATCAGCAGTTGCGCCAGACCGCCGGCCAGTCCGCCCGCCGCCAGAATGGCCAGGACCGCCCAGCTGTGACTGTGGCCGTCGATCAGGCTCAGAACCCCGCCCACGGCGGCGCAGGCGACGAAGAACCAGAAGACGATGGCGGTGGCCGATTCCGTCTTGCCCAGCTGACGCAGGGTGACGGTGACCGAGGCGGCGACGAAGGCGCCGCCAAGCGCGAACAACAGACCGGCCAGAGGCGGCGCCCCCTCGGCGCCCGGACGCACCATGACCAGCACGCCGAGGAAACCCAGACCCACGGCCGTCCAGCGGTGACGCCCCACCTTCTCCTTGAGGAAGAGGATGGACAGCAGGGTGGCGAAGATGGGCGAGGTGAAGCCGATGGTGGTGGCGTCGGCCAGGGGCAGCAGCCGCAAACCCTGAAAGATCAGCACGATGCCCGTGACGCCCAGGGCGCAACGCCAGACGTGAACCATGGGACGGCGGGTCGACAGCGAGGCTAAACCGCCCCGGGCGCTCAGAACCCAGATCAGCACGACCGGCAGGCCGAAGAGCGAGCGGAAGAAGACCATCTCGCCCGCCGAGACGGGCTCGAGCGTCGCCGCCCACTTCATCAGGGCGAACATCAGAGAGAAGCAGAGGGCGGCGGCGGCCCGCAGCACCATGCCATAGCTCGTCCCGTGTCGGATCACGCCGTCAGGCCTGACGGAAGCCGAGCACGTCCTGCATGTCGTAGAGGCCGGGGCGGCGATTGCGCACCCAGGCGGCGGCGGCCACGGCGCCCTTGGCGAACAGGGAGCGGTCGATGGCCGAGTGCGACAAGGTCAGCAGCTCGTCTTCCGATCCGAACAGGACCGTATGCTCGCCGATGACGCCGCCGGCGCGCAGGGAGGCGAAGCCGATCTTGCCCGGTTCGCGCGGGCCGGTGATGCCGTCGTAGGGGGCGGAGCGCACCTCTTCCAGATCGCGGCCCCGGCCATTGGCCGCGGCCTCGCCCAGCATCAGGGCGGTGCCGGAGGGGGCGTCCACCTTGCGCCGGTGATGGGTCTCCAGCACCTCGATGTCCCAGTCGCGGCCGTCCAGACGTTGAGCCGCGTGCTCGACCAGACCGATCAGGATGTTGAGGCCCAGCGAGAAGTTGCCGCTGCGGACGATGGCGATCTTTTCCGCCGCCGCCTCGATCAAGGCGTCCTGCTCCGGCGACAGGCCGGTGGAGCCGATCACCAGAGCCGGGCCGCCGCGCTCGGCGCAGGCGCGGGCGAGTTCGACCGAGGCCTCGGGCGTCGAGAAGTCGATGACGACGTCGCACAGGTTCAGATCAGGCGTCTCGCCGCGATCGAAACGGGTGGCGACCACCACGTCCTCGCGCGCGTCCAGAACCTGCGAAACGGCGCGGCCCATGCGGCCCCGGGCGCCGGAGATGCCGGCGTGGAAGATGTCGCTCACGCCGCGGTTTCTTTCGAGTTCTCGGCGTCGCCGCCCAGGATGTCGGCCCAGAAACGCTTGGCCTTGCCCGCGAAGCTGGAGTTGCGCGGATTCTGGCTCTCGCCGAACGAGGCGGCCAGCTCCTGCATCAGCTCCTTCTGACGCGCGGTCAGATCGGTCGGGGTCTCGACGAACAGTTCCACCACCAGATCGCCGCGCTGGCGGCCGTTCAGGTGGGGCATGCCCTTGCCCTTGATGCGGATGGTCTTGCCGGTCTGGGCGCCGGCCGGCACCTCGACCGGGGCGCGGCACTTGCCGTCGCAGGCCTCGGACACCAGGCAGGGGGCTTCGACCATCCCGCCCAGGGCCGCCACCGTCATCGGCACGGGAACCGTGACCAGAAGGTCCAGATTGTCGCGCTCGAACAGTTCGTGGTCGTGCACCGACAGGAAGACATAGAGGTCGCCGCGCGGGCCGCCACGCTGACCGGCCTCGCCCTCGCCCGACAGGCGGATGCGCGAGCCGTCGTCGACGCCGGCGGGGATCTTGAGGCTGAGCTGGCGGTTCTTGCGGACCTGGCCGTGACCGTGACAGGTCCCACAGGGGTCGGCGATCATCTCGCCCGAGCCGCCGCAGCGGGGGCAGGTGCGCTCGACCTGGAAGAAGCCGTTGGCCTGACGCACGCGTCCCGCGCCGCCGCAGGTGGAGCAGATGGTCGGCTTGGTTCCGGCCTTGGCGCCCGAGCCGTCGCAGACCTCGCAGGTCATGGTGGTGGGCACCGCGATCTCGACCTCGGCGCCCTTGTAGGCCTGCTCCAGGGTGATCTCGAGGTCATAGCGCAGGTCCGAGCCGCGACGCGGTCCGCCCTGTTGCTGACGCCCGCCGCCCCGGCCGCCGAAAGCGTCGCCAAAGGCGTCGCCGAAGACCTGGGAGAAGATATCGTTGATGTCGTGGAAGCCCTGACCGCCGCCGCGTCCGAACGGGTCGCCGCCGCCATTGACGCCGGCATGACCGTGGCGGTCATAGGCCGCGCGCTTCTGATCGTCCGACAGGACCGTGTAGGCCTCGGAAATTTCCTTGAACTTGGCGAGGGACTCTTCCGAACCGCCGTTGCGGTCAGGATGGTGGACCATGGCCAGCTTGCGATAGGCCGACTTCAGGCCCGCGGCGTCGATGGTCCGCTCGACCTCCAGAATTTCGTAATAGTCACGCTGCGCCATCAGGCGTTCGTCCTCTTACTTTCCCGTCGCGTTCGCCGTCCCTGTTAAGCCGAGGATCGTGCGTTCGCGGATGACCCGTTGACCATGCCTGATGACATGGGCGCCCGGTCGAATGATGCAAGTTTTATGAAACGGCCCCGCCTGCCGTCTGGCAAGCGGGGCCGGTCGTCATGAACCGCGTCTGGTTACGCGTTCTTCTTGTCGTCGTCTGCGTCCGAGACTTCCTCGAACTCGGCGTCGACCACGCCGTCGTCGGCGGGGGCTTCGGTCGAGGCGCCGTCTTCACCGGCGCCCTGCTGCGAGGCGTACATGGCCTCGCCCAGCTTCATCGCCGCCTGGGACAGGGCGTTGGTCTTCTCGCGGATGGCTTCCGGGTCCGAGCTGTCCTTGGCCGCCTTCAGGTCGTCCAGAGCCGACTGGATGGTCGCCTTGGTGGCGTCATCGACCTTGTCGCCGTGCTCGGCCAGGGCCTTCTCGGTCGAGTGGATCAGGCTGTCGGCGCCGTTGGTCGCCTCGACCAGCTCCTTGCGGACCTTGTCGGCGGCGGCGTTGGCTTCGGCTTCCTTGACCATCTTCTCGATGTCGGCGTCCGACAGGCCGCCGTTGGCCTGGATGCGGATCGACTGTTCCTTGTTGGTCGCCTTGTCCTTGGCGGTCACGTGAACGATGCCGTTGGCGTCGATGTCGAAGGCGACCTCGATCTGCGGCATGCCGCGCGGCGCCGGCGGGATGCCCATCAGGTCGAACTGACCCAGGACCTTGTTGTCCGAGGCCATCGGGCGCTCACCCTGGAAGACCCGGATGGTCACGGCCGACTGGTTGTCGTCGGCGGTCGAGAAGACCTGGCTCTTCTTGGTCGGGATCGTCGTGTTGCGCTCGATCAGCGGGGTGAAGACGCCGCCCAGAGTCTCGATGCCGAGGGTCAGGGGTGTCACGTCCAGCAGCAGCACGTCCTTGACGTCGCCTTGCAGAACGCCAGCCTGAACGGCGGCGCCCAGGGCCACGACTTCGTCAGGGTTCACGCCCTTGTGCGGCTCCTTGCCGAAGAAGGCCTTCACGGCTTCCACGACCTTGGGCATGCGGGTCATGCCGCCGACCAGGACGACCTCGTCGATGTCCGAGGCCTTGAGGCCCGCGTCCTTCAGCGCCTTGGCGCAAGGCTCGATCGTGCGCTGGATCAGGTCGTCGACCAGGGCTTCAAGCTTGGCGCGCGACAGCTTGATGTTCAGGTGCAGCGGGCCCGAAGCGTTCATGGTGATGAACGGCAGGTTGACCTCGTACTGAGCCGTCGAGGACAGCTCCTTCTTGGCCTTCTCGGCTTCTTCCTTCAGGCGCTGCAGGGCCAGCTTGTCGGTCCGCAGATCGACGCCCTGCTCCTTCTTGAACTCGTCGGCCAGGTAGTCGACCAGACGCAGGTCGAAGTCCTCGCCGCCCAGGAAGGTGTCGCCGTTGGTCGACTTCACCTCGAAGACGCCGTCGCCGATCTCCAGGATCGAGACGTCGAAGGTGCCGCCGCCCAGGTCATAGACGGCGATCTTCTGGCCTTCGTGCTTCTCCAGGCCATAGGCCAGGGCAGCGGCGGTCGGCTCGTTGATGATGCGCAGGACTTCCAGGCCGGCGATCTTGCCGGCGTCCTTGGTCGCCTGACGCTGGGCGTCGTTGAAGTAGGCCGGAACGGTGATCACGGCTTGGGTCACGGTCTCGCCGAGGTAGGCCTCAGCGGCCTCCTTCATCTTGCCGAGGGTGAAGGCCGAAACCTGTTGCGGCGAATAGTCCTTGCCGTGGGCGCGCACCCAGGCGTCGCCCGTCGGGCCCTTGACGATCTCATAGGGCACCATGCCCTTGTCCTTGGCCACCACCGGGTCATCGAAATTGCGGCCGATCAGGCGCTTGATGGCGAAGAAGGTGTTGGTCGGGTTGGTCACCGCCTGGCGACGCGCAGGCTGGCCGACGAGCACTTCGCCGCTGTCCTGGATCGCCACGACCGACGGGGTCGTGCGGTTGCCTTCGGCGTTCTCGATGACCTTGGGGTTCTTGCCGTCCATGACGGCCACGCACGAGTTGGTCGTGCCGAGGTCGATGCCGATGATTTTAGCCATGAGCCTGTCTTTTCACTCCTTGCGGCGGGCGATGCGGCGGCCTTCGAAAAGCGCCGCGCGTGACCGCCCCCAGTTGGGCTGAAAGCCTTTCCGGACATCCGGTCGGGCGGGTTGAATGGTTTTGGTCGAAAGCCCCAAGAATTTCGGGGTTTCTTCCAGACAGGCCCGGATATGGGAAAGACCGCAGGGGCTGCAAGGGTTTCGTGCGGTTCGGGGCGGATTCGGTCGAGTTTCGTGACGCTGGGGGTCCGACAGCCTACATCAGATGGATGAACCGCCCGCTTTATCGCGAAACCCCGACCGGCCTGCCCGGCTTTCGCCTGTGGACCGGCGCGCTGGACGCCGAGGCGCAAGGCCGGCTGCTGGCCGAGGTGCTGGCGGCGGCCGGGACCGCGCCCTTCTATCGCCCCGTTACGCCGGGCGGGCGACCGTTTTCGGTCGAGATGACCGGCATGGGGCCGCTGGCCTGGGTCTCGGACAGGGCGGGCTATCGCTATCAACCGACCCATCCGGTGACTGATGAAGCCTGGCCGCCGATGCCGCAGAGGCTGATGGACCTGTGGGACGCCCTGACCGGCTGGCCCGCGCCGCCCGACGCCTGCCTGGTCAACCTCTATCGTCATGAGGCCAAGATGGGCCTGCATCAGGACCGCGACGAAGCCGACCTGACCGCCCCCGTCCTGTCGGTGTCGCTGGGCGATACGGCGGTGTTTCGCATCGGCCCCGCCGAGGGCGGCCGGACCCAGAGCCTGAAGCTGGCCTCGGGCGACATCTGCGCCCTGACGGGACCGGCGCGGCTCGCACGACACGGGATCGACCGCCTGCTGGCGGGGTCGTCGCAGATGGTTCCCGGCGGCGGGCGCATCAATCTGACGTTGCGGCGGGCGCGCTGAAGAGACTCGACGGCGAGGCGAAAGCCGGGTCACAGTCCTGGCCTGACACCTGAAGCCGCACCGGAGACCCGCGATGACCCTGATCACCCGGCCCGAGGGCCTGAGCGCCGACCAGATCGCCCCCAGCCGCCGCAGCCTGGGCGTGGCGGCCCTTGGCGGCGTCGCCTTCGCCGCCTACGCCCCCGCCGCCCTCAGTCAGGCCGCCCGTCCGATTACGACCGACAGCGCGGGCCTGACCACGGTCAACGTCTCCTATGCCGCGCCCGACGGTTTCGACCTGCCGGCCTTCGTCGCCCGGCCCGAGGGCGAAGGCCCCTTCCCCGTGGTCATCGTCGTGTCCGAGATCTTCGGCGTGCACGAATATATCCGCGACGTCTGCCGCCGCCTGGCCAAGGCCGGCTACGCCGCGGTCGCCCCGGCCTTCTTTGTGCGCAAGGCCGACCCCGCCCCGCTCAGCGACATGCAGGCCATCATGACCATCGTGGCCGCCGCCGGATACGAACAGGTCATGGGCGATATCGCCGCCACCCTGGACTGGATCGGCCGACAAGCCTGGGCGAAGTCGGACAAGGTCGGGATCACCGGCTACTGCTGGGGCGGCAAGGTGGTGTGGCAGGCCGTGGCCCGCTTCCCCGCCCTTGACGCCGGGGTCGCTTGGTACGGCCGCCTGGCCCCCGCCGCCAACGCCACCGAGGATCAGAAGGCGGCGGGTCAGCCCTGGCCCATCGACCTAGCCGCAGATCTCAAAGCCCCCGTACTGGGCCTCTATGGTGGTCAGGACGGGGGCATTCCCAATGACACGGTCAAGGCGATGAACGACGCCCTGGCCGCCGCCGGCAAGTCCGACAGCCAGATCATCCTCTATTCCGACGCCCCGCACGGCTTCCACGCCGACTACCGCGCCAGCTATCGCGAGGCGGACGCCCAGGATGGCTGGCGACGGCTGCAGGCCCTGTTCGATCAGCGGCTGAAATAGACCCTTTCTTCAAAAGAGGCCGGCCCGGGACAGAGGCGGATTCGAGAAGGAACCCTAGGCCGCGCATTCCTTGGGCTTGGTCTCATCCGGGCCGTACATGGCGCAGGACCGGTCGATCTCGCCCTGAATCATCGCGCAGGGGTTGGCGATGTTGCAGGGCGGACGAGTGGCGGGGCTGACCTGGATGCAGCGTTCGACCAGACGCTTCGAGCGCGCCTCGCCGACCTCGGCCAGACAGGAGCCCGGTTCGCCGACGGGCGCGGCGGGCTCTGAAACCACGGGTTCAGGCTTGGGCTTGGGCGGAGAAGCGGGAGCGGGAGCGGGCGCCGGCTCGGGCGTGTAGGGCACGGCGTCGATCGGCGCCTGCGACAGCGAGGCGTCGGCGGTCGGGGTCTCGGCGGGCGAGGGCTCGCTCTGGCCGCACCCGGCCAAAACGAGCGACAGGGCCACAAAGGAGGCGGCGAGGGCGGGGCGCATCATGAGCGGCATGGGACGGGGGTCTCCGTTCGCAGAAGACCCCACCATGCCCCGATCGGCCCTCGCGGCCTAGTCCTTGATCTTAGCGTCCCAGCCTACTTGGCCAGCGCCGCGCGTTGCAGGGCGAACAGGTCGGTGCAGCCGATCTCGGCCAGTTGGAACAGGCGGTCGAACTCGGGACGGCTGAAGCCGCGCTTCTCGCCCGTGGCCTGGATCTCGACGATGCCGCCGGCGCCGGTCAGGACGAAGTTGCTGTCGGCCTCGGCGGTGGAGTCCTCTTCGTAGTCGAGGTCCAGCACCGGCAGGTCGTTGAAGATGCCGCAGGACACGGCGGCGACCTGGTCGATGATGGGGTCGGTCTTCAGCACGCCCTCGTCCTTGAGGTAGTTCAGGGCCGTCGCCATGGCGACCCAGGCGCCGGTGATGGAGGCGGTGCGGGTGCCGCCGTCGGCCTGGATGACGTCGCAGTCGATCAGGACCTGACGCTCGCCGAGCGCCTTCAGGTCGACCACGGCGCGCAAGGAGCGGCCGATCA
>Ga0265296_1004487_pt1 | contig 12111 bp, 10 predicted proteins | sample MunlanPumphouse1_FD_189073 | JGI IMG/M metagenome (GOLD analysis project Ga0265296, IMG submission 189073) | Groundwater microbial communities from a municipal landfill in Southern Ontario, Canada - Pumphouse #1 | ecosystem: Environmental > Aquatic > Deep subsurface > Groundwater | place... | reverse complement strand
ATACACCTCCTTCATTCGTTCGTGCTCATCCCGGAGTTTCTTGAACTCCTCCACGATCTCGTCGTACCTGCCGATCCGCTGGTGGATCGAGAACAGGACCGGGTAGAGGGGGAGGACTACACCAAGGATGAGCCCCAAGATTTCCGTTTCCATGATACGGTGGCTCCGTGAAAAAATCCAGAAGAAGTCTGACGCTCTTGGGGGCTCGAAGAACCCTTGCGGGTTCTTCTCATCCTCATGGTCCTGATGGACCATTCGGATTCTGCCCCCGCCGCGTGGGCATCCCCCGGTTGCGATGCACCTGAATTACCGGAGTAAATCCGATGGATTACTCCGTTTGTCAGAGGCCTCGCAATGCGCCCTGTCCCCCTACGGGGGACTGGTGGCGCAAAAGGGGAGCAATCTCTTCCGGAATTTTTCGGGATGTGAGCTCCATCTTCAGGTCCTGATGGACCTTCACGCGAGCGCCGCCACCGTGTCGGCCCAGGTCTCGACCCGGGTCCGGATCGCATCGTCCGAGTACGAGGTGATGCTGACGCTGTCGCGCCCGAAGGTGACCATATAGATCTCCCCGTTGGCATCGTGGCACTTCAGGGTGGCCGAGTAGGTGTCGTGGGCCAGGTCGTGGATTGCTGTGCCCCCGTGTGCGGTAGCGATCGCGGTGCTTGCCACCAGTGCTGCTGCACCGGCGGTGAACCCGGCGATGGTGTTGTACTTGCCGGACTCGTTTCCCACGGTCTTGGCGTCGCCATCCTGGTAGATGACCTTCGCCACGTAGTTCTCGCGGCTCTTCTCGACCGGCTGGTGGGTGACGCCTGCACTCTCGTATGAGGTGCAGTTGAACGGGTTGTCGGTGATGACCGCCTGGACAATTGTGTTGAACGCGGTCACATCGGTGATCGGGCTCGCAAGGGTGCGAACCGCTGACTTTACGGTTGTTTTCTGTACGAAATCTGCCATAGTTGTTTACCTCCTATTTTTTTTGCTTCGTTGCGGGTTCGGTTCGACCAATCTCATTCTGGAAGTGGACTCCGCCCTCATCCGGATTTCTGGGGTCTTTCCGAACCCCTTCGTCTCGGGGCCCTTTGACATATCCATATAGGATGTGGGAGGCAATGGGCTTGGATGAATAAATTTTGAAACACGAAAACGGGGGATTTTGCAAAGGATTGGGGATAAACGGAGCGCGGATATTGGGAATTGGGGTGCGCAAAAATGTTAATGAGATCTAATTACCGGGGGCTCCCTGCCCGAGTTTGCCAGGGAATGGGTGGGAATTGGTGTGCGTAAAAGTTGTACGTATCCAAATTTTCATCGGCGGCATCATCAGATTGGCGATGCCTTGAAACTGGACGTTTTATCAGGAAATCGAAATGGGTTTGAATCGGTATGGGGATTATGTCGTGTCGCTTCTGGGATAACTGGAGTAGATGGACGGGGATAATTCATCGCTTGGGACGGTTTTGTATAATTTTCTGTTTTTTATCCCGTTGTTTCCATAGCATTTTTTACATTCAAATATAAATGACCAGTAATGATCACTGAAGCTGACACCTGTCGGAATTACATCCTGCCCAAACTCTATGATGCAGGCTGGACCAACGAGCAGATCAGCGAACAAAAATCATTCACCGACGGCCAAATTTTTGTATCAGGGAACACCACACGACGGGGAAAATCAAAACGTGCGGATTATCTTTTGCGCATGACCCGGAATTTTCCTATTGCAGTTCTCGAAGCGAAAGCGGCCTACAAGAAACCCGGCGACGGTCTTCAGCAGGCCAAGGATTACGCTAAGATTCTCGATCTGAAGTTTGTCTATTCGACAAACGGCCATCGTATTATTGAGTATGATGATATCACCCACATCGAGAAAGAGATAGACAAATTTCCCACACCCGCCGAACTCTGGAAACGACTCAAACAGGATGAGGGAATTGCGGATGATGTTGGAGATAAGATCCTCGAACCCTTCCATCACATTGCAGGGAAAATTCCCCGGTACTATCAGGAGATCGCGATTAACCGCACAATCAAAGAGATATATCGTGGCCGGAAACGTATCCTTCTCACTCTAGCGACCGGGACGGGGAAAACAACAGTCGCATTCCAGATCATCTGGAAGATCTGGAACCAGAGATGGAACAAGGCTGGCGAACACCGGCGCCCGAAAATTCTCTATCTTGCTGATCGTAATGTCCTTATCGACAATCCTAAGGACAACGAGTTTACTGACTTTGGAGATGCGCGGTGGAAGATACAGGGTGAAGCGAATAAGAGTCGTGACGTATATTTTGCCATTTACCAATCCATTGCCGCTGATGAGAACCGGAAAGGATTGTTCAAAGAATATAGTCCGGACTTTTTCGATTTAATTGTCGTAGACGAGTGCCACCGGGGGAGTGCCAAGGATGAGAGCAACTGGCGGGAGATCCTGGATTATTTTGTTCCTGCGGTGAAACTCGGGATGACCGCAACACCGCTCCGAACGGATAATGTGGATACGTACCAGTATTTCGGAAATCCCATTTACACCTATACGCTGAAACAGGGCATCGAAGATGGATTCCTTGCACCGTATCGGGTTCACCGGATTGTGAGCTCAGTGGATGCAACAGGCTGGCGTCCTTACAAAGGCCAGAAGGACCGTTTTGGTCATGAGATTCCCGGAGGGGTATATGAGACTTCGGACTTTGAGCGGATCGTCTCGTTCCGGAAACGGACGGAGGCAGTAGCCCGTCACCTGTCGGAATATCTTAAAAAAGAGGACCGGCTGGCAAAGACGATTGTCTTCTGTGTTGACCAGGAGCATGCCGACGAAATGCGACGGGCCCTTTCAAATAATAACTCTGATCTGCTGGGGAAATATCCCAACTATGTTGTAAGGATCACTTCCGATGAGGGGGAGATTGGCAAGGGATTCCTTGACGATTTTATGGATATTGAGACAAAGGACTCGTCTCCTGTTATTGCAACAACATCCAAACTCCTGACTACTGGTGTGAATATTCCGACTTGCAAAAACATTGTGATCTTTGCTACGATCAACTCGATGACCGAGTTCAAACAGATCATTGGTCGGGGAACCCGCATCCGTGAGGATTACGGGAAGATGTTCTTCACCATTCTTGATTATACCGGCAGCGCGACCCGGTTGTTTGCTGATCCTGACTTTGATGGGGAGCCCATCATTCTCACAGAGGAAGAGATTGACGAGAACGGTGATCCGGTCTCTGCGACCGAACCGGTTGTTCAGCCGGTTCCAGAACCGGTTCCACAGCCCCGTGAAAAATGGAGGCCGAAGATCTCGAACGATGACGAGGGCCGTAACCGGAAATATTACGTTGACGATCTTCAGGTTGAGATCACCACTGAGATGGTATATGAACTCGACAGCAGCGGCAACCGGCTCCGGACTATTGAATTCACGGATTACACCCGGGAGCAGGTGAAGAAATTATACCCGTCATTCGATGCACTCCGCTCCCACTGGACAACATCAGATGAGCGGAATGCGATCATCGAAAGTCTTGCCGATCGCGGGATATCATTCGAGCATCTCGCGGAAGTTACGAAACATCCGGAGGCCGATCCCTTTGATCTTCTCTGTCACGTTGCGTACAATACCCCGATCCGGACCCGTAAGGAACGGGCTGATAAGGTAAGAAAAGAGCGGGCTGCATTTTTTGAGAAGTACAGCTTGCCGGCACGGGAGATTTTACAGGAGATCCTCGATAAATATACCGAATACGGGTTCGAGCAGATCGACAACATGAACATACTCAAAGTCCCACCGATCAGCAGACACGGGAACGCGATGGAGATTGCGCAGGCATTCGGGGGAGTACCCGAGCTGAAGAAGGCGCTTGCGGATCTCCAGACGATGATTTACGCATAATTCAGGTGATTTTTTACGGCGAAGGTAAAGAAAGCAGAGACTCCGGTCACGACCGGGCAACAACTGGCGAGTATCATTAAATCATGCCGGGACACCATGCGCAAGGACAAGGGCCTGAACGGTGACCTTGACCGGATCCCGATGCTGACCTGGATCATGTTCCTGAAATTCCTCGATGACATGGAGAAGATTCATGAGACCGAGGCACAACTGAAAGGAAAACCTTTCGTCCCGGCCATCGACGCGCCGTACCGCTGGCGTGACTGGGCAGAGAAGTCCGACGGGATCACGGGCGATGACCTGATCGCGTTTGTGAACCAAGACGAAGCGATACGCCCGGACAGTACGAAGGGCAAGGGTTTGTTCAAGTACCTAAGATCCCTTCATGGAGAGAATGGTGGCGACCGTCGTGATGTAATCGCCACCGTCTTCCGGGGCACCGTAAACCGAATGACAATCGGGTACCTGCTCCGCGACGTTATTAACAAGATCAACGGTATTCACTTCACCTCATCGGAAGAGATCCACACCCTCTCGCATCTCTATGAATCCATGCTGAAGGAGATGAGGGACGCGGCAGGAGACTCCGGAGAATTCTACACGCCGCGCCCGGTCGTACAGTTTATTGTCGCAGTTATCGATCCGAAGATTGGCGAAACGATTCTCGATCCTGCGTGCGGCACCGGGGGTTTCCTTGTCGAGACATTCGAACACCTGAAGAGGCATGAGAAAACGACCAAGGATCACGAGCGGATTCAGAAAGGCTCCATCTTCGGAGGCGAAGCGAAGTCCTTACCATATCTCCTTGCGCAGATGAACCTTCTTCTTCACGGGCTTGAATCCCCAAAGATTGATTCCGGGAATTCCTTGCGATTCCCGCTTCGGGAAATTGGGGATTCCGAACGTGTGGACGTTATCGTAACAAATCCGCCGTTCGGTGGCGAAGAGGAGAAGGGGATTCTCGGGAATTTTCCGGATGACAAACAGACCTCCGAGACAACGCTCCTGTTCCTGCAACTAATAATGAGGAAACTCAAGCGCAGTACTGCCGGGAAGAAAGGTGGAAGATGCGGTGTGGTTGTGCACAATGGTACTTTGTTTGCACCTGGAATCGGAGCGCGTGTTAAGGAGGATTTATTAAGAGATTTCAATCTTCACACAATAATTAGACTTCCAAAAGGCGTGTTCGAACCATACACACCGATAGAAACCAACCTTTTATTTTTTGAGCATGGGGGTCCAACAAAAGAAATTTGGTTTTATGAATTGCCATTCCCAGAAGGTCGAAATTCATATTCAAAGACAAAACCTCTGAGATTTGAAGAATTCACACCAGTTCTTGCATGGTGGAACAACAGATCAATAAATCAGAATGCATGGATTGTTTTGATAGATACAATCATTGAAAATAATTTTAATCTTGATCTAAAAAATCCAAATAGAATTAAGGGTGAGATACATCGCGATCCAAAAGAAATTGCAGTTAGTATGATGGCGACTGAAAAGAAGATTTTCACTCTCATAGAAGAAATAAAAATGGAAATTGAGAAGAGGTCGAGTGATGAATGACAGATATCCTCGCATTAAATTAAGAAAATTGTTGAGACAAGTCTCGATTGAAGAAAAAATTTCCTTGGATTCGGAATATAGGATATTAGGAATTAGATGGTATGCTCAAGGGCTTTTTATTAAGTCGAATTTAAAGGGATCAGAAATCAAAGCAACAACTTTATTCCGGGTAAAACCCGGTCTTTTTATCTATAGCAGATTATTTGCTTGGAAAGGATCCTTCGCAATTGTTCCTGATGAATTCGAGGGGTGTTATGTTTCGGGAGAATTCCCCCTATTCGAAATTGATCTACAAAAGATAAACCCCAAATATTTAGAATATTTTTTCAAAATGAGTGAAGTTTGGGATATTGCACTTCAAAAAAGTTCAGGAATTTCAGTATCGAGTAGAAATCGATTGAAGGTAGAAAAATTCTTGGACCTCGAAATACCTCTTCCGCCACTAGATACACAATCTTCCTTGGTTCAAAATTTAATGATATATTTTTCAAAAATCGAGACAGCAAAAACTAACAAACAAGAATTGAATGTTATTTTAGACCGTTTGTTAAAGGATACATTCTTCCAAATCATTCAAAATGCAAAAAAATTACCAATGAAAAATATTGCCCCTCACATCAGAAGACCTGTGAAAATTGATATTAATCAAGAATACCCTGAACTTGGAATCCGATCCTTTGGAAATGGCACATTTCATAAGACGGCAGTTGATGGTGCAACTCTATTGAAAAAATTATTTAAAATTGAACCCGGAGATTTAGTATTTAACAACGTTTTTGCGTGGGAAGGAGCTGTAGCAGTCGCTCAGCCTAAAGACAAGGATAGATTTGGCTCACATCGGTTTATAACCTGTGTTCCAATGAAAGGAGTCACAACTTCGAATTTTTTAAAATTTTATTTTTTAACACCAGAAGGGTTAAAAAAATTGGGAGATGCCTCACCTGGAGGAGCGCTTCGTAACAGGACTCTTGGGCTGAAGTCACTAGAAAATATTGAAGTTCCGATTCCTGATATTAATGAACAGCTGTGGTTTGATCACTTGCACGCTAAAATCGAAGAGGTGAAGCGGTTGCAGTCGGAAACGGAGACACAAATTGCAGCCTTGATCCCGAGCATTCTGAATAGAACCTTTATGGGGGGATAAAATAATATCTACTCGTTAAAAAATTTCACAAAAATTTATTGTTAGTCGTGAAAATCATGGTTGAAGAAGATTCTGGATCCGTGCGATTGGAAAAACAACCCCTATTTTATTGCGAAAAATATGCCTTAAAACCGGATACAGAAGAAGAAGATAAAATCAAAATCAGCAAATTTGATGATGACTCTAATATTCGTGAAGTACTCCGTGATCTTGAAGGAAAAATAATTGGAAAACGTCTTTTATTTTCGGATGTAAATCCCCAAAACTCTTCGGTCAAAAAGTGGATCAATCACTTAAGAGAAAATTATCCCGCATTTGATAAGGATACGGCAGAGGATCTCATCAACACGTTTAGACAGGGATTATACTCCAAATCTAAGGAAAAATTTCGAATAATCGTTGGAATCTTTCTTCTGAAAGATGCCATCCTACTCGTCCATGGTAAAAAGGACCCGGCGATTGCTGAATTCGAAGGAACTATCAATTCGGTAAAACTGATCCTTCATCCTAAAAACATTCTCCGCGTTGCGATAATTAAAGAAGAAAATGGGGTTGTCTTTTTTTCAGCATTTGAGTACAGTAAGAGGTGGAGTCGCTTTCATGCGGAATTCTGGAAGATTGATCCTGAAGACGTGAGTTGGGACGTGCTTGGGAACATTATTCTCCGAATCGAAGTCGAAGGATTTGATCATGGAATGCAGATGCAGATTGAATCACAAGATTTGGATGCAATGATAAAAGACAATCGCATTTCTCCGTCGGGAAATATCAAAATAGGAATATCCGAAGGAAAAATCGTTTCAGTTGATGTTTTCAGAAAAACCTTAGATTTTAATGAGTTCTATGATTTTTATATCACTCAAAAAGAAAATCTCGAAGAACACCGGAAGAAATTCAGAGAATTAATTCAACCAGGCGCTATCCAATCATTTGATGCGAAATCTAAAAACAAGCACAAATTTAAGGACTATGAAGAAAAGGTTGTTGAGATTACATCGGGCGAGCAAGTTATCCATCAGAAGAATCATCCCCAATACACAATTTGTTTCTTTTCTGATGTGTATCCAAGAATTGTCCCTTCGAAATCGTTAATCTCCAAGCTCTATGATGCAATCTTTGAAAATCATCGCTTTGATATTTGGCATGCAGGGGAAGAGACGTCCAGAAGTCAGTATACCATCGGGGCCTTGAATATCTTCAACAACTGTAAGGTTTCCCGAGAATTTGATGAATTAAGCCAAAAATTCCTTAACGTAATTTCTGACGTCTCTGGAAAGAAGGAGAAATATCTTCTCCAATTTCAATTCTGTCAGTTTTGGAAGGCCAATCTCACAAATGAACATCTAAACTCGATGTTTGATTTTATCAGTGAAGATCGACTCATTCCGGAACTAAAATTTGAATTTAAAAACGACGGCTTATTCACAAAAGAGAATCAGCTTGAATTTAAATCTGCGTCAATGTTCAACGGGAATATAATGAAATTTACCAAGGACACTCTGCTTCCGACGATTGATAAGTACATTAACGAGGATGGATTATTAACCCGTAATTGTATTCTATATGGCGTAGAGGATGACAATTCAATAAGTCCCATCTTACATCTCAAAAGCGATATGATTCCAAAGATCGAGCGAATGTCAAATCCTTCACTACAAGGAAAAAATATTCAGATTAAAGCATTCCCGATCCCTGTCAATTCAGGCGCTATATTGCTGATTTTACTACTCCCGATATTGAAGAAAGATTGTGTTTAGAATTATTTCCGGGATTGCCGTGAATCAATGGGTGTTTTCAATACTTTAATATGCTTAAAAAGGTTAGCGTTACACTATGACGTATGAGAACCGGGTCACCCTCTACAACAAAATCGAAGAAGTACGCGGACGTCCGCTCATTACCTATATCACCAGCTCCCGGGCGAATGCCGCCGGAATCATGGCCGCCGATGTTATCCCGGAATTTTGTAAACAGATCAATACAATCCCCAAAGAGAAAACAGAAGTGGATCTTTTACTCGTCAGCAACGGTGGTGATCCCGTTGTATCATGGCGGATCATCAGTCTGTTGCGGGAGCGATTTAAAAAAGTCGGCGTATTGCTCCCCTATCAGGCATATAGTGCTGCAACCCTGGTCGCTCTTGGGGCCGACGATATAGTAATGCACCCGTTCTCAAACCTGGGCCCTGTAGATCCGCAACTTACCGGCCAAAGAGATAAACCAGGAATGCCGGGGATACCAGAACAATTTACTTTCGGAGCTGAAGATCTTTCACATTTTGTCGATTTTGTCAGAAAAGATGTAGGTATATCAGATCAAGAGCAAATGGAGAAAGCATTCGAATTAGTCTGTAAAGAAGTGGGCGCTATCCGTATTGGAATAGCGAAACGAAGCTCCAATCTTGCCTCATCACTTGGCCAGAAATTGCTCAGCCTGCATATGACCGATCAGAACAAAGTGAAGGCAATTTCCGATTCCCTCAACAAATCCTTCTACCATCACGGATATCCTGTGGGAAGAAGCGAGGCAGAAAACATTGGTCTTCCCATCATCGAAGCCCCGGATAATCTGGAAGAGGTTATCTGGAATGTATGGGAGGATATGCAGAATGAAATGAAATGTGAAACTCCATTTAATCCACTGGAAGTTGTTCTGGCGGATCCGGTTCTTAGTCAGCAAATATGCCCGCTGCCACAAATCCAGATGCCCGGAAATCTTCCTCCGGAAATGGCTAACCAGATTTTCCAGAATATCATGCAGCAGCATGTAAAAATCACAACGATAAATCCCATCGAATACGAACTATTCCAGGCCGCTGTTGAGAGTGCCCGTATCCGAAGTGAATTCAAGACAAAACTAAAGATATCGGCAATGAGAATGCCAGATATGAACATTAATATCAACGTAGCGCCAATTTCAAGTAGCTGGAAGACAATCAAGCAAGCATAATATGGGGGTGTTTTGTATGCAGATGCAGTACTCGCAATTTGATTCTACCAATAATGAACAAGTACTGTTAAAATCAGTAGGTCCCTACCGGCAGCAGGTTTCTGGCAGTTTAATCTGTGAAGCCCCGGCTCTTCCCCATATCGAATGGGGGAAAACGACCCTTGTTGGCGTGAATGAGATCTATTCCGTCCCGATGGAATGCATAAGACGCCCTGAAGAGATCGGGGGAGCATTATCTCCCGTTGAGTTACAGGTACTCGAAGAATCAATGAGCCGATACAGTCAGGCTCTTGATATCTTAAGTCGGCACTAATTTACAAATTTATTTTTTCTCCAATCCATTGTTCAACTTCTTTGAGTGAACATTCATATCTCCCGATTTTTTCAACAAATGCCGCAATTTCTTCATTGCTGCAATTTATCTGATAGGCGTTTGAATCTAATTTTAAAATCAGCAGTGCCGTTAACAGAGCGGTGCGTTTGTTTCCCTGAAAAAAAGGATGTTCTGATGCGATTTTGTATAAAAACCATGAAGCCTTGCGGATCGTTTCGGTTTTTCGCGCTCCGACAGACACGATATATTCAAGGGTTCCCTGTTCCCGAATCACCCCTTCAAATCCTAAATCCTCGGGGCGGGTACTCTTCATGATTACCCGAACCTGAATTTCTATGATTTTTTCGATGGTGATTTTTTCCATTTGACAATCTCTTTTTTATTCAACAGTCCGTAATGTGCGCCGAATTTACTATTATATTCTCGAATATTTGAATATCTTATATCCATCTTTTTGAAGAGTGCAAAATTTTCACACTGATTCTCCTATACCTAAATCAGACCCCTTGCCATTTCTCCGGCCAGCCGTTTCCACAGGATCTTAACCAACCCTTCATCCAATAGGCAATATTTAGACGTTTTTTAGGGGCTGAAATACCCCCCATATGGGTAAAATACCGTTAATTCAGCCCTCGTTCAAAACCAGTACTCTATAATTCGCCAAAAAACGCGAGTATCAGAAAACCTGTTTTTTAAAATGGGCTCCGATTGGCAAACGAAGCGTTTTGCGGGCAGTTATTTTTCAGGGGGAGAGTAAGTCCCGGACACCCAAAAAAAGAGGGGTTACTCCGGTGCACACCTCATGAGGGATATGATACGAGGCCCGCGGGAAATTACTGTTTACACAAATCTTGAGTGAAAAAAAAGAGATTAATCGACTGCTACCATCACTTCGGAGGCCTTGACGACTGCGTAGACCTTCGATCCTTCCTTCAGCTTCAGGTGTTCAGCGGAAGTGGTAGTGATGGTGGAGACCATCTCGTGGCCTCCGCCAATGGTGATCACAACTTCGGTACTGACCGGTCCCTTCTTGATGGACTTCACGGTACCCGGAATCTGGTTTCGTGCACTGATCTTCATGGTTTTCACCATGCGATAATGTTTGTGTGAGTTGGTAACCATTCGGTTGTAACCAATTTGAAAAAGGTTCTGGATTAAAACAAATCGTTGATATCTTCCACTAGGTACTGAAGGATTATGAATGCGGATTCCTGCATGGGGTACCCGGATCCACGGACTATTTCTGCCGGCCCTGCAAAAATACCGGTGACCTGAATGACTGGAGAACAACGCGATTTTAATATTGTTGCGGCATCCTGGGATGCGAATCCCGTACGCGTGAAACTGGCGCACGATGTGGTCCGGGCAATCCGTGAGACCATTCCGTTAAAGCCGGAGATGGATGTGCTGGACTTCGGGTGCGGAACGGGGCTCTTAAGCCTGGGTCTCCTCCCGATGGTCCATACGATAACCGGTGTTGACAGCTCGCAGGGTATGCTCGATGTGCTGGAGGGTAAGATCCGCGAGCAGGGATTCAGCACAATGAAGACCTGTCGGGCGGACCCTGAGCACGGCGATCCCCTGCCCGGACAATTCGATCTCGTGGTGAGCAGCATGACCTTCCATCATATGCAGAGGATTGAACCTCTGCTGGATTCCCTGTTTGCAGCAATCAGACCCGGCGGGCGGATCGCTATTGCCGATCTCGACTGCGACAACGGTAAATTCCATGACTCCCCGGAGGGTGTATTCCATAACGGGTTCGATCGGTGCGTCCTGAAAAACCTGTTTGAAAGAGCAGGGTTTGTGGCACTCCGGAACCGGACCGCAGCCATTGTCCGTAAACCGGCTTCTGATGGGGAGACCAGAACGTTCACGGTGTTTCTCATGACCGGGCAAAAACCCGGGTAACTTCCCATTAGGTTCCTGTAAACACGGATACAGGACAGCATCGTTCAATACCGTTGGGATGGAATTTTAATACGAGCGTGGGAAACGGGATGGCAAAGGTACTCATATCGCCGCTGAACTGGGGTCTGGGCCACGCCACCCGCGACATTCCGATCATCAGGACGCTCCTCGCACACGGGCACGAGGTAACCATTGCCGCATGCGGGAATGCCCGGTCGGTGCTGGAACAGGAATTCCCCCATTGCACCAGCCGTGATTTTCCGGATTACTCCGTCCCCTTCAGCGCAAACAGTCTCTTTCTTGCCC
>Ga0265296_1004484_pt1 | contig 12120 bp, 13 predicted proteins | sample MunlanPumphouse1_FD_189073 | JGI IMG/M metagenome (GOLD analysis project Ga0265296, IMG submission 189073) | Groundwater microbial communities from a municipal landfill in Southern Ontario, Canada - Pumphouse #1 | ecosystem: Environmental > Aquatic > Deep subsurface > Groundwater | place... | reverse complement strand
TCCAGCGACGCGCCTATGGACTTAAAGATGAAGAATATCTGCGGCTGAAAGTGCTGACTTGCATGTTAAAAGAAATTTAACTCCAAAATTATTCAAATATTTACCCACACGATTTGGAGAAGAGCCATTTTTTGTAAATTTGACCGTAAAGTTCGGAGCCGCGGATTCTGAATAAGAAGCATGGGCGGCAGATACCCAGTAATGAGAAGTTGAATTACGAGTCGAAAGCGTACCGTAGCCCACTCGATCGTAATCACGACCGGCCACCCAGCCCACAATGTCAGCAACGGGAATGGTGATTAAATCCAGAGTCAAAATTCCCCAAGAAAAACCGATGGAAATTTCCGGACCGGTCACTTCTGCAGACACACCAGAGGGAAAAAAAGCGAAAAACGCCTCAGTCGCCAAAAAATATCCAGTAAACGTCAAAAATCTATGCATGACATCTCCAGAGAATGGGTGAGGAAAAAAGAACGAACCCATTCAACTTAATCACATTTAAATGAAATCATCAAGAAAAATCCCGCGCTGGTTGGCGGGGAAAGAAGAGAAACGGAAGGAATTATGGAACCTTTTCGGTCTGGCGGAAGCCAAAGATGGTTCCAATAAGCCAGGTCGCGACGGAAATAGCGATGGCAAACCAGAGGTGATAGCGCAGTTCTTCGAGCACACCCACCACGGCTACGGTCATGAAACCAACAGCGCCAAGGATAAAGATATCCAAAATCAAATACAGCAGGCTTTTGAAGAACTTTTGGCGCCAATATTGGCGGGTTATGGACACGCAAGCGCCGAAGAAGTAAGAGGTGGCTGCAAGACCAAGAAGAAAAAGAACAGCAAAACCCGGTGAAGATTCGAACATGTGATGTCCTTAGTTGGAGTTTAAGGTGGAAACTATCGTATTTTCTTCGCCTTTAGGAAACCGAGGATGGTTGCGGCCAGCCAGACAACGACAGAAACGGCGGTCGTGAACCAAAAACGATAATGCAGCGCTTCTTCGGCCATGGTAATTACGCACACAGCAAAAAGACCAACAAACACGAGAAACATCGCAGTAAAAACCAGAGCCAACAGAAAGCCAAAAAAACCACCACCCCAGCTCTGACGAGTCAAAGACACGCCGGCTCCAAAGAGGAAAGAAGATACCACATAAAGGATGACAAATAAAAGGACAGAAACGGATGTTGGTTCGAACATGTGGTAAATCCTTCCTTGTTTTTTAGTGAACGGGAAAGAACGCTTTTGTTATTAAATCACGGTTTAGTTATAAAATCAACCTAAATTTTACGACACAAATAAAAACCTGCCAGGACGAAGCAGGGCGGGGGAAGACAAAAGATCGCTGGATCGTGACCGAATTGTTGAATTAGTCACGTAAGGCGAGAACAAAAAGACAAAGAAGTCCTAAAACCCCGATGCAAACACCGAGTAACGAGGGAAATAACGAATTAAAAAACAAGTCTTACAAATGGTCAGTGGGGCAGTGCCCAGCGAGGTGAAGAAAGAATAAAACGATGTGTCGTACAATGAAACTTAGACGACACTTGGCTGGGGGTTGGCTTGGCGTAGGCGGCTTTCTGGCACTATCGGGCGTTAAAGGGTTTTAATTAAATAACCGCAATCCCCCAAATCCTTTAATCCCATCCTCCTTCGCCGGGCTACGGAGGACGCGGTAAATCCCAGTTCAGACAACCAAACCTCAAAAAACCCGAGCTCCTAAAACGCGCTGTACGAAAACAGAGGTATTGGCATACCTTAATTTCAGATAAAAACAGAGGGCTTCGTGCGACCATCTATTAGAGGCAGCTGGAGACCTTAAAATGGCTTACCAATACTTCGGTCATGACCCAGTTGTCCATTCAGAAGATAAAATGAAAATTTCAATCAGACCGTCCAGCGATAAGGCCGATCGGCCTTATCGCCAGGTGTCGATGCTTCGATCGGTTTAATATAAAAAGTTGCCTTCCCCAAACTTGCGGCCACAAAAAACCTTGTGTCGTAAAATAACAGACACAAAAAAAGAGAGATGAATCCCCTTAATGTCTAAAACCCTTTAGTCCCCTGGTGCCACTTACCCAAACCAACCCCCCTCAGTCCTTCTCCAACAACCCCCGCGCCAACCGCTTCCCTTCCTCCACCCCCGGCTGGTTGTAAGCGTTCACGCCAAAAAATTCACCGGCATAGGCCGTGGCGATCATAAAAAATTGGAATAGAGCGCCTAAAGCTTCGGGCGAAACAGAACGAATCGAGATCGTGGCGTTTGGCCGTTTGTTTTTAGTTAAAGCTCCGATTGTTCCATGAATTTCCGCATTGATTATTGTCGCTAAATTTTTTCCAGCGACATATTCAAGACCTGGCATACCCCTAGGAACCTTTACACGCGCGCCGAACTTCTCGACTTTGATAAAAGTTATTGTCTTGTTATTCGGACCTTCGTTATAAAGTTGAATCTGCGAATGTTGATCGATTGTCCCCAAGGCGGCTATCGGAGTCGGTCCGGTAGTTTTTTTGCCTAACGATTCGGCCCACAACTGGCGATACCAATTGGCAAAATACGCCAAATGATCGCAGTAAGGCATTAAGACATTAATATGCTTACCGGTTTGAAATGAAAGATATTGCAGGCCGGCAAATTTGGCCGCGTCGAGTGTTTCAACGGCGCGAGCGCCGGCTAAAAGTTTAGCCACCAGCACGCCACCACAAGCAGCTGGAAATAAACCGACAGTTGATAAAACCGCAAATCGACCACCGACATTTTTCGGGTGCTCTAAAACTTCATAGCTTTGTTTTTTAGACCAAACATCGAGTTTGCTGCCTTTATCAGTTGTCACAAAAATATGAGCACAATGTTTTTTTATGCCAACGGCGCGAATTAAACGATCGCGAGTAATCATAAAGTTAACCATGGTTTCAAGAGTTGAACCTGATTTGGAAACAATATTAATGGCCGTTTTTTTCCACTCTTTAGCCGATAAATTTAAAACCGTGGACACAGTATCCGGATCAGGGTTGCTTAAAAAAACCAATTCCATTTTCTTGCCAGGAATTGCCTGCCAAATCGCTCTGGCCCCAAGATCAGATCCGCCAATCCCGATAACAATCAACCGTTTAAACTTTTTTTGAACTTCTTTAGCTTTTTGTTCAATAGCCTTCAAACCAGCCGTATCGAAAGGCAAATCAAAAAAACCTTCTCTTTTTGAAACGCGAAGTTCTTTTAACCGTCTATCGGCCTTTAAAATTTTTCCCGACAACGAACTAATTTCGTCTTTCGAAAGGCCAACGAACATGTTGACAAAATCGAATTGGAGCAAAGACATATTTTTTTATTTACTAAATCCAACTTCTAACTTCTAACTTCCAACTTCTACTTATAGTATACATGATCCCCAAGCCTAACATCAATATATTCCAAACCAGCCGGATCTTTAATTTGATCGCGAAGAATGGCTAAAGTACTGTCAGTTTGTTTTAAAACATCACTATTAGGATCAAATAAAATATAAAAACCGCTGCTGGTTACAGCTTTAAACCAGGCTCCAACATCGCGATTTAATTCAAAACGTTCAATGGGAAGTTTAGCCGCGGTCAAAGTTTCAAAAAATAAGCGGACGTTTTTAACTTCATTTTCAGACAAAGTGCTGTCGCCGATAACCACCGAATTAGCCGCCAAATCTCGAAAAACAAAAATCTTGTTCAACTCAGGCATTAAATTAGCGTCTTTGGTTACGCCATAAAGCAACGGCGGATTCATAATTGTTGTCGCCTCTTCGGTCGAGGTAGCTCGAATAACTTGTCCGGTTTGATCAACCAAATAGGAATTTTCCGCAGTTAACCAAAGAAACGAGGAATTTTTTTCTTTTAAAATTATTGCCAAGGAGTGCCCTTCCCTTTTGACTTCAAGAGAAGAAAAAAAATAATCTTTTTCCAATTTTTCTTTTAACTTTTTTTCGCTAAAAAGAAAACGGTTGGTTCTTTTAAAAATAAACAAGGCGCGCGAATTTAAATAATTTTCCGCTATTTCCCTAATATCTTTGGGATTAACAGATTCGGCTCCCTCAACTCGAACAGAAGTAATGGAAAAAACCGGGGCGGTAAAGAAAAAACTGGTTAAGGCAATGGTTAAGCCAAGGGCAAGGCCGGTAATAATAAAAGGCCATTTGTAATGTTTAGAGGTTTGACGAAAATACGGATTTCTAAAACGCCGCGCCTGGTAAGGCGCCATTTGAGCCTTGCGAAAAAAATTACGGCGTTTTTTTGGACGATTAAACCACATATCTTTTGGAAAATTCTAAATTCTAAGCACTAAATTTTAAATAAAGAGGACTTGATTACCTGTGTATTTTAACGGTTTTTTTGGATTTTGCCAATGAAAAAGATAAGGGGGCATTATAAAAGCTATACTTTAGTCATGAAATATGATATTTTGGCTTTAATAAAGGAAATGTAATGAATATGAAAAGACAATTAGTTATTATCCCCGGCTGGAGCGGCACAAAACAGTCGTGGAAGAAGTTTGCGGAAATAGCTCAAAACGACTTTGAGGTTTTTTGTTTGGAAATGCCTTGTTTTGGGGATAATCCTTGCCCGAAAGATATTTGGGGCGTGGCCGAATACGCGGATTATGTTGCAGAAAAAATTGCCAATCTGGAGAAGCCAATAATATTAGGCCATTCGTTTGGCGGCCAGATCGCCGTTAATTTGGTTTCGCGAAAAAAGGATGTTTGTGGCGGCCTTGTTTTGAGTGGGGCGGCGGTGCTTAGACCGAAAAATAATTTTAAGAAAGTTGGTTTCTCACTGTTGGCTAAAATCGGAAAAATTATTTTTTCTTTGCCGGTTTTGAATAAATTGGAAAATTTGGCTAAAAAAGGGTTGTATAAATTGGCTGACTCCCCGGATTATAATAAGACCGAGGGAATTAAACGCGAAATATTCAAAAAAGTTGTTCACCAAAGCCAAGAAGAAAAGTTGCCAAACATACAAATTCCGACCATGGTCGTTTGGGGTTCTCGCGACAGCTATATTCCGCTGGCCGAAGGAAAAAAGATTGCTTCCGTGATTCCCAAGGCAAGTTTGAAGATTATTAAAGGCGGAAAACACGGACTTCATATTCAAGAACCAGAAAAATTGCTCGAGGCGATTAAAATTTTTTCATTGGAAAATCAGATATGACTACTTGGTTTTATATCATAGTAATGAGCGCGTGGGTGGCAGTGGCTTTATTTGACTATTGCGAGTTTTGCTATCTTTGGCAATTAAAAGAATACCGTCTGGATCGTTTTCGGGATTTTATTTCAACCAGACAAGGTAAAGATTTCGTTAAAAGTTACTTAATTGGCGGGAGAATGTTGTTTTTTGTTTTGGTGATTTTTGTTTGGTTTTTGAAAATTAAAATTGCCTCTCCTTTATTTTTTGTCATTATCATCGTTGAAGCAATTCGCTTGGCGCATAAATTTTTTCAAGGGCAAATTCGATATCCAAAGAGAACCGCTAAAAGCGCAATAATCGTTACCACTGCTCTGGCTTTGGAAATTTTTGTTTTAGGTTTTTCTACCAGCGCGGTTGGGGTATTATTAATTTTTGCTCTGAGATTTTTTGTCTTGACGGCAATTGTGCTGGCCATGTTTTTACCAACAAAAATAATAAAGTCCTGGTTTGTATTATTGGCCACAAAAAAAATAAAAAAAAATCCTACGCTGAAGGTTATCGGCATTACTGGCAGCTATGGAAAAACGACCGTTAAGAATTTTCTAACTCAAATTTTGTGTGAAAAATTTAAAGTTATAGCCGCGCCTAAAAATATAAACACAGAGATTGGCGTGGCAAGATTTATTTTAAAAAATGATTTTAACGGACAGGAAGTGTTTGTTGTTGAAATGGGGGCATATAATTTAGGTGAAATTAAAATGATCTGCGGCATGGTCAAGCCTGAAATAGGAATTTTAACGGCCGTAAATGAACAACACCTTTCTCTTTTTGGCAGTATTGAAAATATCCAGAAAGCAAAATATGAACTTCTGTTATCTTTGCCAAAAAATGGTTTAGCCATAACCAATTCTGACAATAAATACTGTATGGAGTTTCTGGCTAAGATTAAAAGCCAGGTGATCACCTTCGGCCGGGAAGAAAAAAATAAGCCAGATTATTTGCTCAAAAATGTGGAAAAAAATGGAGATGGTGGGATCAGTTTTTCTTTTGAAACTGCCGGCCTTAAATATAAAATAGAAGCTCCAGTTATAGGTAAACACAATGCCTTAAATATCTGTGCCTGTATTCCAGTCGCCAAACAACTTGGCATGAGCGTGCCAGAAATTTCCAAACAAGTTGAAAAACTGAAACTTCCCGAGGGAACCTTACAAATTAAAAAATATGGCCAGAGCGTTATAATCGACGACAGTTACAATGCCAATCCTCAAGGATTCAGAAGTGCATTAGAAACATTAAAATCGTTCTCCGACGATTTTAAAAAGATTGTAATTACGCGCGGCATGATTGAACTTGGAGAAAAAAGCTCTGAACTTCATGTTGAAATCGGTAAAAAAATCTCCGAAGTTGCCGATGAATTGGTTATAATCGCCAATAATAACGAAAAAGATTTAAGGAGTGGGGCGGAAGGATTTAAAATTAAAATTTTGGATATATATAATACCGACGACTTGCTTGAATATGTTAAAAAGTTTAGAGAAACCAAATGCGCCGTGCTTTTGGAAAATCGCCTACCTGTCGCCATGCATAATGAATTAACCAAAACTTTATAAAGACATGTCAATTTTCAAAAAAACAATTTTTACGGGTTTTTCTCCTAACCTGACCGCTCGCGATACAGCGATTGCTTTATCATATCTTTTGCTTCCACCGAAATGGTCAAAAATAAATTCAGGAAAAAAAGTGGCTTTGGCGGAAAAGGCCCTGGAAAAATATTTCAACATTGAGCATGCCTATACTTTTGACAGCGGCCGTTCTGCTCTTTTATATGGCCTGAAAGCGCTTGGTGTTTCTAACGGTGACGAAGTGTTGGTCCAGGGCTATACCTGCATGGTCGTGGTGAATGCGATTAAGCACGCCGGGGGCAAGCCCGTTTTCGTCGACTGTGGAAATGATTTGAACATGGACGTTAAGGACTTGGAAAAAAAGGTATCGGCAAAATCAAAAATTTTAATTATTCAACATACTTTTGGCTTGCCGGCCGAGATTGAAAAATTGTTGGCAATCGCCAAGAAAAATAATTTGTTGGTGATTGAGGACTGTGCTCATTCTTTTGGCGCCAGTTTGAGTGGCAAATTACTGGGAACTTTTGCCAATCTTGGTATGCTTAGTTTTGGCGCTGACAAAGTTGTTTCTAGCGTGCGCGGCGGTGCCCTTATAACCAATGATCAAGCTTTAAGTGAGAAAATTAAAATTTTTCAAGAGCAATTGCCGGCACCAAAGTTATTTAGAACCCTTCAGCACCTCATGCACCTCCCGGTTTTTTATTTCGGAAAAAAATTCTATCATTTAAAAATTGGAAAAATCCTGCTTTTTGTTTCCCAAAAAATTGGCATTATTAATAAAATAATTTACGATCAAGAAAAAAGAGGCGAGGCGGTAAATTTTTATCCTTCAAAACTTGCCAATTCCTTGGCTGATATTCTGCTTGGTCAAATTAGCGAAGTTAATGTCATCAATGAACACAGAAAAAAAATCGCTGCTTATTATGATAAAAATATTAAAAATGAAAAGTTTAATTTATTTTGGAATAGTGAATGTATTTACTTACGATACCCTATTTTAGTTGAAAAACCCGAGCAGCTTCTCGTTTTTGCCAAGAAGGAAGGGGTGATCCTCGGAAACTGGTATAATGCAGTGGTTGCTCCTGCGGATGTTAATTTTGAAAAAACGGGCTATGTCTTGGAAAGCTGTCCAAATGCGGAGCGCCTGGCTAAGCGATCGGTTAATTTGCCGACAGATCGAAATATCTTATTTGAAGAAGCCAGGCGCGTCGTGGAAATTCTAAATAATTTTTAGGAAAAGGATAAATCTTATGCGAATGTCTAATATTGAAATAAAACAAATTGAAAGCGAAGAAATGTGGAAAGGTTTTGTGGATGATTTTGCTCCACACACTTTTTTGCAGAGTTGGGAGTGGAAACTTTTTCAAGCCGCTATGGGCAATACTACTTTTATGCTGGGAATTTTCAAAGAGAGTGAAATTATCGGGGTGGCTTTCGTGTATAAAATAAAAGCCAAAAGAGGGTCTTTTCTATTTTGCCCCCACGGACCTTTAATAAAAGAAAATTGGCAAGAAAATTTTAAAATTCTTTTTGAATATTTAAAGGCCTTAGCGAAAAAAGAAAAAGCCGATTTTATAAGAATAAGCCCGCTGGAAATCGCGACTGAAGAAAAAAATATTTTTTTCCGGAAGCTTGGATTCATCAACGCTCCGATCCACATGCATCCTGAATTAGATTGGCTTTTAGACATTTCCTTACCAGAGGAGCAACTGTTTGATAATTTAAAAAAAAGGACGCGCTATTCTATTAATAAAGCTAAAAAAGACGGCGTGGAAATTGTTTGCGCGAAAGACGCCTCCTGCCTTGAGGAATTTTACTCGGTGTATTTAGAAACAGCCAAAAGACAATCCTTTGTTCCCTTCTCCAAAGATTATGTAAAAAAAGAATTTGAAATTTTTAGTAAAGAAAATAAAATATCTGTATTTTTCGCAAAATATAAAGGCGAGGTCATGACCGCAGCAATGATTATCTACACGAATGGCAGCGGTTTTTATCATCATGGAGCCTCAATTAAGAAATATCCTAACATAACCTCGGCCGAGCTTTTACAATGGCAAGCAATTTTGGAAGCAAAAAAGCGAGGCCTCGCGTTGTATAATTTTTGGGGGATATCACCGGAAAATAATAAAAATCATCCGTGGGCAGGCGTAACGCAGTTTAAAAAAGGTTTTGGCGGCTTTAGCGAAGAATTTGTGCATGCCAAAGATTTTCCAATCACTTTGAAATATTGGCTAAATTATATTATTGAGACAATGAGGAGAATTAAAAGAAAGTATTAAAAGCATTATGTCTTCGATAAGGATTTAAGTAGACATCAAAAAATCCGAGAAAAACCTTACGGATTTTTTAATCTTTTTTACTTTTACTCCGGCCTCAAGGTCGGAAACAAAATGACTTCCTTCAGATTCGGGGCATCAGTTAGCATGGCGACCAGGCGATCGATGCCAATGCCAAAACCGGCGTTGGGCGGCATGCCGTGTTTCATGGCCGTGACATAATCGGGATCGGAAAACTGGGCGTCCTCGTCGCCGCTTTCGCGAGCCGCGGCTTGTTCAGCAAAACGGGCCTCTTGATCAAGCGGATCGTTAAGTTCAGAAAAGGCCTTGATGTTCTCTTCCCCGCCGCCGTAGAGCAGTTGGAACATTTCAATATAACGCGGATCGCTATCTTTGCGCTTAACAAGCGGCGAAATGGCGGCCGGATAATCGTAAATATAAGTTGGTTGAATAATGTTCGGGCGAACGGTTTGTTTATATAAACTATCCAGAAGCGTGCCATACGAAGCGGCTGGATCAACTTCCAGACCATTATCTTCCATAGCTTTGGCTAAAGTTTTTTGGTCTGGAAAATCTTCAATATCAACTTTAGCAAACTTTAAAACCGCGTCGCGGAAAGTCATGCGCGGCCAGGGTGTGGAAAAATTCAAAGTCTGCCCGCGGAACGGCACGGCTGAAACGTCGCGACCGACCGCTTTAATGGCTACAAGTATCATTTCTTCCATCAAAGTCATTTGCTCTTCATAATCCATGTACGCGGCATAACCCTCGATTTGCGTAAATTCTGGATTATGGGCGTGGTCAATGCCTTCATTGCGAAAACAGCGCGCGACTTCGTAAACTCGTTCGAAGCCGCCAACTAATAATCGCTTTAAATAAAGTTCAGGAGCAATACGCAAGTAAAGATCGGCATCGAGCGCGTTATGATGAGTGGTAAACGGCTTGGCCGCGGCTCCGCCGGGAATGGTTTGTAAAATCGGCGTTTCCACTTCCATATACCCATGGTCATCTAAAAACTTACGTAAGGCTGAAAGAACAGCTGTACGAACGCGAAAAATGTGACGAACTTCTTCGTTCGACATTAAGTCGAGATACCGCTGACGATAACGAATTTCTTGGTCAACTAGCCCGTGCCATTTTTCCGGCATTGGTAAAAGTGATTTTGTAATAACACGATAATTATCAGCGGCCAAAGATTTTTCACCTTTTTGTGTAGTAAACGGTCGGCCGGTGACCTCAAAAAAATCGCCCATATCAACCGTATCCTTAAAAGCTTGGTATTGTTCCTCGCCTAAATGATCTTTTTTTAAAACCAGTTGAATTTTTCCTGAACCGTCTTCGATATGAACAAAAGATAACCCGCCATGAACCCTAATGGTTAAAACTCGCCCGACCAAAGTCACGACCTCGCCGCTTTTTTCAATTTCTTCAAAAGAATTTAAAAACGCGGACACAACGCGCGTGCGCCCCACCCGGGCTGGGTATGGATTATTTCCGGCTTCGCGAATTTTTTGCAGTCGCTCGCGACGGACGACTTCTTCTTCGGTCATAAATGATTTGTTACGAATTACGAATTGTGGCACGAATCAATGAATTGGCACGAATGCCCTCTCCCCTTACCCTCCCCCGCTGCGGCAGCGAGGGAGGGAGAATTAATTTTTACAAAAAATGATTCTTCCTCCCTCATCGCCGCGGCCTTCAATTCTTCAGGCCGCCCTGAGGTCGGATCGAAGGGCGATGGGGGAGGATAAGAGGAGAGGGCTGGATTCGTAGAATATTCGTGTATTCGTGTCAAGATTCGTGATTCGTAACCCCAGATTATTTAATCTCAATAATTTTATAATTAATAATTCCACCTGGGGTAGTAATTTCCACCACATCGCCGACCGCGCGGCCGAGAAAGGCTTGACCCATGGGCGACTCGTTGCTGATTTTACCCTCAAACGGACTGGCTTCGCTGGAGCCGACCAGTTGAAAAACTTTTTTCTCGCCATTTTTTTCGGCCGTAAAGGTACAGCCGAGCGAAAGGGTGACGTCACCGGTTTTTTGATGCACCAAAACCGCTTCGCGAACCATTTGCTCCAATTCCATAACCCGGGATTCGTTTTGACCCTGTTGCTCTTTAGCCTCGTGATACTCGAAATTTTCAGAAAGATCGCCGAGTTCTTTGGCTGAAGAAATTTTTTGGGCGATATCCGGACGCAAAACTTTTTTGCGCTTTTCAAGTTCTTTTTTTAAATCTTCAAGACCTTGGCTGGAAACAAATGTGGGCATAGTTATTTTAACAAAAAAATCCTTTAAAACATACACCCGTGGCGTTAACCACGAGCGTTTTATCAGTGAATTAATCGTATCGGTTTTGGAAGCGGAAGTCAATGTTGGCTAGGTGTGGATAATTTTTACTTTTTATACGCCCCTTGTCGATGACCGACGTGAATAATTAAAACCACTAATTCTTTTTTTATGATTTCATATAAAATCCGATATGGCCAGGCGCGATAGGACCATTCACGCTTGTGCTTTCCTTCTAATTTTTTGCCAATATAAGGATTAGCCGCCAAAAGAACAAGAACGGCTAGAAGACGCGGGCGGTAGCGCGAATCTATTTTATCTATTTCTTTTTGTACCTTTTTTGGCACGACAACGGTAAATTCCATATTTTTTTTTGCTTTTATCCGCCACCACAAAACCTTCTTTGACCAAAAGTTCTTCCAAAGTTATATAATCCCCCTTTTCATATTCTTCTCTTGCTTTTTTAATATCTTTCATTAATCCGGGATCGCTCATAATTTCCATGGTCTCTTGCCAGGAATCAAACTCGTCGACCGACATTAAAACAGCCTTGGCTTTGCCGCGGTCGGTTAAAAAAAATCTGGCGCCAACAGCGGTTTTTTTCACCAAATCAAAAATTTTACCGCGAGCTTCAGTAACCGAAAGAGAATTTTGAGAATTCATAGTAGATTTCTAAATTAACGATAATTTGAAACCCCTAGTTGAACCGTGCAGGCGGATTTCCCGCACACGGCTCTCCGCTAATATATTCACCAAATATCATACATATTATACGCAAGAGCTGG
>Ga0265296_1004482_pt1 | contig 12125 bp, 11 predicted proteins | sample MunlanPumphouse1_FD_189073 | JGI IMG/M metagenome (GOLD analysis project Ga0265296, IMG submission 189073) | Groundwater microbial communities from a municipal landfill in Southern Ontario, Canada - Pumphouse #1 | ecosystem: Environmental > Aquatic > Deep subsurface > Groundwater | place... | reverse complement strand
TAGCCTGAGCCGAGATAGCTCAACGGTAGACCTGCCCGCCATAGCCTGAGCCGAGATAGCTCAACGGTAGACCTGCCCGCCATAGCCTGAGCCGAGATAGCTCAACGGTAGAGCAACGGTATCGTAAACCGTAGGTTGGGGGTTCAAATCCCCCTCTCGGCTAAGGCGATGGCAGGCGGGGCAACGGTATCGTAAACCGTAGGTTGGGGGTTCAAATCCCCCTCTCGGCTAAGGCGATGGCAGGCGGGGCAACGGTATCGTAAACCGTAGGTTGTGGGTTCGATTCCCACCGTCGGCTGAGAAAAGAAGACAACGCAAGTTGTCTTCTTTTAAATTATATCATTGCCCAGCTTTAGCTGGCCGTAAAAAGCCGCCTAAAGGCGGGCAATAGATTTATTTTTACAACAGGCGATTGCCAAGAGGTTGACGTCCGGACCCTTTTTTGTTATCCCAAAAGATGATATACTAAATATGATGATTCAATATAAAAACGTCACCAAAATTTATTATCCCGACATCATCGGGGTAAAAAATATCAATCTTAAGGTTGCGCCCGGGGAGTTTGTCTCTATTGTCGGGAGAAGCGGCACCGGTAAGACAACCCTGGTCAAGCTTTTAATTGCCGAGGAGAAAATGACCAGCGGCCAGATTAATGTCGGCGGCTGGGAGATCGGAAACATCCGTCCGAGCCAAATTCCGTGCCTCCGGCGCCAAATCGGGGTGGTTTTTCAGGATTACAAACTTTTGCCGCAAAAGACCGTTGCCGAAAACGTGGCTTTCGCGATGGAGGTCTGCGGCGAACCCGGTCACCGCGTGGCCACCATCGTGCCGCAGGTTTTAAAAATTGTCGGTCTCTCCGACAAAGACCGGCGCTTTCCGCATCAGCTTTCCGGCGGCGAAGCCCAGCGGGTTGTTATTGCCCGGGCGCTGGTTCACCGGCCGAAGATTTTAATTGCCGATGAGCCGACCGGCAATTTGGACGCGATGAATACCAAAGAAATTATTGATTTGCTTTTAAAGATAAATAAAATCGGCACGACCGTTCTTCTGGTAACTCACAATCACGACGTCATTAATTTTCTCCGCCGCCGCGTTATTACCATGGAAAATGGCACAATCGCGAGTGACCAAGGGGAAGGGAAACAATAATTCAAAATTCAAAATTCAAGATTCAAGATTTCGGGTTAAAATTTAAAATTCAAGATTCAAGATTCCGGGAACAATTAACGATTCAAAATTCAAGATCATTTGTTGTTTATGATGTACGAAAAATTTGAGGATATACCGGTCTGGCAGAAAAGCAGGGAGTTTGTAACTAAAGTTTACAAAATAACCGTAAAAAATTTTAAGAATGATTTTAGCTTGATTGACCAACTTAAGCGGGCGGCGTATTCCATAATGTTGAATATCGCCGAAGGATTTGAACGGAGGAGTAATCAGGAATTTTCTAATTTTATAAACATCGCCAAGGGCTCGGCGGGTGAGGTACGCTCAATTCTTTATATCGCGAAGGATGTTAACTACATCAATAATGGTGAGTTTGAGGAACTAGCCGATAATATTCTGGAAATTTCGAGGCAGCTTTCAAAATTTGGACAATATCTTTTAGCCTCAAAAAATAAAAAATAATCGTTAATCTTGAATCTTGAATTTTGAATTTTGAATAAATAAATTATGTTTACATCGGTCAAGAGAGTATTAAAATTCGCCTTTCAGGATTTGTGGCGCAATTTTTGGCTTTCATTTGTCACTGTCACTTTACTCCTGATCACCTTTTTTTCTTTCAATATTTTAATCGCCTTGAATTATCTGGCCACGGAGGTGACCAGAAATATTGAAAGCCGGATTGACGTTTCGGTTTATTTTGCGCCGGAGGCGACCGACGAGCAGGTGGGCGGCGCCAAAACATTTTTGGAATCTCTGCCCTTGGTGGCCGGCGTGGGGCTGGTCAGCCGCGAAGAGGCGGTTCAGCAATTCCGCGCCCGCCACCAGGATGACGCGGAAATTTTAGCGTCGCTGGACGAGCTGGATAAAAATCCTTTGGGGGCGACGCTGGTTATCAGGGCCAAGGCGATTGGCGATTACCAGAGCATTTTGGCAACCTTGGACGTTGATCCCTACAAGAGCATTATTCAGGATAAAAATTTTGTGGACCACCGCGTTTTAATTGAGCGTATCGGCCGTTGGACCGACAAGGTGCGAACCGGCGCCATGGTTTTGAGCCTGATTTTTATCGCGATTGTGATGATGATTGTCTTTAACACCGTCCGCATGGCCATTTACACGCACCGCGAGGAAATCGGGATTATGAAGCTGGTCGGCGCTTCCAATTGGTTTGTGCGCACGCCGTATATTTTTGAAAGCATTATTTTGGCGATCATTTCTTTGGGCGTGAGCGTCGGACTGACGTTTGCCGTTTTTGGCGCGCTCCAGCCGACGATCACTAAATTTTTTGAGGACCCGAATATTAATCTCTCATCGTATTTTTTACGCGACGCCCTCCGCATCTTCGGCCTGGAATTTATTTTAATGACCTGCCTGACGGCCCTCTCGTCCTTAACGGCGGTGGGGAGATATTTAAAAAAATAGACACCCCTCTTAAGATAAGAGGGGGAGGGGGGAGTTATGAATTAAAATAATTAATTTGAAACTTTATGCCCAGTAGAGCAACCTTGACCGCGCTCCGCCAGCAGGCGGGCGCCAAAATTTGAACTGGGCTGAAAGCCTCATATAATCATAAAAATAATTCTTATTAAATTAAGAAAGACATCCTAACAAAATTTATTGTCAAGGTTGTCTTACTGGGTATGACCAACGAACCAGAAATTACAAACAAAACCGGGCATGATGAACCCGGAGTTCTTTCGGGCGGAGCCGCTTTTCCGGGCGCTTTGCCAAATCCGGATATTTTGGAAAAATACGAAAAGGTTCTTCCGGGCACGGCTAAAAAAATTATGGATATTGCCGAAGAGCAGGCGGCGCGCGAGGCCGCGTTAGAGGAGAGCGCGGTCGGCACCGACGTCAGTAATTCCCGGCTCGGGCTGTGGTTCGGTTTTATTGTGGCTCTAATCGCCGTGGTCGGCGGCACGGTCGCCGCGATTTCCGGCCATCCGGTTTTTGGCGGAGTTTTGGGCGCCGGCGCTATGGCCTCTTTAGCCGGCACGTTTGTCTACGGCACGCGCTTGCGGCAAAAAGATATTGAACAAAAGAAAACTTCCGTTAAAGCGCCGTCGGAGAAGTAAGCCCGACCCCGATGTCGCATCGGGGTATCTGGGCGGGCTTTTTATGAGTAGTGCCCCGCCTGGGCGGGGCATATATCTTTATGGCCTCCGTTCGCCCCGATGACCGTCGGGGCGGCATTACGGCCACATAATAACCAAAAGATTTATGGAAAAGATTAATCTTTCTAAAATAATCGAGGATGAGACGCGGGAAGGAGCGGTGGAAGACAAAGTGGGAGCAAAGCCGCTCAATCCGGATGACTTTAAGATTAAAAAAATTATAAAAGAAGCTCCGCCGCTCTCAAGACATCGCGAAATAATGGAGCGGCTGAAAAATATGAAGCGACCGCGTTCGGGGAAAAAAACGGAAGATGAACAGAGAGAAGCGGCGTAGATATATAAAACGGCCGTCCTACTTGTTGCCTTTAAAAAAGACCAACTTTTCGTTGGTCTTTTTTCTATGGCTCGGGGGCTTGAAATTTATGCCGCGGAGGGGTATAATGTATCTGGTTTTAAAATTAAAAGATTTTATATGCGGAGAATTGTTTTTGTTTTATCCATCTTGTGCGCGGTGGTCGGCGCGGGCGGTTTTGCGGCCAGGGCCGTGAAAGCCGTGGATATCGCCACGGGCGATCTTATAAAAGCCAGTCAGGCGGCGGTTTACTATTATGGAAGCGACGGCGGGCGATATTGTTTTCCCAATGACAAAATATTTTTCACCTGGTACAATAATTTTTCCGGCGTTAAAACGGTCACCGAGGCAGGGCTGGCCGCGATTCCGCTTCGCGGCAACGTAACTTATAAGCCCGGCGTAAAGATGGTAAAAATCGCTTCCGCTCCGAGAGTGTATGCCGTTGATAGGGGCGGGGTTTTGCGCTGGGTGGCATCGGAAGAAGCGGCGAGCGCGCTCTACGGCGCCGATTGGAAAACAGAGGTTCACGATATTGACGTCGCCCTTTTTGTTAATTATAAAATCGGTTCAAATATTATCTATGCCTCGGACTTTGACCGGGCGGCGGTAACAAGCGGAGCCATAAATATTAGCGTGAGCGTGGGGCTCGCCGGCGGTACATGGTTACCCGTGGCGCCATCGGTAATACCGGTTGCGGCGCCCGCATCTCCCGCGATAAACGCGCCGGCAACGGCAATTCCGGGCATATTTTTTACATTTAATTGGTCCGCGCAAAGTAATGCTACAAATTACACCGTGCAAAGGTTCTCGCGCTCCTCGTTTACGAATCCGGTAGCGGTTTATAGCGGACCAAATACTTCGGCTAGTGATACAATTTGGTCGCCGCAATATTATCGTGTCCGCGCCGAGAATGATGCCGGAATAAGCGCCTGGAGTCCCATTGTGAGCGTCGGCATTACTTATAGATAGTAAAGTGCTTCGGGCCCTGCCCTTGCTGGTGCAATCTTGCAGATTGAACCCAACCATTACTTGGCTAAATAATCTATGGTTCGGGCACAATGCCCCGAACCAGCGACCAAGGGGTTGTTTTTAACCATGGTCTAATTCGTACGAATATGACCATGGCTCCGGAGTTGCTATTCTAATGTTCTTGGGAACATGAGAATAATCTATTCTCTAATTCGCGCGAATAGGCGAATAGTTTTAGACTAAAAGAGATAAATTATAAAAATCAAAAAACGATTGCCGAAAGGCAATCGTTTTTTACTTCCCAAATCGTCTTTGTCGGTTGGCAAAATCGGTTAGGGCATTATCAAAATCTTGTTTTGAAAAATCCGGCCAGTGGTGATTTATGAAAAGTAATTCAGAATAGGCGGATTGCCAGGTTAAAAATCCGGAGAGGCGGTGTTCGCCCGAAGTGCGGATAATTAGGTCCGGGTCGGGCTGGCCCACGGTGTAGAGATTTTGCGCTATGGTTTCCTCGGTTATCTCGGCCGGAGGATTTTTTAATATTTTTTTCATAGCATCCACCAGTTCCGGCCGACCGCCGTAGTTGATAGCCAGGTTCAAGGTACAGCCGTCATTGTTTTGAGTTAATTCCTCGGCCTGGCGGATGGCTTCTTGTAATTTTTCAGCCAGACCATCTTTCCGGCCAATGACGCGGAGACGAACATTGTTTTCGTTAATCTTTTTTATATCTTCGGTCATCGCCTTGTGAAAGAGTCCCATAATAAAATCCACCTCATCCTTGGCGCGCTGCCAATTTTCGGTGGAAAAAGCGAAAAGGGTAAGTGTTTTCACGCCGGCGTCGCGACACCAGCGTAAAACCTCGTCGATTTTTTTATAGCCGGCGCGGTGACCTTCGAAAGCCGGCAATCCTTGGGCCTTGGCCCAACGTCGGTTGCCGTCCATAATAATGCCGAGATGTTTAACTTGCTGGTCCATATGAATAGATTGATAGAGGAAGCCATCAATTGGTTATTATTGTATAATAAGTATAAGACCAATACAAGGGCGCCGTCGGGTTGACGTTTTAGCAAAAAAATGATAATATTTTAGTAAATCCTCTAAAATGTAAAAGTTTTTAAAATCAGGCCAGGGCCGAAAATGGCTCGATGAAAATAATATAAAATAACAATAATTTTATCCAGCCCTCGGGGATCGTCTAATGGCCCGCCAGAGGCGGACAAGTCGGACACTAGCCTTTTGCGCCGGGGGCGCACTCGCCTCGCCTGTCCGCCTCTGGTGGGGGCGAGGAAGCTCAACAAAAACAATATAAAATAATTTCTGCACATTCCTCCGGGGTCGTCTAATGGCCCGCCAAAGGCGGACAAGTAGGACTCTAGCCTTTTGCGCCGGGGGCGCACTCGCCTCGCCTGTCCGCCTCTGGTGGGGGCGAGGAAGCTACATATATGGATTATTATGTTTATGTGTTAAGAAGCGAGAAAGACAATATCCGATATATCGGTAGTGGCGAGAACCCCACAGAAAGATTGCGCCGCCATAATAAAGGAGATTATCAATTTACAAAAGGACATCGGCCGTGGAAAATCATATATCAGGAAAAGCAAGCCTCAAAATCTGAAGCAATACGGCGAGAAAAATTTTTAAAATCCGGTCAAGGCCGAAAATGGCTCGATGAAAATAATATAAAATAACAATAATTTTATCCAGTCCTCGGGGATCGTCTAATGGTAGGACTCTAGCCTTTGAAGCTGGCTATCTTGGTTCGAATCCAAGTCCCCGAGGTTTGCACATAATCCATCCACACTTCGGGTGGATTTTGTGCTTAGATAAGGCATATTTTGGAGTTCTGAAGCGCGGACAATGGATTGATTATAAACAAACATCGCATCAAACGGTTTTCGGAGCGTATATGTTAAATTTTTGCCCGACAATTGGCAGTTCTGAAGTAGAAAATTCAATAGCGCGCGCTTCTCGTTTATTTCCGTCTCTTTACTTGAAAAAATAGCGTAAGCCCTTTGTGCTAAAGACATCACTTGATTGGCAATTAAATAAAAATTCTCGTCTGCATCGGTATGCCTTTGTAATTGATCGTTTAACTCACTTTGCCTTTCCTTGTATTCCCTTAGTTTTTTATCAAACATCTCGTTAGTAATACTACCGTCTAACTTGTCGTCATACATCGCGCTGGCTCTTTTATCTATTTTGTCATATTCTGTGCGTAAGCCCTCAATAGCCTGCCGATGAAAATGATTTTTATTTTCGTTAATCTTTTTTAATTCGGCGGTCAAATCGCTTATCCTCTCATCAGACAAGACGATGCCCTTAAGCAGTTTTTCAACCGGCTCCAATATATCAGCCTCGCTCACATAAACCCTCTTTTTGTGGGCTTTTTTGTAATTGGTGCAACTATAATAGATATATTTGCCCTTGGTAAGCTCTGGGCTGATCATACAGCCGCAATCGGCACACTTTATCATTCCTCTAAATATAAAAGGTTTGGCGGCGTATTGGAAAGGTTTTTTATGGTATCCGGCCTTAACCTGCTGGACTTTATCAAACAAATCTTTAGAAATTAAGGGCTGATGCTTATGCGGATATATATGGCCTTTAATTTTCATCATTCCGTAATAAAAAGGATTGCGTAAGATATTGTCTATGCCGGACTTTGGCAACGGAATACCGCCCTTGCTTCTTAATCCCATCTCGGAGATTTTATTCCTAATTGCCAGCATTGATTGATTGCCGGTCGCATACATCTCAAACATCTTTTTTATAAAAGGCGCCCGAAGCTCGTCCGGTATAACATCCCCGCCGCCCCGCTCATCTCTTATATTTTTATATCCGATGGGAGCCTTGCTCGTCCATTCACCCTTCTTTATCTTGCTCTCAAAAGCCCTTTTAACATTATCGCCGATCGCATCCGAATAATATTTTGACAATCCCATACCAACGCCAAAATGAAATTTCTCAACAGCCGACATATTCTCGGAAATAACAAGATTATCAGATGCAAAATGAAGTTCTATTTTACCTTTTGTTGTGGCCAACTCATACAGCTCGGAAACCCGTTTGTCAAAAACATTGCGGGAGAATCTATCTACTTTATCAAAACAAAGAGCAAGCTTTTCTTTGCTTGCCCGTATTTCCATTAAAATCTTATCAAAATCATCCCGCTTGGTTTTATATGCGCTCTCATCAAAGCTGTAAGTTTTTAGCACGGAAAATCCTTTTTGCCTACAATAATTTTTTAGACGCTCAACCTGCGCCGGTAAGGAATTACCCGCTTCTTTCTGCTCCTCGGTTGAAACTCTGGCTAAAATTATCGCTTTCATATTTTAATTTTATCCCGTTGCCCCGCACACTATTTATAACCTCGCTCTTCTTGCACTCTTTTATCGCAATCTGGACAAATTAACCTTACATTTTTTTCAGTATATCCTTTAATTGCCTCAAACCTGTCCAGAACCGCATATTTTGAGGGCAATTCTTTGCCGCACAAAGGACAAATTCCTTTTTGCTTTTTCCGCATCAGATCTTTTAATTTTTTTCTTTGGACGGGCTTACTTCTTTCGTCATACATAAGCTCTTTACGGATTTTTCTACGGAAAGCAAAAATTAAGTTGGGGTCATTATTAGCAAGGACATTTATTTCGCTTCGGACTTTATTTAATAATTTTTGTGCCTGCTGGAGCTGACTTTTATTTAATTGAGGGTTTGGCATACATTTATTTACTATAATCCAAAATTATTTCATCCCCAGCTATATTGCGGATTTTTAGTTTGAATTTGGGAGCGGATAAAACATACTCACCTTTGATTTTATCTTTTATGCCAGCCTTGTCTTCCAAATCCAAATCGCTTGTCCAGACGCCGCTTTTCTTTAACTCCGTGTCAAATTGCACGGCCTCAATCAACTCCAAGCCGTCCGCGCTTATTTTTATAGCATTGCCCTCGTCTTCTTCCAGCGTCCCCTTTTTAACTTTTTTGGCGTTGTATTCATCAACTTTGGCTTTTAGATAGGGGCTGAAAAACTTTTTGATTTTTACTTTGGTTTTTTTGCCCTCTTTTTTTACTTCAATGTCGGCGCTGTCTTCGGAATATAGGGCATCGGCTTTTTTGTCTAACAATTCATCAATACTCACAAGCTCTACGGCAATACTTGTTTTGCCGCTCTTTCTTATTTCTTTATTTACATAGCTCTGGTCAATATCCAAATCCTTATAAGCATAAATTATTTTAACTTTATTAACCTCATCGCCCTTCGTGTCCTCAAGCTGATAAATTTCTTCAAGCATTTTATCCAGCTCTTGCTTGATTAATTTCTTATCAATACCAATAAATTTTACCGGCAAAAAACTACCTTTCTCTCCCACGATACCCCCGTCCCAAAATTCCACCAAATCAAGTTCGGTTCTTGGCTTGAAGCCGTCAATGAGTCCAAAAATTCTTGCCGTTGTTTGAGATGGGTTTCTAAATAATCGCACCCCATCTTTTACCTTCAGCACATCAAATCCCGCGTTCGCTTTTACTAATCTGTCCCGTGTGGTCTGTATCCCATTTATGCCAATATCAGAGGTGATAAATTTTCTGCCTAAATCATTAGCGACTTTGGCCATTGTGCCGCTCCCAGAAAAGAAATCGGCGACTATCATCCCATCATTGGAGCTTGCTTCAATAATTCGCTTTAACAATGCTTCGGGTTTTTGGGTTATATAGTTTTCTTTCTCGGTATTTGTTCCTTTCAGGGGATATATGCCTTCCTCCCAAACATCCCTCATATTTACGAGAGAAAAGTATTGATTTTTTTCCTTATCAAAATATTCTTTATAGTGTTCTCCATAGTCATATTCTTTTTGATGATATGATTTTTCCTCTTGGGGATTAAATATTTTTTCCTCACCCTTTGAATAAAAAAATATCGTGTCGTGTTTTCTGGCAAAATAATCATCCGAAACCCCCGCAGTTCTATATGCCCAAATTATCTCATTTTTAAAATTTTCTTCCCCAAAAATTTCATCAAGCATCACCTTCACATAAGCTCCGATATGCCAATCCAAATGCACATAAATACTGGCTTTCTCGCTCATAACCTCTCTAATGGCCAGCAACCGCTCATACAACCAATTTAAATAATCTTCTTTTTGCCAAATATCGCCATACATTATTTCTTCGCCAATACTACTATTTTCATTTTTAAATTTTTCTTCGCCGCCCGTCCTCAAGCGGATTGTTTTGGCATAGTTAGCGCCACTTGCGAATGGCGGGTCAATATACACCAAATCGGGCTTTATGTTATTTTCTTTTAAATATGCGCAGGCCGATAAGCAGTCCCCCTGTATAAGTAAATTTTTAAAATCAGCATTGAGCTTTGTTTGTTTTTCTCCCAGCTTGGCCTGTTTTGCTTTTTTGGCTTTCACTTCTTCCACTTTTTCAACTTCATACAAATCTACGCTCTTGGGATAAATCCTGCCTTGAAAATTTAATAACGCTTGGCCTTTGGCTGGGGTGATATTATATTGTTTTGGCTTTTTCATAATTTATAAAATTTTAATTCTTTCTTTTAAATCACTAATAAATTGACTAAAATCATTTTTAGCTTCCTCATCAACATAATTCACATATTTAAAATTGGGATTGTGCTTGATAAATTCATTTTTTACAAATGCTTCTTTGGCTCTAAATTCATCAGTATAATAAATTTTTCCCTTTGTTTCTATAATCAATATTTTATCTATAACTTTTGCTTTTCGTTTCAGAACTAAAAAGTCGGGAGTATAAACACCGCGCGGGGTCTGAATGTAAAAAGTTTGCAGTTTTTCATCTTGAAAGCCATTAAAATAAACCTCTAAACCGCCCCACTCTGGGAGCAAAAGCATTTCTTTCAACGCATTTATTTCAAGGTTGCTGTCCATCCTATAGGGGATGTAATTAAAACTGATATTCTGCGGGTCTATATTTTGCTTTGCGCCAAAATAATCTTCTTCCAAGTCCTCTGGATGCCGCATATAAGTTTTTGCGTTCTTTTCATCAAAGTCAGGCATAAACTTGCAGAGCGCGCCCGCCGAGGTATACGCCGCCATTTGCGGGTTTGGAATACTCCACTCCAAAAGCTCAATTTCCATTTTTTCCGTTATGGTTTCGCTCGTGTATTCAACTTCATTGGCAAAAAGCGAAGCGACATATTTTATAACATTTTTCAGTTCCAAACTCGGATTAGCAATTATCCACGCTTTTTGTTTTTCAATTGCTTTAAAAATTTCCTGTAATTCTTTGGCGTATCCATTTATTAAATCCGTTTCTGCCAGCCGCCCAAAAAGCTCTTTTGATAAGTCGTAAATAAAATCATTAAAATCGTAGTCAACTATTTCCGACAAGGTTATATTTTCATCGCCCTTGGTGTGTTTTATGAAAGCTATAAGGCCAGTCCTGCCCAGTCCTGCCCTGATGGTTGTTTCATTAAAGGGATATTGTTTTTTGAAAATGCCAAAATCAAAATCTTTGAGCTTGGTTTTGTGGTCGCTTATTTCTTTGGAGATAATTGAGTATTTTTTTATGACTTGATTATATTTCAATTTTCCGAGTTTGGGCTTTCTTATTTTCACTGGAATTGTCTGGACGGCTTCAAATTTAAGGTCGCCAATTTTCAGATTGTAATTTTCCTTTAATTCTTTATCCAGCGTCTCATAATTGTCTTTGGCTAAATAAACAAGAGCTTTTTCCTTGCTCGCGTCCTCAACCTCGCGCAGGCACCGGCAGGTGGTTTGTAATACGAAGTTCTTGGTGGTCTGCTGTCTCGGGAGACAAACGGCAGTTAAACTCTTACAGTCCCAGCCCTCCGTGCCTATGGCCACAAGCAAAACAACTCTTTTGTCTGAATACGGCTTGTCCAAATTATTAAATATCGCCAAGCTGTCTTTTGGGAGCGCATACTCTTTATTTTCCTTGCTTACATCTGAATAATATCTAAAAATCTCATCATCTTTGCCTTTTCTTTTTTCTTTATACCACTCTTGCACGGCTGGCAAGAAGTCCTCGTTTAGCTTTTTTATAGACGGACAATAAAATGCGATTTTGCTCTTTGTGCCATTTGAATATGTCTTATCAAAATCTTTAAAAAATGCTTCCAGTGCCTTTTTAATAAAAGATTTTTCTATCACATTATCGCTTATCACTTCTGGAATTTTTAAAAATTTGCCGATGCCTTCATTCAACGGATAGTTATAAACAATGTCTTGGATTTGATTTAATCGTATTGTCTCGCCGTCAATCGCTACGCTATGCCTTACATACGGCGTCCCTGAAAAGCCCAATACACTCACGACATTATTTTTCTCATCAAGGAGGTTGACGGTTTGCCTTAACCTCTTTTCTGTGTCTTTATTGGTTTTGCTTTGCCCGTAGCTATGATGAACCTCATCAAGCATAACTTCCAAAAACGGAATTTCCGCAAGCTTTTTTCTTAAGTCATTGGATTTTTTAAATTCGGAGACGATTTTTTCATTAAATAGTAAGCTGTTGGGGTCGGT
>Ga0265296_1004481_pt1 | contig 12125 bp, 11 predicted proteins | sample MunlanPumphouse1_FD_189073 | JGI IMG/M metagenome (GOLD analysis project Ga0265296, IMG submission 189073) | Groundwater microbial communities from a municipal landfill in Southern Ontario, Canada - Pumphouse #1 | ecosystem: Environmental > Aquatic > Deep subsurface > Groundwater | place... | reverse complement strand
TCCAACCATTTTCCAATCGTTTACGGTCGCGCGTAGATCAGCTTCTTCCGGAATACGACTCTCGTTATAACTATCAAAATTTCCACCAACATCCAACGTACGCGAAAGTCCCTCAAAAAATGAAGGCCTCGCAAACAAGTAATGCGATAAACTCCTTTCAAAACCCATATCAAAATACACTATACCACTTTCTCTGGAACGCGGGTGACGATTGGTTGTAAAAATCCAGAAGCTTCCGCATGTTCGAGAGCCTCCTTGAGGGTCTTTCCACTTCCAACTACTGTGCGCTCATCCTCTTTGAGCGTAACCCAAAGTCCTTTGTACTGTTCAAATAAATTTGTCCAATCAATGGCAGACATAGAGTTTCTCTACATTTAGAGTAGCACAACCCCTATAACTCCTCCACTCCTCTTAAAAAACTCATTCGGCTCACGTCCACGGTGGGTGCTCGCTCACCGAGATGATCGAGCACGATAGTCAGATCATCGTTGGTCGCGGTGGACGCAAAGGAACGTTTCAAGCGTACCTCCTCCAAAAGTCCACTTGGCAACTCTTGCAAAAATAATGATGGCTGGCTCAACTGCAGCGTATCATAGCCGCTGGTGATTGGGTACGTAAAAAAGAGATGCTTTCTGGCACGTGTTGTCGCCACGTAAAACAACCGTCGCTCTTCTTCGAGTCCTCCAGCCTCCGTCAGCGCCCGTGGATTAGGAAACTTGTCGTCACACAAGTGCATGACAAATACGGCGTCCCATTCGAGACCCTTGGCTTGATGGATTGTGGAGAGGACGAGACGATCTTCTCGTTCAGCTGCACCCAGGCTGAAGCCTGGGTCTACCTCTCTTACCGCTCCGAAATCGGCGCTGAGTGACACTTCGTCCAGAAGCGTTTGCAGGCTCGTGTAGCCTTCGGCAAAAATCGCGAACTGTTCCAGGTCTTCAAGGCGATCCATGAAATCTGGATACTCGGCTCGCAGATAATCTTGATAGTCGCCTCCTGTGACAATACGAATCAAGTCACTGGGCATTTCTGCATGGCTGAGCTTGTACAACATCTTACCCAGAGCAAGCCATCCTGTTTGAGCTCGAGCGGGAACCTTCAATGGAAGACTCAGCACTTCGTCAAGTGACTCCGCTCGCTTGATTTGCTCAACCATTTTCTGCGCGGTCACAAGACCGATTCCATTCATGAGCGACAGCACACGCATCCATGCCACCTCGTCGTGAGGATTATTTCGGATACGTAAATGCGCAATCACATCCTTGATATGCGCGCGCTCAAAAAATTTCATGCCGCCCCGATACTCGTACGGAATGTCGCGCTTCATGAGTTCAAACTCGAGCGCTTGAGAATGAAACGCTGCACGAAACAGAACCGCGATTTCAGACAGTGGCATGCCTTCCGCTCTGAGCGCCAAAATCCGTTGAGCAATGAACTGCGATTCCTGCGCGCTGTTCCCGGCTGGGACAAGGTTAGGTCGGTCAAGCGAGCCGCGCACCGCGGAAAGCTCTTTTTTAAACTGATCTTTATTCTGATGAATCGTCGCATTGGCCACCGCTAAAATCTCTGGTGTGGAACGATAGTTGGTTGTCAGACGAAAGGTCTTCGTGTTCGGATGGGTTTCTGGGAATCCAAGGATATTTTTAATCTGCGCGGCGCGAAAGGAATAAATGGATTGTGCGTCGTCCCCGACCACCAAGATATTGCCATGCACGCTTGCAAACTGTCTCACAATTTCTGATTGAACAACATTTGTATCCTGATACTCATCCACAAGCACATAGCGAAACTGCTCGGCCAGACGTTGCCGAATATCGTCCCGTGTGAAGAGTAACTCGCGCAGCTTCAACAGGAGATCGTCAAAGTCCATCGAGTCAGCCTCTTTTTTACGCGCTTCGTAGAGATCCACGATCTGCTCGATCGTTCCGATCAACTCGTAAAAATTCTGGTATCGATTCTCCACAACGGCTCGCAACGTCTGTCCAGAATTTCTTGCGTAGCTTGCCATCGCATGCAAAACCCCAGGGGAAGGAAACCGTCGCTCGCCTGTATCGACGTTGAGAATCTTGATGCAAACTTTGATGAGCGACCTCGCGTCCTCTTCGTCCAGAATAGTAAAATTTTTTGTGTACCCAAGCTGGGTGCTATACATCCGAAGCAGTCGATTGGCCACCGAGTGAAACGTTCCGCCCCACAAACCTGTCGGATAACTCCCGAGCAAAGACTCCACCCGCGAGAGCATTTCTTTTGAAGCCTTGTTCGTAAACGTCACAAGCAAAATCTGCTCCGGAGAAACCCCACGCTCAAGCAAATACGCCACCCGATACGTAATCGCCCGCGTCTTCCCAGATCCAGCCCCAGCCAAAACTAAACACGGCCCATCGCCATGGAGTACAACCTGAAGCTGCTCAGGATTCAGCTCACGCTCATAATCGATCCTGAACGGCTTGTCAGAAGCGAAATCTTGAAGGACAAATTCTTTCATAGGTCGGCGTATTCTAACATAAAACCGACCTGTCAGGGTCGGTGCGTTTACAACGGATCGCAGGCGGTCCGAAGTTCTTCGTACATCTTCTCGAGATCTGGTCCGCCGTCACTCATCTGGCGCATGAGATGCACGTCTGCCAAGTGGACGTGAGGAACGACGTGGGGAAGCACGGGATGTTTGAAACCATCCTCGAGGCGCTTACCGGTAAGCTTGTCCACGGACGTAAGACGTCGATGAACGAAGCGTAGTTCCTCGTGCCAGAAACTCTGTTGAGAATCCGATGGCGTGTCGTTGCGATCCTGGATCACGGCCGCCTGGAGCATGATCTCCTCCAGTTGCCAGTGGTACTCGAGTTGTTTCATCGAGCGATAGATACGACCGATCACCTCGCGTGCGCGGTCGATCGTGGTGCCATTGCGGCCATTGGCTGCCTCGCGAAGAATCGCGGCCGCCTCATCCATGTCGTCGGCCACACGGGTGTAAGCTCGATTGAACGGACGCGCGGTGATTTGACGGAGACGCCGTGCAGCATCTTCAAGACGCTCAGCTTCCTTACGTACCGTCTTTGGCGTGCGAGAAGGACCAGGAGCCAGCCATTCTTTGCGCAGGCGAGACTCTTGAGAGACGCTGACCTCGCGACAGATCTCGCGCAGACGGTCAATATAGTGTTCAAGCACGATCTCGCGCAGACTCATGCGCCGACCAATACCTCGTACGGCCTGGATCCGAGCGATGAGTCGATTATGACCAGCGAAGCACACAAGCGGAATGCATTCAGGACGATCCTTCAACGAGACCGTCTGGAGCGTACGGCCGAGCGCCTTCACCTTGTCATCATCCAGCACGCTCCTGCGTTTCTCCGCAGCGGAGACCGCGACCAGAACGAACTCTGCACGCTCACCTTCTCCCAGTTGACGCAGCTCCCACGACGTCCGCATGAGTGTGTCGAACGTTCCATCCCAACGCTTCAGATCTGGAATCTCGATCCCTTTTCCACGACGATCCGCGCGACCCAGTCCCCTGCGCGCCTTGTAGATGCCATCGTAGGAGATGAAGCACTGCTTGGCTTCTTCTTCCGTCGTGTTTCCATTCTTGCGCTTGGAGATCTTGAGATTGCGCGAGAGAAGTTTCCCTGGTCGCAATTCACGCACGCGGTCGAGTCGCTCATCGGCTTCTCTCGTCTGAATCTCGTACAGACATCCGGGAATAAGTTCGATGAGACACATCTGCACGACAGAGAGCGGATCCTCGCCGTCGCGCAGCAGCATGAAATCGCGTGTGACGTACACCGGACACCACGGGTCTGGCCATCGCAATTGAAAAAGAGCCACTGTTCCCTCCTATCACCACAGTCGGAGACTATCGCAGAGATTGCTTCATGTCAATCACGTCGTTTGCAAACTACGTGATCAACCTGACTACTTCAGATATTGAAACTTATTCGCCACGTGCTCATCAAAAGACGCGGCGTAAATAACGTCTCCTTCAGAAGTCGTAAGAAAATACAGGTTGTTGGAATCGGTTGGATCGAGCACGGCCAGAATCGCGTTCATGCCAGGATTTGAAATGGGGCCAGGTGGAAGACCAAGATACTGATACGTGTTGTATGGAGAATCGATCTTACTGTCAGTGAGACTCACGGATGCATCTTTCTTGCCAGTCACGTAATTCACCGTTGAGTCCGCTTGCAGAGCCATGCCAATTTTGAGGCGCGTGTAAAAAATCCCAGCGATGATTTTCATATCATCGGGAGAACGGACCTCGCGCTCTACGATCGACGCCAACGTCATCATCTCGTGGAACGTCAGGCCATTATCAAACTGAAGGTTCTCTGGAACCACAACCACATTCTCGTTCAACCTCCCAACGAGCGTCAGCACCATCGTCTCTGCAACTGTGCGCGCAGATGCGTCCACTCGAAAACGATACGTGTCGGGAAACAGATAGCCCTCAAGCCCTTGCTCGTCTGGGATCCCTTCAAGAATCTCGCTCTCCTCGATCATCCATTTCCCATTCGCACCCGTAACTTCCTCCCAATCTTCCTCTGATATGTTCGGGAGCGCATCCATGATTGCCTCGCCGATTTGCTCAACCGTGAAACCTTCCGGAATCGTAACCTCGACTTCTTGAGCCTTGGCATCAATGAGCTCCGCGACCAGCGCACGGAAATTCATTCCAGGTGTGAGCTCGAAAGAACCAGCTTGCAAGTTGCTCGCGTTGCCTGTGAGCTTCACATACATTTTGAAAAATAGTTCGCTGGTGATAATGCCCGCGTCATTTAGATCGTCCGCGATGTCGCTCACCGAGTCTCCACTTTCCACTTCAAAGATCACTGACTCCGATCCTTCTTCAGGACTCGCGATCAAGACATCAAACACGAAGCCTCCGGCGAGCACAGCGAAGAGTACAATCATGATCCCCAAAAAAATACCAATGGTTCGAAGCATAGAGTTGATTTGACACGGTTTATTGATTCTGGTATTCTTTCAATATCACCAACGGGAAGCAAGCCCTGTAAGGTTCCGTCCTTACGGGGCCCTTTCTTTTTTTGAGAGAAGACTCTGTAAATCATTCATGTAACGAAGGTGCGGACGGAAACGCTTAAATTTAAGAAGTCCGGAAAAATGATTCCGGTCAGGAATAAGGACACAGTCGAGTTTATCCTGCTTGAGCAAATAATCTACCAAGCAGTGGAAATCTCCATCGCCCGTCACGATAACGGCTTTCTCGTATTCTTGATATTTAATCATTGACCAGAGGACCAACTCGGCATCACAGTTACCCTTTGTCTTTCCATCCTTGTACTGGAGAGTCGGTTTAAAAACACACGTGAAACCGGCATCTTGAAGCGCGGCATACAGCGGTTGGTTTCCATCAATATAACCAATAAAAAGATACGCTTTGCTTACACGATATTTATCCTGCAAATAAATACGAAACCGTTTAAAATCTAACTTCCATCCCTGAGAACGAATGCTCAAGTTCAAATTCTGACTATCAATGAAAGCGAAATTGTTTTGCGATTTGTGCATAATCAAAATGATGACTATCACTTGTAACAGCACTCAATATATTTTTTCCCTGACTGACAAAAGCATACTCGATCATCGCGATCCGTCGCGGTCAGCCAGGAGCTCGACTGTACCTTTCCTCCCGCGCCGACGTTATAAACGATCTCCGTACCCATCTCCGCACAAAGAATCGCTTCAGGATTCTGCGACGACGTAGGATCTAAAGCATCCCGTTTATCTCTGTCACCTCCTTGGGCAAAGATGTGCGGGCGGATCTCGCGCAACGCGCCACAGACACTGCGGTCTCCATCATCGGGAATGTGTTTGGTGAGGACGACGCGATCCACGCCTTTGATCGCCTCGAGGATCTCACGGCGCTGATCCTCTGGCATAAACGTACAACCTTTCTTTTTTTTCAACCAGTTGTCGTTGTTCATGATCACGATCAGCTCGTCGCCCAAAGCCGCGGCTTCCTGGATCAGCCGAACGTGGCCGACATGAATCGGGTCAAACCCCCCGGAGACACAAACAATTTTTTTGGTCATATTAGTCATAGCCTAATGCCAGCATGATGAGGGCGATAGCGTAAGGCGTCACGCCGAACCCAACAAGCGCGCCGACAAGGATATCGGAAAAAAAGTGGAGTCCAGCCGCGACACGCCCAAGTGCCACCACCAACGCCGCCCCAAGCATATAGGGCAAAATGCTCGGGAAGAACAAGCTACATATCGCGGCCATTGAAAAGGCAAATGTTGCATGAGCACTGGGGAACGAGGCGGTGCGGACAAACGGCGCGATGAGCGGTTTTTGTTTGAGCTCCTCAAACGGACGCTCCCGATTCACGAACTTCGATAACAGCATGGTTAACCCCCACGCAGGCAAGAGAAAAACAAGGAGGAACAGCGTCTGTTTATTCATGGTGAATGTCTGTGCTTCGTTCTGCCACGCGGTTGCGGCGATGAGCGCCCCAAGCATCATCCAGATAATGTGCGTTCCAGCGAGAATAGCCAAGTGTCGTCCAACCCAGTGAGAACGTGCAAGGTTGAAGAGACTATGGGAAAGTTTGTGGTCGATGTTCATAACGAGACAGACTTGCGACGAAAATCCTCAAGAACTTTTTCTCGTCGTTCAATATCTTGCAAAATGGCCACGGCGTTTTTTGGCACAACGAGATTTTTCTTTTTAAACGCGCACAGATCGCGAACCGGACACGCCCAGCACCGCGGTTTGCTGATACAGATGTATCTCCCGTGCTTCACCAACACGCGGTTCACCATTTTGTACCAAGCGCGTGGAACAAGTTTCAAGAGCGCCTCCTCGCTCTTCGCTGGCGTCGTTGTCTTCACCCAGCCTAATCGATTTGTGACGCGATGTACATGCGTATCGACTGCAATCGCTGGTGTGTTGAATGATGCGACGAGAACCACACTCGCCGTCTTTCTCCCAACGCCTGACAGAGATACAAGCTCGTCCATCGTCTCTGGAATCTTTCCACCAAACTTCCCCATCACCTGCTCCGCCATCTTTTTCAAATTCTGCGCCTTCTGTCGATACATGCCGATCGTGTTGATTCGACTCTCGATCTGCGCGGTTGTGGCTTGAGACAACTCTCGCGAACTCGGAAACGCGTTCCAGAATCCTGACAAAAGCTTCAGCACCTGTTCGTCTCTCGTGCGTGCCGATAACATCACCGCCACAAGATTTTGGTACGGGTTACCGATTTCCATCGCGCCGGGATTTTTCCAACGAGTTTTCAGTTTTTTCAAAACGGGTATCACGTTCATAGGTCATATGAGTCCAATAGGACCTAGAGGAGCGACTGTCCAGTCATTTCGGAGGGCTGTGAAATTCCCATCACCGCAAGAACTGTCGGCGCCACGTCAGCAAGAATCCCAACTGGGGACATAAGCGACAAATCTCCCTCTGGCACTTCCCCAGCGATAGACGGCTGGCCTTGCAGTTTGTTGTTGATTATCACAAACGGGACAGGGTTTGTCGCATGCTCCTTGTCCATTTCTCCTGTGCGCAAATTTTTCATCTCCTCCGCGTTGCCGTGATCGGCCGTGATAAACACGTTCCCGTCGCGCGCAAGCGTTTCTTCAACAAGTTTCCCTAAACACTCATCGACTGCCTCCACTCCCTTGATCGTTGCAGATACATCTCCCGTGTGTCCAACCATGTCGGGGTTGGCAAAATTCATGACAATAAAATCAAACGTATTCTCACGCATCTCTTTGATGACGCGATCAGTGAGTTCATACACGCTCATCTCTGGCTCCTCATCATAGCTTGCCACCTTGGGTGAGGGAATGATCACGCGCTCTTCGCCTGGAAACGGATCTTCTTTTGTGCCGTTCAAAAAAAATGTCACGTGTGCATACTTCTCGGTCTCGGCAATGTGAAGCTGTTTGAGTCCAGCCTTGCAGATCGTCTCTGCAAGCGTGTGCTCAATCTTCTCTGGCGCAAACGCGACCTCAACAGGTAAACCAGCCTCGTACTCCGCCATGGTCACGGCAAAAATATTTTCCACACGCTTACGCTGAAAATTTTCAAAACTCGGAAGCACAAACGCTTTTGTGAGCTCGCGCATACGATCTGGACGGAAATTAAAAAAGATGATCGCGTCGTTGTCTTCAATTGTGCCAACAGGTATTCCGTTCTCGACGATCACCGTTGGTGCAAACTCCTCGTCGTACACTTCTTTTTGATACGAAGCCTTGATCGCGGCGAGTGGATCTTCTGCTTGCTCACCCACTCCAAGCACCATCGCGTTGTACGCTTTTTCAATTCTATCCCAACGGTTGTCGCGATCCATGGCGTAGTAACGGCCAGACAGTGACGCAATTTTTCCAACTCTCAACTCTTTCATTTTCTCCTGCAACGTTGTCACAAAATCAATTGCCACGCTCGGGAGTGTGTCTCGTCCATCAAGAATCGCCTGAACGAATACCTCCTTCACTCCTTCTTTTTTGGCGAACGCAAGCAGGGCGTGGCAATGTAAATCCATGGAATGCACGCGTCCTTGACTCACCATGCCAACCAGATGCAAACGACTCTTGTGAGCCTTTGCCTGTTGCACCGCGTGGAGGAACGCAGGGTTCGTCAAAAACTCACCCGCATCCATCGCACGATTGATTCTGGGAAATGTCTGGTAGTACACGCGCCCCGCACCGATCGCGAGGTGCCCAACTTCCGAGTTCCCCATCTCACCCCACGAAAGCCCAACTTCTTCTCCTGATGCACGCAACGTCATCGTTGGATAGGTACGGATAAGACGATCGAACACGGGCGTCGTCGCCTTTGTAATTGCATTGCCATCAGAATCCGGCGCAACACCAAAGCCATCGATAACGATCAAGAGCGTCGGTTTTTTGATCTCGTCTGGCATACATTGGTCACGGTCACCCGGTGACCTAGTCTATCGTTACCCGGTAACTTCCTCTTGGCTAAAGCTAGCTAACCTCCTCCTCGATCTCCATCAACCGATTATATTTTGCCAGCCGTTCAGAGCGAGAGAGTGATCCTGCTTTGATGAAGTCTGCGTTTACGGCCACGGCAAGATCGGCGATCGTCGTGTCCTCGGTTTCGCCGGAGCGATGCGAGACACTAACCTTGTACCCATACTGTTGAGCGAGAAGGATTGCGTCGATCGTCTCGGACAGCGAACCAATTTGATTCACCTTGATGAGAATGGCATTGCCAGCCTTCATCTCGATGCCCTTCTGGAGCCTGCTTACATTGGTCACAAAAAAGTCATCTCCAACGAGTGTAATCTTTTTCCCAAGTCTCTTAGTGAGTTCCACCCAGCCGCCCCAGTCATCTTGATCCAGACCGTCCTCCAGAGACAGAATCGGATATTTTTTCACCCATCGCTCCCACATCGCGATCATCTGATCGCTCGTGAGACTTTTCCCTTCTCGTTTGAGTTCGTAGCGCTTGGTCTTTTTATTGTAGAGCTCCGAGACGGCAGGATCCATGGCAAGCACAACGTCTTTGCCAGGAGCATATCCAGCCACTTTGATCGCGATCATGATGAGCTTACATGCCTCCTCGTTGGTTTTCAGAGGAACAGCATAGCCACCCTCATCACCTTTGAGCGTTGAGAATCCTTTTTTCTTGAGGACGTTCCCAAGCTCAATAAAAATTTCTGCACCACAGCGGACACGTTCACGAAATTTTTTTTGCAGAGGGACGATCATAAACTCCTGGAAGTCGAGAATCCAACCAGCGTGCGCACCGCCGTTGAGCACGTTCATGGTTGCGATTGGCATTCTATAAGTCTTATTGGTCCTATCGGTCCCATGCAAATCGAAGACCCACTTGAGGTACGCGTAGAGAGGCATCTTTTTTGCGCGAGCTGCGGCGTGAGCACAGGCAAGAGAGACGCCGAGGATCGCGTTGGCGCCAAGATTGGACTTGTTTGCTGTGCCGTCCAGCGCGATCATGGTTGCGTCGATGTCACGCTGACGAGTGACGTCCATGCCGACCAAGGCGGGCATGATTTTTTTGTGAACATTTGCCACCGCCTTCAACACACCTAAGCCGTGATAGCGCTTTTTATCGCCATCGCGCAGCTCGAGGGCTTCGTGGATTCCTGTGGACGCGCCACTTGGAACGCTGGCAGATCCTGAAACGCCATTATTCAAAAGCACTGTCACTGAGAGCGTTGGGTTCCCACGCGAGTCTAGTATTTCGTGCGCATGAATGGATTCAATCTTCATAGGTCTCATTGGTCCTCTAGGACCTATACGGTTAGCGCTTCAACGCCAGGCAAAGGCTGGCCGGATAAATACTGCAACATCGCGCCGCCGCCAGTGGACAACAAGGTGAACTTATCGGCAAGGCCGAGTTGTTCAATGAGTGGCATCGTATCTCCACCGCCAACAACACTCGTCGCTTTGCCGGTTCGCTCACCGATCGATTTGGCTATCGCTCTTGTCCCAGCACAAAACGGTTCGATCTCACTGTATCCAAGTGGTCCGTTCCAGACGATCGTTTTTGCACTTGAAATAATCTCCTGAAACGCTTTCACGGTTTTAGGACCGATGTCCACAATTCTATGGTTTGCGCCAACGGAGTCAGTCAAGACAACCTCACGCTTGGCATCTTTGCGCAAAGATCGCACCACGACCACATCGGTCGGGAGAACCAGTTTATCTGCGTGCATCTTGAGCAGTCGCGCGCACAGCGTGACCGATTCTTTTTCATAGACAGACTTCCCAACGTCCCTTCCTTCTGCAACAAGAAACGCCGTCGCAAGCGCTCCGCCCAAAAGAACGTGATCGAGCGTGGGAAGCAATCTATCCAACAGAGGAATCTTGGTTGTCATTTTGAGACCTCCCAGCACAAGCACAAACGGTCGTCTGCTGTGATCGCCCAGACGGCTGAGCACGGAAAGCTCATCGTGAAGAAGCGGTCCAACGTACGATGGAAGATCACTCGTGATCGCGTCGACGCTCGCGTGCGCGCGGTGAGAAACCGCAAACGCATCGTTCACATACAGGTCGCCTAATTTGGCGAGTGCCTCGGCAAACGATGCGGCGTTTTCTTCTTCGCGTCGATCAAACCGCAAATTCTCGAGCAGTAACACCTCGCCATCTTGCATCGCTCCCACCGCTTTCTTCACATCAACTCCCACAACCGATCGCGTAACTTTCACGCGGAGCCCGAGCAAACTGGAAAGGCGTTTAGCGATAGGCTTCACCGAGTAAGCCGCGACTCGCTTGCCACCCGGCCGACCAAGATGGGTCATCACAATCACACGCGCCCCGCGCTGGAGGAGCCAGTTGATTCCAACGGCTGAACGCGCAATGCGACCATGAGGCCCATCCACCGCACGGCCATTTTTGATCGGCACGTTTGCATCAATACGAACTAAGACGCGTTTACCGCGCAGATTCATGCTATTGGTGAGTTTCCGAAGCTTCATAGTTTGCCAACGTGCTCGACCAGATCCAAAAGCCGCTGTGTATATCCCCACTCGTTGTCGTACCACGCCAAAACTTTTACGAGGTCACCGTCCACCACGCGCGTCATTTCCAAATCCACGACTGTCCCAAACGGCGAACCGATAAAGTCGGACGACACAAGCGGTTCATCAGTCACGCCCAATATGCCTTTCCAGCGAGGAGACTTTGCCGCATCGCGAAAAAGTTGATTCACTTCCTCGACACTCGTATTCTTTTTCAAAAGAAACGTAAAGTCTGTGAGCGAGACGTCCATAACCGGTACGCGCACGGCGATGCCGTCGAACTTGTCTTTCAAACTCGTTACCACTTTCGTCGTCGCCTTGGCCGCACCTGTGGACGTTGGGATCATGTTCACAAGCGCAGAACGCGCGCGACGCAAATCTGGATGCCCCTTTGGCGGAAGGCCATCCACGAGATTCTGTTCGGCCGTCACGGAGTGGATCGTGGTCATCATGGCTTTCTTCACGCCAAGTGACTCGGCGAGGATCTGGGCAACCGGCGCAACGGAGTTGGTCGTGCACGACGCGTTGTTCACAACCGTGTCAGATTTTTTGCACGCCGCGTGGTTCACACCCATCAGAAACGTCGGAGCTTCGTCAGAAGGCGCGGAGATCACGACCTTCTTTGCGCCTGCTGTGAGATGCTTCTGCGCGTCCG
>Ga0265296_1004480_pt1 | contig 12127 bp, 9 predicted proteins | sample MunlanPumphouse1_FD_189073 | JGI IMG/M metagenome (GOLD analysis project Ga0265296, IMG submission 189073) | Groundwater microbial communities from a municipal landfill in Southern Ontario, Canada - Pumphouse #1 | ecosystem: Environmental > Aquatic > Deep subsurface > Groundwater | place: Canada... | reverse complement strand
AAGTATGCTTGATCAATACAAAGATCACATCATCAAGAAGCTAAATGAAGCCCCCTTCACTGCCGCCCGACTATTTCGGGAAATACGGGAAATGGGTGTATCCTCTTCAAATTAAAAGGTAAATAGAAAAATATATTTTACGGAATCTTTGGTAATATATCCTTTTTTTTGATTATTAACAAGCAATAGCCATACCGTCATGATTCGCTTGGATTTTATAAAAATTAAATTAAATAATTATCGGACTGCATTCCGTTTCTAAAATCGATTTAAGAGATGATATCAAATCACTATCCAGTTCATTAGTCTCAAAAACATCAATAAAATTTTCCAGAACACTGAATCTTTCATTATCATCAATTGGAATAGTGTCCCTTCTTCTTGTTTCCCTGTATTCCTTTCTTAATCTCGGAATATCCTTCACAAAGGGACTCAAAGAACGTCCAATATCCACTACATCTTGAATAATTTCTTTTTGATAAGTCTCATTCCATAAATTCGAGAGAATTGCTAACAAGTCTCCAAATTGCTCCATTTCATGATTCGTCTCCGACTTACCAGTACGCTCACGAATCGCCTTTCTTGTGCTGCGATGACTGCTCTCCAATCCGTTATTATGGCGTCTGAACGAAATCTTTCTTCCCTTAAAAATCGGATCAGGGACGAACAGCTCTTCCCAGTGACTCTCAAAAGCATCAATAATTTTTGAAGCAATTCGTTGATACTGTACCTCCAGTTTCCGACTTTCCATCCGAATCTTAAGCAGCACTTCTTTTATTTTTATCAAAATTTCATCAAGTTTAATATCAATCGGTAAAGAATCTTTCAAATTATTTTTTCGTGTAATCCTTAGAATGTCACGCAGCTCATCCAACCATTGCAATATTTTCTCCAGAATACAAAAACACTCAAACACCCTGGGGTCCTCCAAAACAGACTTCAAAGATTCGTGCAATTCCATCAGAGGTTTATGAACAAAATCATTCGAGGCATTACAATATATCAATCTTTTAACAAGGACACAGACCTCTTTAATCCTTCGATATTGAATGAAATATGATATTGGGCGTCTTATCCATTTGACATGTTTTTCTATGGGATGAAGTAAATGATCAACCGCTATATGTATCCAGCGATCCTGAATTCTTTTTATCACATTGACTTCACTCCCACTATTTTCAAGGCGAAGTGATTTTAATTTGGAGGTGAGATTGTGTCTAACAATAGAGTTCTTCAAAGTCTTATGATACCCAGTTATCAAATCTTTTTCAAGGTCACTTAAGAAATGTATCTGGCAGACCTGTTGAGATGCATTGGGAAAATTCTTTTCTACACTCAACTTGATTCCTTTTGCCATATCTCGGACTACGACAAGAGGTGAACCATAACTATTTTTGAAATCTAATAAAACTGGATCAATATGCTCTTCAGCTTCAGAAGGTATTAAATCTGCATTGATAACTATGTTATCGATGCCCTCTTGCAACACAAAAACAACTCTTCCACCAGATCTATGGGTTCCATCCATGTGGAGGATCATGCATCCTTTACGTTCAATAAATGCTTTTATTTTTTGACTCTTATTTATATGAAACTGTTTAAAGAGCAAAAGGAAGTCAAGGCTCCTGTTTGAAATTGTTCCTGTTGAGAGGAATATGCTTTTTGTTTCAAGAAATGCACGTATCTCGTGCCGTTTCATGCCCAAACGCCAACGAAGAAGGCCGATTAGCAGGATTAGGTCTATGTCAACATTGCATTGTGGTATTAGCGGTGAAGCCGTTCCATCTTGAATGGATATGGAGTCCTCAGGATTGTCTTCACAAGCTAAGACCTTGATTTTGGTGCTTTTCGTTCCGTGAAGAGTTGTTATTTGTCTTATGTAGGTATATTTGACTGAGTGTCTTCTGTTGCAGTCTGTACTTTCTTCTTTCTTTTTCTGGAAAATATCAGTTGAAGGATAGTTTTTTTTTCATCAAGCTTGTAACGAATTATTATTTGTTTGATTTCTTTTCGTTCGATGGATTTACCCATTCCATCAAGCATGAGATAGATGTCATTAGCAGAGAGCGAGTCACTAAGAAGCAGTTGAGCTAAATATCCAAAGTGAAGTTTTTCAATTATGAATGAACTCGGTTCTGGAAGATTGTCGGGATCACTTCCCACATACCTGACATGATGCTGAATTATTTTTTTTCCTTGTCGTTCGTTCCATACTTCAGCATATCTAATTTTGTTTCCTTGCTTGATTTTTCGGATGAATGTTTTGTGTTCGGTCATATGTAGTGTATATACACTACATACTTTATATCTTTTTCTATTCGATTATGTTGTGGTTTTGAGGATGGAGCGAAGCTTTGTTAATAAAATACTAAATAATATATTTTAAAAGTCACAAGACTAACTTGACGCTATGGATACTTTCAGGCTGCTTGGAGAGCAGCTATAAGCTCTGAACAACAATATCCCCTCATTATACATGAGTTTCGGGTAAAATCAAATTATCAATAGTATAAATGTCACCATTTTATATATGTGGAAAACATATTTAGTACATAATGGTAATTGAGAATAGGGAAGAAGTAATTTTAAGCGAAATCCATAAGATCCAAGAATCAAAACAAACAGTTAGAGATTACTTTGAAAGTAATCATGTCCCATTTTCACGAGAACAATACTATCGCTATTGCAGAATTATTAAGAAACAAGGTGAAGAAGGACTTAGAGATAAGAGGATCGATGGAAACAGAACAATACTGACAGAAAGAATCAAAGATTATATTATTTATACAGTTTCAGAAAATAGATGCATGGCTTCATCTCAATTGCAAAAAAATATTCTCTCTCAATTTAATGTAAATATTTCAGAATCCAGTCTGAACACCTTCAGAGCTTCCGTATCACTAACAAGAATACCAGAAACAAAAGAAATAACTCAATACCAAAAATCAGGAGGAGGCGAAATCCTCACGTTATTAGCTTTGTCTACCAAAATTATAGACATATTCACGAATACAATAATGGAGCGAATGAATGAGGTTCGCCAATCCCCATTATTTGAACAAAATCGAACGAATGAAGAAGACCATCCAGACCTCAGATTTCATGGCAAATTCACCAAAGATTACAATCGACAGCAGGATGTAAGAGAAAATCGTTTCAAATCGATTGATGACAAAATCCAAAATAAAAAATTTTCAGCAATGGATATTTTTGGGAAATCAAAAGAATCAATATCTCGATATAATCTGGCACTTTTATGCCTCCCTCTGGTTACATCAAACGGAAAATCAAGCAGAGTAAACCGTCCAAAGGGAAATGATTTAGATTTTCTCTGCGGATATAATTACAAAGATGCTTCTCTCGACAGGTATCTTCGAGATTTAAAATATCTCAAAGTTTCTGAACAATTAATCAATGAAATCGCAAGATTCTGGCTAAATTTTTGGAAAAAAGAATCTGGTGAGGAAACATATTTCGCATGTTATTATATTGATGGAAATACAAAACCATTGTGGTCATCCAACAGTCATTACAAAGGAAAAGTGACAATGCTTGGACGGGTAATGAATTGTTTGGAAAATGTGTTTATACATGATGGAAAAGGGCATCCCCTATATTTTCAGACTTTTCATGGACATGCGGATTTGGGCAAACATGCATTAGAAATGCAAAATAAATTGGTGCAACTTTTAGATACACCGTCAGCTCATGTTCAGGTAGATCGAATACTGATAATGGATGGTGGCGGCAATGGTGTAAAAACGCTCAGAGAATTTAGTAAAAGTGAGGAGTATTTTATCACCATACTTGATGATAACCAGACAAAGGATAGAAAATTCAAACACATAAGAGAAGAAACAGAATATGAATATGGTAAGGCAAATCTTACCGATTGTCAAATTGAATTATTGGATTCAGCTGAAAAAGACTATATTTTCGAATGCCGTGCTGTGATCATTAAGTGGAATAATGGTAGAAAAGCTGTTTTAGTTACCGATGTTCCCCGTGAATTATTAAATGAAAGCGAGATTACTAAAAGATATTTTGACCGTTGGCCTATGCAAGAAAAAACATTCCGTGAAGCAAAATCCGTACTTTGTACAAATAATATCGTAGGTTATGGAACAAAGATCGAAAGCTATGATAAAATGATAGAAAAACATAAAGAAATTTGCAAGACTATCACTAAACTTAAATCTAAACTGAAAGTGCCGCTTGAAGATATGAAGGCAATAGATGAGCAGCTATCAGATTTATACACGTTTGAAAGAACTCTTCGTGAAAAATCAGAAATCATTGAAGGAAAAAGAGTTTTGAATGAAGAAGAAGCCATTCAGATACAGCATACTGAAGCTGAAATTTCTAAATGTTTGAATAAGCAGAAGATTGTAAAAGGGAAGAACAAAAACGATTTTGAGAAGTTGGAAATGTGTTTGAAAGAAGAAAAACGGCTTCGTGGGAAAGATAAGGTTTACAAGATTGATATAGAACTTGACAGAATAATGACGTGCTTTAAATTGTCGTTTGTGAATCTTTGCAGTCTTTTTTTGAAAAGGTGTTTCAATGGTGAAAAAATGGAATTGTTGACGTTATTTGATTCGATTTTTCAGCTTGATGGTAGTGCTTCTATTTCAAATGAAAGAAAGACAATTGAATTGGAAATTAATCCAAAAGAGCCAAATTTGATGGGTAAACTTAATAATGGTCTTGACATATTAAATACAATGAATGTTTATGATCTTGATGATAGGTTGATACAATTTAGAAGTTGAACTCATAATGGTGGCATTTATACTGGTGATCTAAATAAAATACCCGAAAGTCATGTATTATGGTAAGCTGCTATTGCTCCAGCTTCCATAATTCTTGTTCGTATATTTCTACCTTTATTGGGATCATGAAATATCCCATTTATAAGATGTTGCAACTGCTTTTCATCTAATACTTTATCAAGAGCATTATCTCGCATTTTGGATATGATTTTATTCGACAATCCAAAAGATTCCAGCAATGTGAAGGCTTCTTCATTAAAAAAATAGCTTCTTGGTTTATTACCTTGAAGAATATCCAGAATACTCAGACGATCTTTACTGGGAATTGTGAAATATGCGGTATAAAAAGGATTGCAGAAAATTTCGACATATTGATTCTGCCCATTTACTTTAGCACTGGTGTCATCTATTTGCTGATATCGTGTAGATTTCAATCCAGCCTCGAAAATATCAGCTTTCTCTTGATGGAATGTTTCAAGATTTTTCGTGAGAATACGGGAAATAGTGGCTGGGGATATGAATATTCCAATATTCTCAAGAAACTCATGTATCTTTGGCTCGGATACATTTGAAGCATGCTTGAGTGTAATGATCAAAGACTTCACACCATTGCCAAATTCTCCCTCTATTCCATGTGGTAACTCCCCGCGGTATGTCCGATGTTGTGAGGGAGAATACCAAACTTCCTTCCTATAAGCAGTGTTTTTTGTGGTTATGATAATATCTTGAACAACAACAGTGTCGTAGTCTTTGAACACCGCATCTTCTGGTAAGATACTTGGATCGACTTTGCAATCTTCATTAACGTCAATTTTTATCTTACTCAGTTTCTCCTTTGATTTCCTTTCATTCCGTGGAATAGGAGTTTTTCTTTCAGTTTCGGAGGAGACGTCTTTGTTCTGTTTCGGGACAGAAAATTTCGGTTTACCCTTTTCTCCTTTTAAACGGTTCAGTTCATCTCGGGTTTTTTGCAATTCTGCCTTCAATGCTTGAACTTCCTCATTCAATTCCTCGATGATGTGAAGAAGGATACGGATGGTTTGTGATTCCTTTTTGTCTGGAATTTCATCTGGATTGATTTTCAACGAGTGTAATATTTGTGATATTTCAGAGGGATTCATGTAGGGATACTGTAATAATTACTTAGTATTTGTATATTTCTATTTGAATGAAGGCTATTGCTTGGTAATAATCAAAAAAAAAGGATATCTTGTAAAGATTCCGTAAAATATATTTTTCTTTTTACCATTTAATTTGAAGGGGATACAAATTAAACATCTTCAACCGTCATAACATCTGACCTGCAAAAGTTATTCGCAGGCATTTAACTATTAAGATGGCTCACGATTTCAGATTTGCCCGCCCATGTAAAAAACCGCTTTATCTTGACTTTGGAAATTTCAACTGTTCCGATGAAACATTCGTTATGCTTTTCCATAATGTACCTATTCACATCGGTTTTATCCCACGTTTCAAGCGACTTAAGCCTGTTGATGTTCTTTAAAAATTTACTATAATCCATTACAGTTTTCTCTGCCGTGCCATTGATTTTGAGTTCCTGAAGGAATTGATCGATTATTCTAATCATATTCCTTTATATGTACTTACTAAGCAATAAAGCCATGATGCCCCATTGTTTCGAAAACTGCGGTCGGTGACTTCTCCCCATTAATCTTAAGCACATTGATATACTTTTTAACCATAACCTCGCAAAACCAAAACCGTTATGGAAATAATCAAAACCAACTCCATCAATTTCCGCTACTTCAAGAAAAACATGCAGAGCATCGCAGTCCTTCTGCCCCTCCTTCCGGGTGCGGATATTTCAAAAGAGCCATGCGAGGGCATAATGATTTACAGCTTTTCCTCACCCCAGGCGCAGTCTATCTTTCGCGAAGTAAAACACTCAAAAACCAACTCGATATTCATAGCTGGCGGTCCCCATCCATCCGCCCGCCCTGAAGAGACGCTTCAGTATTTTGATTATGTGGTCGTTGGCGAAGGCGAAGAAACGTTGCCCGAATTGATACGCGTTTTGCAAAACTGTGGGGATATTTCTTCTGTCAAAGGTATTGCGTTTAAGAATAACGACAGGATTGTTTTCACATGGAAAAGAGATGACATTGACCTTGACATGTACCCTGCTTTTGACCCTGACATTATGCAAAGCACAATCGAAATCACACGGGGCTGCCCTTTTGCCTGCGCTTACTGCTCAACCCCGCAGTTGTTCGGACACAGGATGAGGCACCGAAGCATTGACGTAATAGCAAGATATGCGCAATATATCGGGGACGTCAGGTTCACATCCCCTAATGCTTTTGCCTATGGTTCGGACGGGAGACATCCCCGCCCCGATAAAATAGAAGCGCTCCTTAAAGCATTACCCTACAAAAGGGCATTTTTTGGCACATTTCCATCAGAAGTGAGACCTGAATTTATTAGCGACAGGCTTCTTGAGCTTGTTTCAGAGTATTGCGCCAATACCACGTTAAACATGGGCGGACAGTCAGGAAGCCAGAGGATGCTTGACATGATTAACAGGGGGCACACAGTCGAGGATATCATTTCCGGGGCTGAGAAATGCCTACAGCATGGATTTACACCGGTTGTGGATTTCATTTTCGGGCTGCCCGGGGAGACCGGGGAAGACCAGAAAGAAACACTTGACCTTATCAAATGGCTGACAGGGAAAGGCGGGAAAGTGCATTCCCATTATTTCATGGCTTTGCCTGGAACTGCGCTTGAAAACTCTTTGCCTGCTCCTTTATCAAGGGAAGTTGAGAGAACAATTGGCAAACTGGCGCTTCATGGAAAAGCAACGGGCGTGTGGTCTGAGGGTAATTTCAGGCGCGGGTAGGGAAGTGGTGGGGGGAGGGTCATTGTAGATGACGGCTTCTGGGTGGTTGCCATGGATAAGTTTGAGGAGGTTAAAAAGAGGTATGAGCTTGTGAAGGAGCCGAAGCGGTGGGTGTCGATGAGGATGAAAAGGGGGTTTTGGAAGAGAGAGAAAAAGTATCGGCTGCCATCACGATTATCATGATGGTTATTATAGAGGTTATATTTATATATTATGTAGTTATCTATAATAAGTATATGTTTTTCATAATCAAAATCAAAGAACCTGCAGAAAAATGGCTCCGAAAATACAACAAGGAGATTCAGAGACGGTTCGCCATCAAAATCCGAAAATTACAGGAGCATCCTGACCTGCATGGTAAACCATTAAGGGGAGTTCTTCATGGATTCTGGGAATTATATTTCGAGAATAAATTTAGGATACTATATACAATTGATTATCCTGAACAAACAGTCACTATAGAAGCCATAAAACATAAAGATGAGTTTTAAATCCCAAGTTCTTTGGCTAATTCTTCAAAATCTCTAACCTTAGTACCTTTTTTTTTGCCTTCTTCAAGCTGCTCCATTATATCAACATCAGATAGAACATCTATAGTGTCCTTCATTGATTCGTACTCGTCAGTTGATATTGTAATCCAGCCTGCTTGATGTTTTCCAATTGTTGCTGCACTAGCCATTTGATCAATCATTATAGGTTTGTTATCTATTTAAAACTTAAGATGGTTTTCGCTTTTACCCACTTCCTCCCACCATCGCCTTCCTCACCATCACATGCGGCGCCCCGTCGCTCACAGGCACAAGCTGTCCTGCCTTCCCGCACCGTCCCGAATTCATCTCAAGGTCATTCCCCACAGCAGCAACGCTATTCAAAATCTCAAGCGTGTGTCCCGATAAAGAGACATCGCGAAGCGGCGTCGTGAGTTCACCGTTCTTTACCATAAACCCGCGCTCTGCATTGAACTGGAACACTCCCTCTCCCGGATTCACCTGACCGCCGCGCGAACCTTTCAAATAGATGCCATCCTTTAATTCAGAGAGCATCTCCTCGAACTTCATCCCATCAGGAGCTATGAACGTATTGCTCATCCTGATAACGGGGCGGGCATATCCCTGGGCGCGGGAATTTCGGCTTTCCCCGCCAAGTTTTCCTGCACTCTCTCTTGAGTGAATATAGGATTTCAGGACACCGTTTTCTATTAACGTCGTTCTCTTAGATTCCGCGCCTTCATCATCGAACGGATAATAACCATATTCGTGAAGCGATGGGTCGTCATACACTGTAATAAGAGGAGACGCTATCTGCTCGCCTATCTTTCCCGAAAGGATGGAATTTCCCTCAAGCACATGGTCAGCCTCAACAGCATGCCCAACCGCTTCATGAATAAATACGCCTGCCAGTTCCTGGTCAAGAATCACCGGATAGGTTCCTGCTTTTGGCGTTTTTGCAGACAGTAATTCAACCGCTGTGTCTGCGGCTTTTCGCGCCAGTTCAAATGCATTATGTTTTTTGAAAAACTCAAAACCCATTACACCAAACCTGCTTTCCCTTCCTATCTGGTATATGCCCTCTGATTGAGCTATGGCGCTTACTGCAAAACCCACGCGGTTTAACGTATATTCGCAATCCAATCCTTCAGAACTTGTGTACCTGACTGTAATAATAGACTCTGAATAAACAGCATTTGTGCTCTTAATGCCTTCAATCCGGGCGCTTTTTTCAATTTCCAAAAGCAATTTGACCTTATCCTCAATAGGAATATCCAGAGGATTCTCCCTGACCTCCGGAAGATTCTGCAAATTCGGCTTTTCTATTGGAGAAAGCTTTATCGGGCTTCTTGGACTTTTGTTTTTTGCAGCCCGGGCAAGCCTTTTAGCCGAGTCCAGAGCCCTATCCAGATTTTCTGATGCGCCGTCCTGCGATACGAATCCCCACGAACCTGAATCAAGAACTCTCACAGCTGCGCCGCTTGAAAAATTATTGGAAATTTCACGAATCTCGCCATTATCCAGAACGACGGCTGTACTGGCGCTATTTATGACACGGGTATCATAAAAATCCATGTAATCTCACACAACTGTAACAGGCTTGGTTTCAGGGATAGGAATGCTGAATTTAGTTCTCATGGCAAGTTTTTTAAGCGTCGCGATGAAACCCTCTTTCTCTCGTCCTACAAGGCTGTATTCCAGTACTTCTTCAATATTTGACACAGGTATTATCTTGATGATATTCTTGTATTCATCCTCAATGAGAACGTCTCCAAGATTTGATCTTGGAATTATCACTGTCTTGATCCCAGCCTTTGCCGCAGCCTCAATCTTGTATGTGACGCCGCCAACTGGCAGAACATCGCCCCGTACCGAGAGCGAACCTGTCATGGCAACGCTCTGGTCAACAGGTATTCCCTGGATTGCAGAAAGAACCGCGGTAGCTATGGATATGCTGGCTGAATCGCCTTCCACGCCTTCATACGTCCCTACGAACTGGATATGGACATCCATCTTCGATATATCCTTGCCAGTTGTCTTTTTAATCAACGCTGAAACGTTCTGGACTGCTTCTTTTGCAATGTTCTTGAGCATGCCTGTGGCAATGATGTGACCTTCTGATGTGGATTGCGTAGGTGTGACCTCAGCAATTATGGGAAGAACAATACCCGAATCGTCGCCCATCACTGCAAGACCGTTAACCCTGCCTACCTGTGCGCCTTCCTTCACGAACAATTTGTAATCCTTCCTGCGCTCAAGATACTGATGCGCCAGTTGCTGCTCGACCGAACGGGCGATGCTCTTTGCTTTTAATACATGCTGGGCAGTCGTAAGCTCTGCTTTTTCCCCGTGGGCAATATCGCCAGCCACACGCACAAGACCTCCGAGGTCCCTGAGTTTAAGGGTCAGATGCCCTTTTCTCCCTGCCCTGCGCCTTGCTTCACGGATTATTTCCTCTACTGCGCTGCGTTCAAAATGCGGTATCTTGCCGTCCCTTACCACTTCCTGAGCTACGAACCTGACAAGCTTCTGCCTGTTTTCAGGAGTATCTTCAATAGTGTCGCTCATATATACTTCATAGCCGTATCCCTTGATGCGCGAGCGCAATGCAGGGTGCATGCCCCTTATGGCATCAAGATTTCCTGCTGCTACCATGATGAAATCGCATGGCACAGGGTCGGTTTTTACCATGGCTCCGCTTGAACGTTCCGACTGTCCCGTAATTGCAAATTCCTTCTCCTGCAATGCCGTAAGAAGATTCTGCTGGGATTCAATCCGCAGCGTATTTATTTCGTCGATAAACAGGACTCCTTTATGCGCTTTATGTATCGCCCCGCTCTCCACACGGTCATGGGCAGGAGTCTCAAGCCCTCCTGACTGGAACGGGTCATGGCGGACATCGCCAAGAAGCGCTCCGGCATGCGCGCCCGTAGCATCCATATAAGGCGCTATCTCCTTCCCTGTATTTGAAACAAGAAGTTTCGGGATTAATGCAGTTTCCTTCGGCATGAACTGGCGCATCATCATAGCAATCAGTACAGCAGCTATGATTCCCAGCAGATACTCGCCAATAAAAAATGAATATCCAACAATACCCAGAACAAGAAGCATGATAAACATGTTTCGCGCCTGGGTTCTCTTATGGGCTTCAAGCTTGTGGGCGTCGCTAATCTCCTTACCTTTCCCTGCCGGAACTATGCGTATCTTGGGATTATTCGAGTCATCAGGATTATTATACACCAGTACATCCTGTAATTCTTCTTTGGGAAGCAATTCCGCCATCGCCTTTGCCAGCATAGATTTCCCGGTGCCCGGCGTGCCCAGCATCATTACATGCCTTCGCTGGTTGGCGGCTTTCCTGACCACTTCCACAGCGTGTTCCTGACCTATAACCTGCTCAATTAACTTCTTTGGAACTTCGATGTCTTTTGTGGAGTTTATCTCCAAACCGCCAAGAATATCCTGGTTCTTTAATTCGTTTTCACTATTTTCCATATTTTACCAATAAATGAGATGTTATTCATCATAAGAGTATCGCAAATTTCAGATAGCTAAGTGTTAATATAAAAATTTCCTCTTTTTTTTGCTGCCTCATACAAAAAGTCTATACGATTTAACTTCTATTAAGACCTATCACTTAAACTGTCATTTATAACGTGAGGTATTTCATGAACATGTCGCTCCAGATAGGAAAAATAATAGGCATACCGATTAAATTACATATAACATTTCTTCTTATACTGCCGGTCTTTGGATACGCTTTTGCGAATAATCCACCAGGATTTGGTTTTAACGACGTAGAACCATTATCGCTTCGGTATGCCCTGGGGATGTCTGCCGCGCTATTGCTTTTCGTCTGCGTACTGCTGCACGAGCTGGGGCATTCTTACGTTGCTAAAAAACATGGAACTAAAATCCAGAGTATAATACTTTTCCTTTTCGGCGGCGTTTCCTCTATGGAAGATATTCCAAAGAACCCAAAAATAGAGTTCAAGATGGCATTAGCA
>Ga0265296_1004479_pt1 | contig 12131 bp, 6 predicted proteins | sample MunlanPumphouse1_FD_189073 | JGI IMG/M metagenome (GOLD analysis project Ga0265296, IMG submission 189073) | Groundwater microbial communities from a municipal landfill in Southern Ontario, Canada - Pumphouse #1 | ecosystem: Environmental > Aquatic > Deep subsurface > Groundwater | place: Canada... | reverse complement strand
TGGCAAGGAAGAGCGACGTGACTATAGATATAGGGGTTGAAAGAGAGGCGTGCCCTCTTGGCTTAGCTCCAACTGCGAGCACCACTGCCACTCTGGCTATGGGAGATGCCCTGGCAGTAGCTCTCTTGAACAAACGATCCTTTCAGAAGGTAGACTTTCACAGAATCCATCCCGGTGGAAACCTGAGTAAGAGACTGATGTTAAGGATAAGGGATGTTATGTTGACAGGTGAAGACACCCCTATTATACACGAAGAACAGTCAATGAAGGAAGCCCTGGAGGAGATAACCAGGAAGGACATTGGTCTTACTCTGGTAGTAGATCATAAAGAGATGCTAACAGGAATAATCACTGATGGTGATCTGCGTCGGCTAATACAGAATAATGATAATCTCCTTGAAATACCTGTTAAAGAGCTCATGACCCTTAATCCAAGAATCATAGACGAGGATAAACTGGCTGGAGAGGCAATAGAAGAGATGGAGAGACACAGGATTACATCTCTTGCAATTATAGATGAGGGTAGGAGGATTAAAGGGATAGTCCACCTCCATGACCTTCTGGGAAAGGGAGAGTTTAAGTTCCGATCCTAAAGGGGAATAGCAGAATGCCTATCTTACCGCCCAGGGGGCTGATTGGTGCCCTGGTAACACCCCTGGACAATGAGTGTAATATAGATAAACCAGGCCTTAAAAGTTTGCTGGAATATACAATAGAGAATCTCCATGGGGTTCTTATTGGGGCAGGAGATATAGGAGAAGGGTTTGTCCTCAGTGACAGGAAGAGAGTAGAACTTATAAAGGCGGGTATGGAGATGGTTAACGGAAGGATACCCCTTTTCCTGAACATCACTGGAGACACAGAGGCTCGGACAGGAGAAAATATTGCCCATGTGGAGAGTATTAAAGGAGAGCTTGGTTACAAGGGGGATATATTCCTTTCCGATTGTCCTTTATGGTATCATAGTAATAAGGACCTGCCGGATCTCTATGTTGAATTCGGCAGACTCACCCCGCTTCCATTCGTTCTATACAACAATCCTTATTTGATTATAGAACTCCAAGCACACCTGAAGAGAAAGAATATAAGAACAAACGTATTGAAGAAACTCTCTAAGAATGAACAGATAGTTGGTATTGTGCACGTAGGGGAACTCAGGAGGGCAATGAATTACACCAGGGCAGTAAGAGACAGAAGAGATTTCAGGATATACGACGGTAATGAGCTCGACTTCCTGGGTAATCCCAGTTTGGATGGAGTAGTGGCGAAGGGAGCTAATATATTGCCCAGGGAATGGAGAGCTATAACAGAATCATCCATAAATCCAAAAGAGATGCTAAAGGATGACCCAACATATTATACCGACCTTTGGAAGGTAGGACAGATGCTGAAGTTCCTTCACGAGGCATACATGCCAAACCCCACAGCAATAATCAAGTTAGCATTAAAATTGATGGGCAGGATTGGAAGTAGTGTAGTAGCTGAAGATACCCCTGCTATCACACCGGATCAGGAATCAAGGATTTACAATTTGCTGGTAGAATACGAACTTATATAGTTACTATTCAGGTTGTTTAGACTGTAGACTGTAGGCTTTAGGCTGAAGGCTGTTAGGCTGAAGGTTGAAGTAGGCTAACAGTCTACAGGCTAATAGTCTATAGCCTAAATTTACTGAGGCAATAGATGGCAAAAAAAAGGATTACGAAGATCAAAAAAAGGATTTTCCGTGCAATAGGCTGGTGCTTTATGGGTATATTTCTATTTATCCTAAGGGTTCTGCCATTAAAGTATCTTTATATCTTTGGTGAAAAGACAATCAGATTGGCCTTTTTCTTTTTAAGAAGACGAAGAAGCATTACAATGAGCAATCTTAGACTTGCCTTAGGAGAAGAAAAAAGCGAGGCAGAAATCCTCGAAATATACAGGTCCACTATTGGAAACATAGGGAGGGGAGGAGTAGAGCTGGCTGCCTATCCCAGGTTCCATGATGGGTATTTCAATAATATGATAAGCATTGAAGGAAGAGAAAACCTGGATGACGCATTGAGATTAGGCAGAGGGGTTATTATTCTCAGCGCTCATTTTGGGAATTTTTCGTTTTTAGTAATTAAGCTTGCCCAACTGGGATATCCTTTATCCGCCATTACCAGATACCCTCGGGAGGAAGGATTGGCCCGATACCTTGAGAATCTGGCGAGGATTACAAGAGTCGAACTGATTCCCGATAAACCCCCCAGAATTTGCGTAGAACGATCCCTAAAATGCCTCAAAGAAAACAGGATCCTCTTTCTTCTGACAGATTTGAATGTAATCTCAGGTGGTATCTATGTAGACTTCTTCGGACGGATGGTTCCTACATTCAAGGGGCCTGTGGTTATGGCGATGAGGACAAAGGCCTCTATCCTTCCTGCCTTTATCCTTAGAGAGGATGGAAACAGGCATAGGATAGTAATAGAGCCTCCTTTCGACTTGGAGTTAACAGGCGATAAGGACAAAGACATCTTTACAAATCTGTCCAGATTATCAAAGATTGTAGAATCATATATTCGGAAATACCCGGATCAGTGGTGGTGGATACATCAGAGGTGGAGAAAGGCAATGCCCCAGGACCAATGAAAAATTCTCTTTGGAGCGAGCATCGTTAAAACCGTGAGTCGGGAATCGGGAATCGCAAATCGCAAATCGAGTAAAGAAAGGAAACAAATTTCCATATTACCACAGAAAGTATAAGGGGTTCTAAGTCTCTGTTTTTTATTGAAAACTGACTGTTGACATCTGAACGCTTACCAGTAAAGGAGGAAAAATATATGCCAATCTATGAATACCGGTGTGGGAAATGCAACCATGTGTTTGAAGAGTTGCAAAAGATGGATGAAGGGAACGAAGCCGTTGTCTGTCCTATATGTAAGGAGCCGAGACCTGAAAAATTATTGTCCTGCTGCAATTCTATAGGGAGGTCAGAGAGTTCATCTTTCGCTTCGCTACCATCACAATCATCCCCATCCTGTGGTTCCGGCGGCTTCTCTTGAGGTTCATAACAGAAACCGTAGTATACGGTTCTTAACCCTCTTCCTACACGAAGTTGCATTCAAAAGATGTTGCAGATTATCTGAGAATACACTATTCTACAATAAGCAGGTCGATAAGAAACGGGGCAGCAAAAAGCAAGACCTGACCACTATGATATGGACCCCATATGGACGGTAGACTACTTTTGTAAAAATTGACCACTCTATGATGAAACAGAATCAAACAACAATTGAAGAATTTAACCGTTGGCTGGGGCAGCCCGAAGGGTTGAAACTTGAGTTTAAGACGGCCGAATATAGTTACAGCGCCGACAAGGATTTGCCGGATTACTGTGCGGCTCTATCTAACGAAGGCGGCGGTAAGTTGATCCTTGGCGTTGCCCCTGACCATCGCGTTGTTGGAACAAAGACCTTTCAAGGAACTTACAATAAGTTGTCCATGAAGCTTTTGTCTAAACTAAAGATCAGAATTAATGTTGAAGAATTCAATCACCCCAATGGACGTGTTCTGATCTTCCACATTCCTCCACACCCACCAGGACAGCCAATTAAATCAGCCGGTAATTATCACTATCCCATGCGAGCCGGTGAATCTCTTACGGAAATGGATCCAGAGACTTTGAAGAGGATTTTGAATGAAACAGAGCCGGACTTTTCCAGTCGCATTGTAGCTGGATTTTCGATATCTGATCTGGACCATACAGCACTGACAAATTTTAGAGAAAGATGGGCGCAAAAAACAAAAAGGCAAGATTATCTCGAATTTTCCGATGAAAAAATGTTGCGCAATATAGGGCTGCTGACAGACCAGGGTCTTAACTATGCGAGCTTAATCCTCTTTGGAAAGAAAGAGAAGATTGATCAATTATTACCCGGTAGTGAGATCATCTTCGAATGGCGCCAGAGTGCAAAGAAGATCCCTCATGATTACCGCATCAATTGGCGGGAACCGTTCTTCAAGATTTATGATGAAGTATGGGAAACCATCAATGCTCGCAATCTCCGCATTCCTTTTCAGGAGGGTCTCTTCCAGCGTGAAATTTTCGCCTTCAGCGAAAAACCGACCCGCGAAGCCTTGCTAAACGCTGTTGCTCACAGGGACTATACCATTGGCAGTCAGTCCATATTCATCAGTGCTTCACCGGAAGAGTTTGTTATTGATAGCCCCGGAGGTTTCCTGCCCGGCATTACCCCGGAAAATGTTTTCTACAAACGTGAGTGGCGGAATCGTTGCATTGCGGAAACTTTTGAAAAGGCTGGGCTTGTCGAGCGTTCCGGACAGGGCATGGACGATATCTTTGAAAGCACGATCCGAGAAGGCAAAGGACTCCCCGATCTGTCAAAGAGTGACTCTTTTACTGTCCAGCTCCGAATCCCTGTCCAAGTAAAAGACAAAAACTTCATCCTCTTTCTTGAAAAAGTCACAAACGAAAAACAAATCCTCCTTTCCTTTGAAGAAATCTTCGCACTGGAGCAGATTCGTGAAAAGCAGGTTATCCTGTCTTTCCCACACAAAAAGAAATTTTTTGATCTTGGAATCATTGAGAAGATTGGCAGGACACGGGGAGCAAAGTATATCCTTTCTCACCAATATTATGCCCATGAGGGAAAGGTGGGGACACATACCCGTCTTGCGGGATTATCAAGAGATCAAAAGAAAGAACTCATCTTGAATCATTTGCGAAAAAATAAAAAAGGGGCTATGAAAGAATTCCAAGATGTATTCCCTGATTTAAAAAGAAGTGATATTCACAACTTACTGCAGGAATTGAAACAGGCAGAGCACATCATTTACATGGGTTCCAAAAAATCAGGCTATTGGACTTTGAAAGGCGCAAATAAACTAAAAATCGGTTAAAAACTAATTAAAAAAGTCCAGGATAAACTAACTAACTACTTGAAATAACGAATATTTAAATCAAGTTAAAATAAATTGAAATACATTTAAACTATCCAGTAATCCTTCGGGTTGAAGGCATAAAAAACGCCCCAGTGAAGGGGACATCGGTCAGCACAACATGGGCCATTGGAAATTAGTCAAAAATACATTATAAACAGCTATATTTTTATGCAAGAATTTATTTAACATGCTGAAAATAAACATATAATTACGTTTCTAAATACATTTATCTTACATTTGAGGTTCATAGCAGAAACCGTGGTATATGGTTCTTAACCCTCTTCCTACACGAAGTTGCATCCAAAAGACGTTGCAGATTATCTGAGAATACACTATTCTACAATAAGCAGGTTGTTAGTCCTATAAAAAGTGATGAACCGGCAGAAGGAATTCCCATGCCCCAAGAGTGCCATCTGTCCGTAACAGGCACGAAAACAAGATAACAGGGAATGATAATGAATCAAACCCCGGAACAGATAGCACGAGATAGCATTGACAAGCAATTGAATGATTGCGGCTGGATTATTCAGAATAAGAAGCAAATTAATCTGGCTGCCGGGCTTGGTGTAGCTGTTACGGAATATCAAACCGAAATAGGCCCTGCGGATTATGTTTTATTTGTAGATGGCAAACCCGTGGGAGTGATTGAAGCTAAAAAAGAAGAAGAGGGCGTTCGTCTAACGGTTCATGAAGATCAATCTAAAGATTATGCTGATAGCAAACTGAAACATCTCAATAACGATCCCCTGCCTTTTGTCTATGAAAGCACCGGAACATTAACCCGCTTTACCGATTATCGCGATCCCAAACCTCGTTCCCGACCGGTTTTTACTTTTCACCGGCCCGAAACATTGCGGGAATGGTTAAAACAAGGCAACACTTTGCGTCGGCGGGTATCGGATATTCCGGCTTTGCAAACCGCGGGGCTGCGTGATTGCCAGATAATTGCCATCAACAATCTGGAAAATTCCTTTCGCACAAATCAGCCCAAAGCCCTCATTCAAATGGCCACAGGTTCAGGAAAAACATTCACGGCCATCACGTCTGTTTATCGTCTGCTTACTTACGCAAAATCCAAACGGGTGTTGTTTCTGGTGGATACGAAAAATCTGGGGGAACAGGCCGAGCAGGAATTCATGGCTTACATGCCCAATGACGATAACCGCAAATTTTCCGAATTGTATGGCGTGCATCGCTTGAAATCGAGCTTTGTGCCGACCGACAATCAGGTGTACATCAGCACCATTCAGCGTTTATATTCGATTCTGAAAGAAAAAGAGTTGGACGAAAAAGATGAAGAGACAAACCCCGGTGAGATAAAATGGGAAAAACGACAACCGGTTCCTGTGGGTTACAATGCCAATTTGCCCATTGAGTTTTTCGACTTTATCGTAATCGACGAATGCCACCGCAGCATTTACAACCTCTGGAAACAAGTGCTGGACTATTTTGATGCCTTTTTAATTGGGCTTACCGCCACGCCTGACAACCGCACGTTCGGTTTTTTCAATCAAAACATTGTCAGCGAATACACCCACGAGGAAGCCATTACCGACGGCGTTAATGTGGGCAGTGACGTTTTTTTAATTGAAACAAAGATCACCCAAAAAGGCGGCAAGATATGGAAAGGCCAGTATGTGGATCACAGGGAAAAACTCACCCGCAAAAAACGCTGGGCGCAGTTGGATGAGGATGTAGTTTATTCCCAAATGGAATTGGACGATAAAGTCGTTAATCCCAACCAGATTCGCACCGTTATTCGCACCTTCAAAGAGCACTTGCCGGAAATGTTCCCCGACCGCTCCACCGAGAAGGGCGAATTTGAAGTGCCGAAAACACTGATTTTTGCAAAAACCGACAGCCACGCCGACGATATTATCGGAATCGTGCGGGAAGAATTCGGCGAAGAAAACCGCTTCTGTAAAAAGATCACCTACAACAGCGAAGACCCCAAAAGCATTCTGGCGCAGTTCCGCAATGCCTATCATCCCCGTATTGCCGTTACCGTTGATATGATTGCCACCGGCACCGACGTAAAACCGCTGGAATGCCTGCTCTTTATGCGGGATGTAAAGAGCCGCAACTACTTTGAGCAGATGAAAGGCCGGGGCACACGCACCATTAATTTAGATGACCTCAAAAAAGTAACCCCTTCGGCCAAATACACCAAAGACCACTATGTGATTGTTGATGCTATAGGCGTCACCAAAAGCCTGAAAACCGACAGCTGCCCCTTGGAGAAGAAACCCGGTGTGCCGTTGAAGGATTTGCTGGCGGCCATTACCGTGGGCGCAAGAGATGAGGATTTGTTCACTTCTCTGGCCAATCGCCTTGCCCGTTTGGAAAAGCAACTCACCGATAAAGAAAAAACAAATTTTGCTGAAAAGGCAAAAAGTAAAACCATCACGCAGATTGTCAAGGAACTGCTCAACGCTTACAACCCCGATACACTGGAAGACATCCGCCTCAAAGTTGAGCAGGAAAATCCCGATGCGGCTCCTATTGAAAAAGAAGAAAAACTGAAAACGCTTACCGCCGCTTTGCAAAATCAGGCGGCCAACACCTTCAACGGCGAACTCAATGACTATATCGAAAACGTGCGAAAGGCTCACGAACAAATCATTGATCTGCTAAACCCAGACAAGGTAACCGCCGTGGGCTGGGACAAAGACAATAAAGACAAAGCCAGGGATTTAATAAAAACCTTTGCCGAGTGGATAACAAGACACAAAGACGAAATAACCGCTCTGCAAATCTTTTATAGCCAGCCCTACCGGAGGCGTGAGCTGACCTTCAAGATGATTAAGGAACTGGTAGATACAATTGTTGCCGATAAACCCACGCTTGCTCCATTGAGTGTGTGGCGTGCCTATGAGGTGCTGGAAAGCGTCAGCGGCCAACCCAAAAACGAACTGGTGGCCCTGGTTTCCCTTATCCGCAAAGTGATAGGCATTGACGCCACGCTTACCTCTTATGACAAAACAGTGGACAGGAATTTTCAAAACTGGGTCTTTAAAAAGCAGGCAGGCACATTGAAATTTACCGAAGAGCAAATGCTATGGCTGCGGATGCTCAAAGACCATATCGCCGCATCGGTTAATCTCAGTGTCGATGATTTGAACTACACACCCTTTGATGCTCAGGGCGGCAAGGGAAAGATGTGGCAGCTCTTCGGCAATGAGACAGAAAACATTATCAACGAACTGAACGAAGCATTGGCGGCGTAGGATGAGCGTGAATAAAGAACTACCGAATGGCTGGGCATGGGCGGCTATTCCAGAAATGATACCAAGCGAAGGCGTATTTGTTGATGGGGATTGGGTAGAAAGTAAAGACCAAGATCCGAATGGTGAAGTTCGTTTAATTCAGTTGGCGGACATTGGAGAAGGCAATTTTAAAAATAAATCATCCCGCTTTTTAACATTAAAACGAGCAAATGCGTTGAATTGCACTTTTTTGCTGCAGAATGATATTCTTGTCGCGAGGATGCCAGATCCTATTGGCAGAGCTTGTTTGTTTCCATTAAAAAATGAAAATTCATTTGTAACCGCAGTTGATGTCGCAATAATTAGACTTGGAGAAAAAAGCGTCATTCCTAAATATTTAATGTATTCTATTAATAATCTTTACATAAGACGTGAAATCGAAAGTTTGCAAAGTGGCACAACTAGAAAAAGAATTTCAAGAAGTAATTTTGCAACCATTAAATTCCCACTCCCACCTCTTCCCGAGCAGCACCGCATTGTCGCCAAGATCGAAGAGCTGTTCAGCAGTTTGGATAAAGGCATCGAAAGCCTCAAAACCGCGCAGCAACAACTCAAAGTCTATCGGCAGGCGGTCTTGAAATGGGCCTTTGAGGGGAAACTGACAAATAAAAATGTAGTGGCGGGGGAATTGCCCGATGGATGGAAGAAAGTAAAGTTGGGGGAGGTTGTAAAAACTATTGATGGAGATAGAGGTCCAAACTATCCTAAGAAAGATGAGTTTCTTCAAAAGGGTTATTGTTTATTCCTATCAACAAAAAATGTGAGAGAAGATCGTTTTGTATTTAATGAAAACATCTTTATCTCAAAGGAAAAGGACGAGATACTGAGAGGTGGCAAGTTGCAGCTCAATGATGTTGTAGTTACGACTAGGGGGACACTTGGTAATGTTGCGCTTTATGATGAGAAAATCCCGTTTAAAAATGTACGAATAAATTCAGGAATGCTTATTCTGCGTGTGTTGAACAATTTTTTAGATCAACACTATTTGATGAAGTTTATCTCCTCACCCTTATTCGGAAAACAATTAAGCGAAAAGCAATCTGGTACTGCTCAACCACAAATACCCGCTAATGTATTAAGAGAAATTGAATTGCCAATTCCCTCCACCATCGAAGAACAAAACGCCATCGTTGCCGAAATCGAATCACGTCTCTCTGTCTGCGATAAAATTGAAGAGAGCATTGAGCACAGCCTCAAACAGTCCGAAGCTTTGCGGCAAAGCATTTTAAAGAAAGCCTTTGAAGGCAAGCTCGTCCTCCAAGACCCGAACGATGAACCGGCAAGTGTGCTATTGGAGCGGATAAAGGCCGAGCGAGAAAGGAATAAACCTGAGGTTCGGCAACCCTATAAGGCAGAAAAAACCAAAAAATTAAAAGATACTTATACGGGCAAAGCAATGAAGGAGACCGAGCAATGACTGGCAACCGAGACAATGACTATCTTACCGGTTTAGTGCGTGAGTTGTGCAAGCTACCGCAAGAGACGGAGTGGGTTGAGTTCAAGGTGAACGAAGCCGAGCCGCAAGAGATCGGCGAGTACCTGTCGGCACTGGCCAATTCAGCAGCTTTGGTGGGCAAGGCTTTCGCCTACCTAATATGGGGCGTTGCGGATGGCGACCATGCCATTGTTGGCACCCGTTTTTCTCCCCAATCGACCAAAGTGGGCAACGAGGAGCTTGAGAACTGGCTACTACATCTGTTGAAACCTAAGATTACTTTTCGATTCTTCGACGTTAAAGTGGATGGGGTGCCGGTGGTTCTGCTGGAGATCGACCGGGCTTTTCGCCACCCGGTGCAATTTCAGAGGAATGAGTTCATTCGTGTTGGATCCTACAAAAAGAGGCTTAAAGACTTTCCCGAAAAGGAGCGGGCCTTGTGGCGTATATTTGACCGTACGCCTTTTGAAGACGAAATCGCCACAGAACGGGTACGCGATGAAGAGGTCTTGCGGCTCCTGGATTATCCGGCCTACTTTGATTTGCTAAAGCTTCCGTTACCGGAAAACCGCGAGGGCATACTGAATGCGCTGGCCGATGACTGCCTAATCTGCCGATGTAGTGCGGGTGGTTGGGATATCACAAATATCGGCGCGATTTTGTTTGCCAAACGGTTGAAAGATTTTCAAAAACTGGCCAGAAAAGCCATGCGGGTGATTCTGTACCGGGGCAATAGCCGAGTCGAAACCATTAAAGAGCAAGTGGGCACGCGCGGGTATGCCAGTGGCTTTGAAGGATTAATAGGATTTATCAACGGGTTGTTGCCTTCCAATGAAGTTATTGGGCAGGCCTTGAGAAAAACAGTCCCCATGTACCCCGAACCAGCGGTGCGGGAACTTGTGGTCAATGCCCTGATTCACCAAGATTTCTACGTGACTGGTTCCGGGCCAATGGTGGAGATTTTTGAAAATCGTATGGAAATCTCTAACCCTGGAACACCATTAGTAGATACTCAGCGTTTTGTGGACACTCCTCCAAAATCCCGCAACGAAGCGCTGGCTTCTTTATTACGGCGTATGGGAATCTGTGAGGAGAGGGGCAGTGGCTGGGATAAAGTAGTGTTTCAAACCGAATTATATCAGCTCCCGGCTCCATTGCCGTTAGCATCCGATGACCATACGCAGGTGGTTATGTTCGCTCCACGGCCGCTCATCAAGATGGATAGGGCCGATCGCATAAGGGCTGTCTACTTTCATGCATGCCTTCGCTATGTAAATAGAGAATACACTACGAATTCCTCTATTCGGGAGCGGTTTGGAATTGAAGCACAAAACATAGCGACCGCTTCGCGTCTGATTCGTGAAGCAGTGGAAGCTGGGGTGATTTTGCCCTATGACCCTGTTGCCGCACCCAAGCTTATGCGTTATGCACCTGCATGGGCGACTTCACAGAGCACCTAAGGTACTTGACAGGTACTTGATGGATTGGACTACGAATGACCGTCAAAAGAAATAAATAGTATTGATTATAGTATGTTATGAATTTTTCCCTTACTTGATGGGTACTTGATAAAGAGGAGTTCGGAATGGGCATTTTATATAGGAGCAAAAAATCTTGAGTAACGAAACCAACAATACATCCGGCATCATCAGTAAGGTATGGAGCTTCTGCAACACGCTAAGAGATGATGGGGTAGGCTATGGCGATTATTTAGAGCAACTCACCTATCTGCTTTTTTTAAAAATGGCCGATGAGTATGCCAAGCCGCCGCACAACCGGAAGTTGCCCATCCCCAAGGAATACAATTGGGAAAGCCTTACCGCAAAACGCGGCGCCGAATTGGAATCGCATTACACGACATTGCTGCGCGAGCTGTCGCACTCCAAGGCTATTCTGGGACAGATATTCATCAAAAGCCAAAACAAGATTCAAGACCCGGCCAAGCTCTTCAAGCTGATCGATATGATTGACAAAGAGCAGTGGACCATGATGGGGACGGATGTCAAAGGCAAGATTTATGAAGGTTTGTTGGAGAAAAACGCCGAAGATACCAAAAGCGGCGCCGGGCAGTATTTCACGCCGCGTCTCTTGATTAAAGCCATGGTTGCCTGTGTGCAGCCGCAGCCGATGAAATCCATTGCCGACCCTGCCTGCGGCACCGGCGGTTTCTTTCTGGCGGCTTACGACTATATTTCCGATTCAAAAAACTTCACGCTGATCAAAGAGCAAAAAGAGTTTTTAAAAAATCAAACATTTTACGGCAACGAGATTGTTGCAGGCGCGCGCAGGTTGGCGCTCATGAATATGTTTCTGCACAACATCGGCGATATTGATTCCGAGACATTTATTCTGCCTACCGATTCACTTGTTGCCGATGCGGGTTTGCGTGTAGACTATGTGCTCACCAATCCGCCCTTCGGGAAGAAAAGCAGCATGACCTTCACCAATGAAGAAGGCGAACAGGAGAAAGAAGACCTCACTTACAACCGCCAGGATTTTTG
>Ga0265296_1004478_pt1 | contig 12133 bp, 10 predicted proteins | sample MunlanPumphouse1_FD_189073 | JGI IMG/M metagenome (GOLD analysis project Ga0265296, IMG submission 189073) | Groundwater microbial communities from a municipal landfill in Southern Ontario, Canada - Pumphouse #1 | ecosystem: Environmental > Aquatic > Deep subsurface > Groundwater | place... | reverse complement strand
ATTGTAAAAGCCGTATGCGGCAATAATATTCGCTACAACTACAATAAAAAGGGAACGGGTTATGGAAGTACCTGCCCAAGAAAGTGCGCCTGTGATCGCGCTAGACAAAAAAAATACCATAATGAGATACCGCCAACGTTCATTGTTTTTAAACAAATAAAATATACCAATAAAGATAAAGACGTAAACCAACATTGTCATCGACGCCATTCCAAAAAAACCAAAACGTAAATTTGCATCTCCGTCAACAGCTAAAAACTGGGGAGAAAAATATTTTGAACATTCGTTGATTAGGTCATTTATCCCTATCGTTGCTTTGTTGTATAAAAATCTTTTTCCCCCCTCTCCTCGCAGTTCATTTATTTTCAGACTAAAGCCTAAATTTTTATAAAAAATAAGATTACCGAGTCTAGCTGGTTTATAGATAATGTCGGTAACAAGAAAAAACCCCATTACGATTATCAATATTCCAACAAACCAAAAAGACTTTATCTTTTTTTTAATCAAAAAAATAATGGAAATCATTAAAAACAATAGAGCAAAAACTCTGGCCGACTGATAGGAAAAAAGCATAAGTAATATAGACAAGTAGAATAATACTTGTGATATCGCCGATTGTTTCTTTACATATCTGATAAAAAATAAACACGCGCCACAAACTAAAAATGCCGATATATATCCTTCATGGGCCTGTCGACCTATGATCTGTAATCCTAAAGAAGTAGCTACGAGAAAAGATGCGATAATACCAATTTTTTTGTTGTTAAATAATTCGCTAACTAGAAAAAAAATAATCCACGGAAAAAGCAAAGCAATAAAAACATTACTTAAGCGCGTCACTTCTTCGCTTAGGCCGAACAACCAGATAAACGGAACGGATAAATAAGTAAAGATAGGCATTTTATAATCGCCGAATGATTTAAAACGCAATGGTAATAATTTTCCATACTCGTCACGGCCGGTTTTTAAGATTGAATAAGCATTATAACCATTAGCCGCTTCATCAGCATTGAAACACGGCGGGGATTGGTTTTTTTTATAGATATTTAAAAAAATAGAAACCAGAGTGATAAAAATTAGGACAAAAAATATTTTTTTATTCATAAAAAAAATTGAAAAACTGACATATCTGTCAATTTAAACGTTTTCTTTTGGTCCTCTTTTTTTCTTCTTATTATATCAATCATCGACAAGGCTTCTTTAAGTCCGGCTAAAACCTGACTCTCTTTTTTAAAGAGTAAAAATAAAATATTGGGTATAAACAAAAGAAAATGTTGGAAAATTAGAGAACCATCTGTTATATTTTTCCAGATAAAAATAAATTGGTTGCGAAAAGCAATTTTCTTGATAATGTCTTTTGAAAAATATTTACCTATCGTTGTCTCATGCTGATGGAGGACTATTACTTCAGGCGTAAAAATGATTTTATAACCGGCTTTCCATGCCCGGAAAGATAAATCGATATCTTCCCAATAAAATGGCGTATAAATTTCATCAAAACAACCGATCTCAAAAAACTTTTTTTTGTCGACTAGACAACTGCCGCCTTCAGCCCAAGCGCTAATACCCTTTTCTGATTGGTTGTCTCTACTATGGAAGACTAATCCTTTTTGCCAAAAAAATTTATTTCTGCCAACGAGCATGCCGTTTTTTTCTTTTTGAGCGAAACTAACGGCAAAAAGATCTTTGTCTTCAACAAACATATTTGCTGTTTTTTTAAAATCATCATTTGTTAAAACAACATCATTGTTAAGAAACATTAAATAATCGCCGCGGGCGTTTTTAGTACCAATATTAATACTGGCGGCAAAACCTAAATTTTTTTTGTTTTCAATTAAAATGATATCTTTAAATTTTGAAAGCTTGTCTTTTAAGCTTACATCTGGATCATCGTTGACTACGACGACTTCACATTGTAAAAGAAATCGTAGGTTGGTTTGCAAATTTTTTACTAACAACTCTTCGTTTTTAAATGTTGGGATAATGACAGAAATCATGATTGATTTTGAATAATTGTTTAACTCGAGTTTTGAAAACCGGATATGAAAAATTATCACTGATTGTTTTTTTAGCTTCAACAATCATATTTTCTTGAAGGGAATTATCAACTATAACCTTTAACATCTTATTAATCAGTTCTTCTTCTGTTTTAAAGAAAAAACCATTTGTCTCATCTTTAATAAATTCACGAGCTCCGCCAGCTTGAAAACAAAAAGTAATACATCCGGAGGCCATCGCCTCAAGAGGGGCAATGCCTAAATGTTCAACCGCTTCCGGTTGTTTATTTTCATCTATTTTGTAACCGGTGAAATGCCAATAAAACATAGCTTTTTTGTACAATTGGTTCATCTCTTCGTAAGAAATATTTATTTTTAATTCAACGGATTTATTCTGGGAAATTGTTTTTTTTAGTTGGTCAAAATAGTTTTTATCTTCGTTTTTTAAACCACCGGCCAATATTAATCTAAAATCAGAAAACTCTTTTTTTTGTTTCAATCGATTAAACGATTGGACAATTTGAGTCTGGTTTTTGGAATGCAGATGGGGGAAAAACCGACCAACTGAAAGAATAATTTTTTCTTTTTTTATCTGATTAATATCAGTTTCAATTAATCTTTGATCAATATAAGGATAAACAACAGATGACTCAATACCCCATTGTTTAATGTGATCTTGAGTGAATTTTGAGTTGGTAATAAAAGTAAAATTTTTCAACTTCAATCGGTTTAATAAATTAAGTTGATATAAATTTTTTTGCGGTACCATAGTGAAAACATAATTTTTCTTTGCTGAGGAAAAGAAATAACTACCGTCGGTAACGTAGATAAAAAAATCGTAATTTTTTAGAACCTTAAGTTTTTCTAATGTTCTTTCTCTTCTGAAAATATTTTTAACATAGCTGATGTTTTTAAATGTTAAATTAAATCTTTCTTTAATCGGCATAGTCAAATCTTTATCCCAAAAAATAAAGACTTCATAACCTATTTCATCAAAAACTTTAAGAATAGAAAGAACGTGCTTCTCTCCTCCTCCTAAAGTATCAAGGTAAGGGTCATAAAGACTTATCCTGCCTGCCGGCGGGCAGGTCTTTTTTTCATACAAAAATAGATAAGTTATAGTTTTGGAAAAAGCTTGATAAATGGATTCTATTACGCCAGTGCTTCCGTCCAAAAAACCGAAATTTAGAATTAAACGGCGATTAAGCTCGCCTGCAAACTTACGAAAAAATGTCGGAGTCCTAACATTTTTTCCGGCTCTAAATAATAAATCCGACTCGATATTTTCAAAAACAATTGTTTTCTCAACCATTTTTTCAAGATCACCATGAAAATAATGAGTAAGGGGATTTTTTAATTGGGCCATTTCTCCTTTGATTTTAGGAGTGGAATGAATCTCTTTTGGCCAATCTACAAAAAATTTTTTATTAATCAATCTTATCTGATAATCCTGCCACCAGCCGCCGTGCTTCAACCATTTTTCTCCAGCAAAAATATTTTTTCGGGGAATCTGGTAATGACTAATTTTTGGGTTTTTAATAACCGATTTTATTTCTTTGGCTAATTCCAGCGTCAATCTTTCGTCAACATCCAAAATCAAAACCCATTCGCCTTCTGCCTTTTCAACACCAAATTTTCTGGCCGGTTCAACATAATTACTTAATGGAAAATTAAATACTTGAGTTTTCAAATTTTTAGCAATGCTTTTTGTTTTGTCGGTGCTCTCCATATCAATAATAATTATTTTGTCGGATAACAATTTAGCTGAGTCAATACATGCGCCGATATTTTTCTCTTCGTTACAAGTATGAATAATTATTGTTAGTTCCATATTATTTTTTGGCAACTATTTCTATAACCTTGTCCACCGAACCTGGCGATCGGATAGAAAAAACGTTTTTGGTTTTCTCAATTGAGGGTAAAAAATCCAGTCCAACTACCTTATCATTTTCCAGCCAATAAACATCAAGGTCTAAATAAGTATTTTTATTCCAAAAAGCTCTTAGCCTTTTATCCGGAAAAATAAAGATCATACCATCGGCAGATTTTAAATTACGATAGAACATCAAACCCTTTCCCCACTTATCTTCGCTGTCGGCAACCAAAAGACGGTAATTTTTATTATTTAATTTGTAGTTAACAGTGCTCTTTTTGGAAAAAAAAAGCCAACCGACAAATAAAACTGCAATAATAACGAATAAAGCTAAAAACGGCTTTTTTTTTATAGGCATTAAGAGTATTCTAACTTAATTATGACTATTTTGGTAGAATAGTACATGATACGGGGCGTAGTTCAGATGGCTAGAACGTACGCTTTGGGAGCGTAAGGTCGCGAGTTCAAGTCTCGCCGCCCCGACAAAATGTCAAACAAACTTCTTCGCGTTTTGATGAGTCTTTTAATCGGCTTTATTATCGGCAGTTCTTTTGTCAAAACTCCGCCCAAATCTTCCGCAGCAAAAGACGAACTTATTAAAGTTAAACGGGTAATTGATGGTGATACAATCGAGATAGAAACTGGCCAAAAGGTACGCTATATTGGTATTGACACCCCAGAACTTCATAATCCTAAAAAACCCGTCGGTTGTTTTGGCCAAGAAGCAATGGAGAAAAATAAACAATTAGTTGAGGGAAAAATTATTCGCCTGGAAAAAGATGTATCAAATACTGATAAATATGGCCGGCTTTTACGTTATGTATATTTGGATGATAAAACTGCTTCAATTGAAGCATTATTTGTCAATCTTATTTTAGTTCGTGAAGGATATGCGACTTCTTCAACCTTTCCACCTGATGTAAAATACGCCACGGTTTTTCTTGAAGCACAAACCTCTGCTCGAGAAAATAAAATGGGTCTTTGGGAAAAATGTCAATAAAGAACGTTTTAATTAAATGGCGGTATTGAGGGAGATTGATTTTTTTTATAAAGATAAACGCCAATTATTGTTCCTACTGCGCCGATCAAGAATAAAACAACCAATATAACTATGCTTAGGTTCTTTTGGTTGCTTGTCGTTTCTTCGGAGGACGTAGTTTGTTGATGTTGATCACTGACTCCAATTTTATTTTCGGCAAAACCTGTGCCAAGTCTTACCGCTGGCGTAACAATTACCCCGGCTTTGGTTATGTAAGAACCAAGACTGATTTTTTTACTTTCTATAAAGAGAGAGTTTTGAACAGCAAATTTTGAGGTAGTTATTTTAATGGTGCTGCCAAAAGGCGTGGTATATCTAATTTTGTAAGGCAAAGAGGGTAAATCACTTGAGGTTATTTTGAAATATCCTTTTTCATCGGCTTTGGTCTCATAATATGGCTTATTACTATATTGAAGGTAAATACCTACTGTAGCATTTGGAATAATATTACCCGATCCATCATAAGCGTAACCTTCTAAATAATTTGGTATATATTCTAATTTAAAGATTGCATTACTACCTTCTTCATTTAAATTTTTGGCTAGATTCACTTTTTCCAATTCCACTTCTCCAAATATTTCCAACGATTCAAAATTAGTTTGATTAATCTCCAGCTTAAATCTGCCCCATTTATCCGCCTGGATTGTTTTCATTAATTTAAACCTTGCACCATTTTTAATACTGTAGGCTTTTACTTTTGTTAATGGATGAGATGCTCGACCATCAATAATAATTGACCCGGATTTTTTATCAAGATCGTATGAATATTCCATCATTTTTACCGGTGATGAAGCTGCTATTTTTTGAGGATCAATTGGTACATCACGATGCTCTATCTTTCCCTTTTGAGTAATTATATCTCCCTTATAAATATCAAAATATGCTTTGCTATAATTTGAATTTAATTTGAGCGGATCACCGGGAAAACTGTAATCTGGAAAATTAACTTTAAGTTTATAATCACCGTCTGGCACGGCAAAGTTAAAAATTCCATCTTCCTTAACGATATATGGATTGGAAAGAAAAGGAATTTCGTTTGGGTTTACATCAACAAAACCTTCTCCGGTCGGTGAACGCTTTTGCAAAGTCACCCGAGCTGATTTGACCGGTTCAAGAGAATTACTGTCAAAAATTCGGCCATATGGATCCCAGAAAATTGAAACACAAGTTGAGACTAATCCGGTCCCCATACCTGCTTCTTCAAAACTCAACGCCTGCTGTTGTTGGGTTGAAGCATTACCGGCAACTGTTGGACCTGGACTTGGCGCAACTGTGACAACCGGAGTCCAAACTTCCCATTTTCTTAAGTAGTTGTTACGGGTATAATCACTCCATTCCAAAGGAACTAATTTACCGTCATCTTTGATATAACTATTGTTTGCTAATAAAGGATAGTTTGCCGGACTTAACTCTTCTCCCCAAATTTCGTTGGTCGGTTCGCTGTAGGGAGGATTGGGTGCTGGAATCTGTGTCTGGTCAAAAAGACCAATAAAATGATACTGTGGATATTTTCCCCGATCATCGTAGGTTATTTGTTTAAGAACCGAAAGATTGTCGCTACCAAAAAGCTGTAAATCAAGCTGTGAATTGCCGGTCGTATAAATCCATCCTCCGGTGTAGCTAGCTTCATCATCACAAGATTCACACATTTCGGTCGCAAAAAATTCAACAATATAATTATTAAGAGATTTGTCCAGCGTAGCTCCAGAACCTAAACTTAACCTGGCATTATGACGGCTCGCATAAAAACAATCGCCATCATGATAATCATGCTCTGCCACATTCCAACAAACAAAAGGCTTTAAACAAGTCCGCTGGTAGTTCATTACTTGAGCAAAAGTAGGGGCTGGAGAAATAGATACAAAAAGCAATAAAAACAAAAATAAAAAAAACAACTTACTTTTCATGTTATGATTAAAATGTACCAAACTAAATCACTACTTGTCAATGATCAGATTTTCTACTATTATATTTTTATGACCAAATTGTTTAGGCGTTTATTATTTTTGTTATTTTCCTTTGTTTTTTTTGCCTTTTTGACAAAACCTGCCTTTGCTATTCAGTATGATCTTATTTATCCAACAGGTGAACTCCAGCGAGGTCAAGAAGTTCAATTTACTATTAATATTGATGCCCAAGGGGCAACACTCAATAGCGGCCAAATCGGTATGACCTATGAAACCCAATACCTTCAATATATAAACACTGTCCCGGGAGATGCCATGACTTCGGTAAGTAGTCAAGATCTGGGGGGAGGAAAATTGCTTTTAACCGGATCAAATGCTGCTGGTTTTACCGGTCAAGGAGTGTTTGCCACAATTACCCTTAAGATAATCGCCGACTCGCCCGGTGAGACAGAGCTCTGTGTCTTATGGGCTCCATCAGGAACACCTGTCCCAACATCAGCCCCAACCTCATCTCCATATTCAACACCCGCTCCAACCTCACCTTCAGCATCACCTCCTCCTTCAGGTAATGTCGACAAAACTAGAGTTGCCGGAATTTTAGGAATAGGATTTTTGACTATTGCTTCCGGGTTTTACTTTTTCTCCCGTCGCCGGTTATGAAAAAACATTTTTTTATTTTTTATTTTTTATTTTTCGTCTTCTGTTTTCTATTTGTACGACCCTCTCTTACTCTTGCCGCAGAACAGTTGAAAATTGAGTTAGATCCTTTACCGTGCAGTGTTGGCGCTGATAATCTTGGCGACTGTCCAAAAGACATAATTTATCCCGGTGGTGAAACCTGTGTTACCACGTTTGACGCCTTTAAGGTAAATCCTGCCAAAAATCATTTCTGGGTACTTGATCCTGAAGTAACTAATCAGGGTAAGGCTAATGAACGAGCCAGACAATTTATTTACTGGGCGATAAATAAAGGAGCTATTGATAACCATTCGGTTTTACGAACCATCTGGAGCACGACTAAAAATGTTGCCCTGTTTTTGTTTATTTTAGTTGTAGCCATAATGGGTCTAATTTATATAATCGGCCAACGAACAGCTTTTCAAAGAAAGATTGATATCTGGCCTACAATAATTAAAGTGGCTGCCGGTCTTCTTTATATATTTATGTCTTATGCTATTGTCATCGTTTTAATTCAATTATCAGAGGTACTGATGAAGTTTTTTATCGAAAATCTCGGCGGTCGCGATCTTTTCAATATTTATTACGTCTCATCATCCAGTCAGGAACAAAATTATGTTAATTGGATAGGCTGCCGAGATTTAAACCTTAAAGTCCAGGAAGCGGTCAGGGCCGAAATATTCCTTCTTAAACTGACTAATCTTACTTATTATATTATGGGAACAATGGTAATTTTAAGAAAAATTATTCTTTGGTTTTTGCTTTTTGTAGCTCCTTTTTTAGCCATTCTTTTTCCTTTTGTTTTTATAAGAAACGTTGCTTGGATCTGGATCGGCGTCTTTTTCCAATGGCTTTTCTACGGTCCACTTTTTGCAATCTTTTTGGGAGCTTTGGCTACTATCTGGAAAGCCGGTATTCCGTTTGCTTTTGATTTTTCCAGAGCGGGTAGTGCTTTGGGTTACATTTACCCAACCGGCATGAGTATTGTCTATGGTGGACCCGCTCAAGTTTTGGGACCGCTTAATAACGGTAACTATATTGACACATTTATGGAATATGTCATCACCCTGATCATGCTTTGGGCGGTAATCTTTTTCCCTTGGTGGTTGCTCCGGATTTTTAGAGATTATTGTTGCGAAGGAATTAATGCCACAAAAAATATTCTTCTTTCTATGTATGATCAGATGCGCGGTAATCCTCCATCACCCGGACCCATCTCACCACAAACATCTACACCATCAACCGCATCAACTGCTCTTAAGATGCCACGTGAGGTTGATATACCGGTTAGGATAAAACTGGAGACAGTAGAAGAGATTAGAAAAACCAAGACCGAAGATATTTCCCGCTCTCTCAACTTACAAGTATCTCGCCTTACTGATATTGCTCATTTTGAAACCGATAAACAAGTCCGTGAAACCGTAAACAAAAATATAAATTACCTAAAGAATCCAATTCAGGCCGAAACCCCGATAGAAAGACAAAAATATATGAATATAAGAAGTGAACTTTTTAATCGCGCTATCAAAGAAGATCATATAGCTAAACAGGTTTTGTCGGCGGTTTCCACCTCAAAAATCGAACAAATGCAAAGACGAACTGAACTTTTACAAACCGTGCCTCAAGCTACATCAACTACTCATATTATGGCCTCCAAAAACAATATATCTCAAGAAAAGGTTAAATCATTGACTTCGTCTTTTGTCAATACGACAACTCAAAATGCTAGCGTCATCAACAATATCGCTCAAACCACTAATTTAAAAAGTGAACAAGTACAAACAGTTTTGAGTTCATTTGCACAAAACGTAGATCAATCGATAACTAATGTTGCTCAAAAGGTTTCCCAAACTACTGGGCTAACCAAAGATAAAGTTATTAAAGTATTTAAAGCCTTTTCCGACACCTTAAAAACTAATAAAGACATTATTAAAACTGTCGCCCAAAAAGAAAAAGTCAAGGAAGAAGACTTACAAAAATTTGTCGAAACGCAATCCGCCATGATTGAGGAGCCGGAAAAACATATTGAACAGGCAATTAGTATTCCCCCCACTGTTTCTATCGAAGAATATGAAGATGTAAAAAAAATGTGGGTTAGGCAATATGAAAAAGGCGAAGTGCCTGTGACTGAAAATGTCACATCAAGACAACAATGGGTAGATCAGGATACGGTATTGATTGCCAACACTTTAAATAAGCTAATGTCAACTGATGAAAAATTGAAAGAAGAAGGTCTTGATGATGTTGGCTATATCTTACCGATATTTCTTATTAACAACCTTAAGGGAGACGAATTAGTCGTTTATTTGAAAGCAAAACTGGAAGCGGCTAAACAAGTTGAGGAACAATTAAATAAAGAAAAAGAAATTACCGAAAAGCTCAAGGCCAAATCAGAAGAAGAATTGGTCGAAGTTGAAACACCAAAAAAGCAAGAAAAAGCTCAAGAAATGACTATGGAAGCGGCACAAGAAATAAAAAAGGTCATTTAATGATTATTCCTGACTGACTGGCATTTTTTAGTTCTTTAAGTTGCATAAAGCCTTCAGATATCATTTTACTCAGTTTCATCTGACCTCGATAAAGATAATACTCTCCGGCAAATAAAATTAAAAAAACAAGGATCACTATATAAGTAATAAAACTCGTATGCTTTTTTATGTATGTAGAAATATTATGATTCATATCTTTCTCCCCCATTCCATAATCTCATTCTGAAGAAAATTTGATGATTTGTCAAGCTAGTAAATTTTTTGTTAACATAGTCTTATGGAGGGGTCAAAAATAAAACTAAGATTGTTGTGTATTTCTCTAATATTAATACTTTTGGCCGTTGTTGGAACCGGTAGTTATTATGTTGGTAAACAATCAAATAATAATTCAATTGATGATATTTCCCCAACAATCGCTCAAATTTCTCCGACAACGAAGATTGTTGCCTGTACTGCTGACGCCAAACAATGTCCTGACGGATCATGGGTTTCCAGAATTCCACCAAACTGTGAATTTGCACCCTGTTCATCTACTACTGGTGCTACCTGTGGTGGGTGGGATATATCAGGAGAAACTATATGTGAATGTAGTGGAAAAATAATTAAACCAACCTGTGCTCCGGACGCATTTTGTGGTAGTGCCTCTTATATTTGTGAAGGTCAATGTGGGAAATGTTGCTATAGAGGAATAGCTGTAGACGTTAAGTATCCAAAATGCGATAAGATTGATCGGTAAAAGTATTTTAAATAGCACCTAAGTGAAAAACTGATTTAGATGCCTCTGAAGCTGCCCTAAACATTGATTCTTTAATATCTTTTTTTTGATAATAATTAACTAAAAAGTAAGCAATATAAGCATCTCCAGCGCCGGTTGTATCTTTTACCTTAATATTGATTGATTTTTGAAAATAAAATTTATCTTTATCAAAGATAATACTTCCTTTGTTCCCCATAAGAACTAAGATCATTTTTTTATAATTTTTCGCAAGATTTTTAAAGTATCCAAGAGATTTATTATCTGATTTGTCAATACTTTTTACGATTAAGTCAAGATTATTAACATAATTGTTGATAATCGATGTACCATGGCTGTATTCAGATGCACCGGCGAAATCACCAACCTTAAATGTATTTGGTAATCTCATCTGGTAAAAACGATTAAAAATATGTTCAATTGGTCTAAATAAAACTGCGTGAACTATATGTTGATTGCTGAAAAATTTTTGGTGAAAATTATTTAATTTAAATTTTTTTAAAACTCCTAAATCCCAATTAGAATAGGAAGGTTTACCTTTTTTGTTAATCGTAATCTCAACAGAACTTGTTGCTCCATGAATTACTGATAGATATTTAGTATTAATGTTATTTTTTTTTAGTGCTTGATGAAATATTTGAGCAGATAAATCATCACCTATGGCTGATACAATACTTACATTTGCGCCTGCTTTTTGCGCATTAAAAGCAACGTTATAAGCAGTTCCACCTGGGAATTTCTTTTTTTCTTTAGGATATACGTCGATACAACAATCTCCAATAGAAGCTATTTTAATTTTCATGATAAAAAATTATCTTTAGTATATAATATCAACCTATGTCTGAGGCAGGAATTATTCTACCTAGGTATGTAGAGAAACGAGAAGAAATCAAACCGCCGTGGCAAGTTTGCGGTGAATTGATGGCAGAACATTTTCTTCTCCAATCTGCTCCGACATTACTATTAGATATGGATGGAGTGGTATTGCAAAGTGATAGCTTATATGAGCCAAGATTAATAAGCCCTGATATAATACCAGCTTTGATCGCTCTCGAGAATAGAGGAATAAAAATAGGGCCAGCTACAGCAAGAAATAACCACGTGTTGGATTATTTGCGAAGTTTTGGCTTATGTTTTTTAGGACCAGCAATATTGGAAGAAGGTCAAGTTTGCATCGCCAATAATGATGTATATTTTCTGGCTAAGCAAGAACATCATAGATTCCTTGCACAGGCTAAAAAAAGATTAGAACAACATCTTTCTTACAGAAATACTTGGGATGAAGTTAAAAACGAATCAGAACACAGTGAGGGTTTTGTTTTTTGTCAAGGTAATTATCAATGGCAGGGCGATTTTAGATCATCATTTTGGTTCCATTACAAAGAAGGGCCATCTT
>Ga0265296_1004477_pt1 | contig 12134 bp, 13 predicted proteins | sample MunlanPumphouse1_FD_189073 | JGI IMG/M metagenome (GOLD analysis project Ga0265296, IMG submission 189073) | Groundwater microbial communities from a municipal landfill in Southern Ontario, Canada - Pumphouse #1 | ecosystem: Environmental > Aquatic > Deep subsurface > Groundwater | place... | reverse complement strand
CCATATTGGATCGATACGTCAAATCGGCTTCGGTTCGTCGCTTTTCGGCTAGCCCCAATTTGGACTTGCACAAGCTGCGGCGGGTCGCGACACAGCGGGCGGGGAGAGACACATGACTGACAGCACGACGGCGTCTGCACGCGGGCGCGAACTGACCCTTCGCGCGATCATCCTTGGCGGCGTGCTTACGCTGATGTTCACCGCCGCGAACGTCTATCTGGGGCTGAAGGTCGGACTGACCTTTGCGACCTCGATCCCCGCGGCGGTGATTTCGATGGCGCTGCTGCGCTACATGGCCGGGGCGACGATTCTCGAGAATAATATCGTTCAGACGATCGCAAGCGCCGCGGGCACGCTGGCCGCGATCATCTTCGTGCTGCCCGGGCTGGTGATGGTCGGCTACTGGCAGAACTTCCCGCTGCTGGAGACCACCGCGATCACGATGCTCGGTGGGATTTTGGGGGTGCTCTTCTCGGTCCCGCTACGCCGTGCGCTGGTGGTCGATTCGGACCTGCCCTATCCCGAGGGCCGCGCCGCCGCCGAAGTGTTGCAGGTCGGCGCCTCGAGCGCTGAGGGCGCCGCCGAAAACAAGGCGGGCCTGTCGGCGCTGCTGTGGAATTCGATTATCTCGGCGGCCTTCACGCTGCTGACCCAGATGAAGCTAGCGGGCGCCGAAGTCGCGCGCTGGTTCGCGGTCGGTAGCGGCGCGACGGGAATTGCGGGCGGGCTTGCGTTTGCGCTGTTCGGCGTCGGGCATCTTGTGGGCCTGTCGGTCGGCATGGCGCAGCTCGTCGGACTCGTGACCGGCTGGTGGGTGCTGCTGCCGATCCTCACCCAAGGCGGGGCAGGCGACGCCGAGACGCTGGCCAATACCGTGTTCCGCGCCGATGTGCGTTTCTTTGGCGCCGGGGTGATCGCGGTCGCGGCGATCTGGACGTTGATCAAGATTGCCGGACCGGTGCTCGGCGGCATCCGCTCGGCGATGGCGGCGAGCCGTGCGCGGCAGGGTGGCGCGGCGATGGCGATTGAAGAGCAGGACATGTCGATTTCATGGGTGTTCGGCGGCTCGCTGGCGCTGATGCTGCCGATATGCTGGCTGCTCTGGGCCGAGCTGGCGGGCGGCCCGCTGGCGGCATCGTCGATGATCCTAGTCGCGGGGGCTATCCTGTTCATCATCATCGTCGGGCTGATGATTGCATCGGTCACCGGCTATATGGCGGGCCTGATCGGCGCGTCGAACTCGCCGGTGTCGGGGATCGGGATCCTTGCGATCATCGCCTCGTCGCTTCTGCTGCTCGGCCTGCTCGGCCGTGGCGGGGGAGAGGCCGAGATCGAGGCGATGGTCGCCTATGCGCTGATCGTGACCGGGCTGGTGTTCGGCATCGCGACCATTTCCAACGACAATTTGCAGGATCTGAAAACCGGCCAGCTCGTCGGCGCGACGCCGTGGAAACAGCAGGTTGCGCTGATCATCGGCGTCATCTTCGGTTCGCTGATCGTGCCGCCGGTGCTCAATGTGCTCAACGAAACGGTCGGGTTCGTCGGAGCGCCCGGCGCCGGACCGAACGCGCTCGCTGCGCCGCAGGCGGGGCTGATCTCGTCGCTGGCGCAAGGGGTGCTGGGCGGCGATCTCAACTGGACGATGCTGGGCTATGGCGCGCTCGCCGGGGCCGGTTTCATCATCGTCGACGCGCTGCTCGGCCGCGCGGGCAAGCTGCGCTTGCCGCCGCTCGCGATCGGCATCGGCATCTATCTGCCGATGGCGGTGATCCTGCCGGTGGTAATCGGGGCCGTTGGCGGCTGGTTTTACGATCGCTGGGCCGCGAAGCGCCCGAACGCTGGTTTTGCCCACCGCATGGGCGTGCTGACCGCAACCGGGATGATCGTCGGCGAAAGTCTGTTCGGTGTGCTCTACGCAGGCATCGTGGCGGGTAGCGGCAGCGACGCGCCGCTTGCGGTAGTGGGCGCGGTCTATGCGCCGTTCGCGCCGTGGGTCGGGCTTATCCTGTTCGTCGTGCTCGTCTGGTTCAGCTATCGGCGGACGCGGCAGATGGTCGTCGAAACACCCTGACTTGCCCTCCGCCGCATCCACGGCTAAAGGCGCGCACCTGATACCGATGCCCTGCGCGGCACCGGTTTGCTCTTTCCATCCTTGTCTAGTGAGTGTGCGCGATGAAAATCACCGGCGTTGAAATCCGTCCCGGCAATATTATCGAATTTGAAAAGGGGATCTGGAAGGTCACCAAAATCCAGCACACCCAGCCGGGCAAGGGCGGCGCCTATATGCAGGTCGAAGCCAAGAATCTGATCGACGGCCGCAAGCTGAACAACCGCTTTCGCAGCGCCGACACGGTCGAAAAGGTGCGCCTCGACACCAAGGATTTCCAGTTCCTCTATGCCGAGGGGGAGGATCTGGTGTTCATGGACAAGGATACCTTCGAGCAGATTACGATCGCCAAGGACGTCGTCGGCGAAGCGCATGAATTCCTGCAAGACGGCATGGATGTCGTGCTCGAGCTGTGGGAAGAGCGCCCCATCTCGGTCGAGCTTCCCGAAACGATCGAAGCGATGATCGTCGAGGCCGACGCGGTGGTGAAGGGGCAGACGGCCTCGTCGTCCTACAAGCCCGCGATCCTCGACAATGGCGTGCGCGTGATGGTGCCGCCGCACATCACCAGCGGGACGCGTATCGTCGTGCATGTGTACGACCGCGAATATGTGCGGCGCGCGGACTAAGTAACGTCGCCCCCGCGAATGCGGGGGCGCTAGCGTTTTACATTGCCGACAGCGGCCCCCGCCTTCGCAGGGGCGACGCGTTGAGGGAAACGAAAATGGCCATATCCGGCATCATCACCGTCATGGAACGCGCCGCGCGCAAGGCGGGGACCAAGCTGCGCCGCGACTTCGGCGAGATCGAACATTTGCAGGTTTCGCAAAAGGGACCCGCCGACTTCGTCTCGAAGGCCGACCAGGCCGCCGAACGCACGCTGTATGATGAGCTTGGCCGCGACCGCCCGGGCTGGGGCTTTGTGCTCGAAGAGGGCGGGGTGATCGAGGGCGATCCGGGCAAACCGCGCTTCATCATCGATCCGCTCGACGGCACCTCGAACTTCCTCCACGCCATCCCGCATTTCGCGATTTCGATCGCGGTGCAGGAACCCAAAATCGGCGGCGGCTGGGGCGATATCACCTCGTGCCTGATCTATCAGCCGGTCACCGACGAAAGCTATTGGGCCGAGCGCGGCCGTGGTGCGTGGCTGCATGATCGCCGCCTGCGCGTGGCGTCGCGGCGTAACCTGAACGAATGTCTGGTCTCGACCGGCATTCCGTTCATGGGCCATGGCAATATGCCGCAATGGAGCCGCATTTTCGGTGCTGTCGCCCCCGAAGTCGCGGGTATCCGCCGTTTCGGCGCCGCCAGCCTCGACCTCGCGTGGGTCGCGGCGGGCCGTTACGACGGCTTCTGGGAAAGCGACCTCAAGATCTGGGACGTCGCCGCAGGGATGCTACTGGTGCGCGAAGCCGGCGGTTTCGTCAGCGATTTTCGCGGCGGTGACCGCGCGATCGAGCGCAGCGAATTTATAGCCGGCAGCGCGGCGGTGCATTCGAAGCTGCAAAAGCTGGTCGCGGGGGCGTTGCGCAACGTGTGAATCTATCCGTCATCCCGGCGAAGGCCGGGATCTCGCCGTTGCGTCATAGGGCGAGGGTAAGATCCCGGCCTTCGCCGGGATGACGTATTTGGGTGAGATTACTTCTCGAAAACATAGTCGCGGAAGCTGTCCATCAGCGTCGCCCAGGTGTTGAAGGTCTCGCCGACATTCTCGCGCGGGATGCCCGCGAAATCCAGGTCGACGTCCATTTCCAGCACCGGATCGCCCGCGTCATCCTTGTACGCACGAGCAAAGCGCTTGTCCTTGTTCCACTGGTTGAGCTTTTCGAGCGAGACATCCTTGGCGTCGCTGAAGCCCATATAATATTGCAGCGTTTTGCACTTTTTACCCTCGTCGCAGTTCATGAACAGGACGAGGAACTTCAAGCCATTGCGATTGCTCTCGATATAGGGATCGTCGCCGGGCTTGGTGACGATCGTTGCGGGCCATCCCTGCGACTCGACGATCGCCTCGATCGTCGCCGGGTCGGTGGCATTGACCAGTTCGGCGCGCGCGGGCGTCGCCGCCAGCAGGGCGGATACGCCGAAAGCAAAGGCGGCGCGCTTGGCAAATGATCTCATGAAACTCCCCCTGTCTGAACCGCTGTCGAAATCGCCCCCGAAAGCGTCGGATACATCCCAATTCCTATGGCGTATCACAGCGATAGGCGCTGTCACCAGCGGCGTTTGTGCTTTTGGTCACTCGGGGCATGAAAATCATGCCCGCGGCGCTTGCGACCGGCGGCATGCTGGCCTAAAGCGCCCGCATAACGGGTGGCAAACACCTCAAAACAAGACTGCGAGCTCCCATGGTCGATCTGACGCAATATCTGCCGATCCTGATATTCCTGGCAATTGCGGTCGGGTTGTCGTCGGCGTTCGTGTTCCTGCCGATGGGCGTGGCGCGGCTGACCGGCGCGCACAAGCCTGATCCGGCAAAGCTGACCGAATATGAATGCGGCTTCCCGGCGTTCGAGGATGCGCGCAGCCAGTTCGATGTGCGCTTCTATCTCGTCGCCATCCTGTTCATCATTTTCGACCTCGAAGCGGCGTTCCTGTTCCCCTGGGCTGTGAGCCTGGAGGAAATCGGCTGGGCAGGTTGGGCCACGATGATGATATTCCTCGCCGAACTCGCGATCGGCCTTGTTTATGCATGGAAGAAAGGGGCGTTGGACTGGGAATGAGCAGCTCGATCATCCTGCCGCCCGGCCAGATGCCGGTTGCAAGCCCCGTCGCTCCAGGGACGAACCCCGACATGGCCTATTTCGACGACCTCAACAGCGAGGTCGGCGACAAGGGCTTTCTCGTCACTTCTACCGAGGATCTGTTCAACTGGGCGCGCACCGGCAGCCTGTGGTGGATGACCTTTGGCCTCGCGTGCTGCGCGGTCGAGATGATTCACGTCAACATGCCGCGGTACGACATGGAGCGTTTCGGCGCCGCGCCGCGCGCGTCGCCGCGCCAGAGTGACGTCATGATCGTCGCGGGGACGCTGTGCAACAAGATGGCCCCCGCGCTGCGCCGCGTTTACGACCAGATGTCGAACCCGAAATATGTGATTTCGATGGGCAGCTGCGCCAATGGCGGCGGCTATTATCATTACAGCTATTCGGTGGTGCGCGGCTGCGATCGCATCGTGCCCGTGGACATCTATGTCCCCGGTTGCCCGCCGACCGCCGAAGCCTTGCTCTATGGCGTGATGCAGTTGCAGCGGAAAATCCGCCGCGTCGGGACGATTGAACGCTGATGGCCCACGCCGCTCCCCTGATTGCGCCGCGCGCGACGCTGGCGGCTGAGCTGAAGCAGCTGCTCGGCACCGATCTGCTCGCGCATGATTTTGCTGCCGACGAAGACAGCATCACCGTCGATCGCACTGCGATTGCCGGGGTGATGATCGCGCTGCGCGATAATCTGGAATATCAGCAGCTGATGGAGATCGCCGGGGTCGACTATCCCGACCGCGCCGAGCGGTTCGAGGTCGTCTATCATCTGCTCAGCGTGACGCGGAATCACCGCCTGCGTGTTCGCGTGTCGACCGATGAAGAGACCCCGGTGCCGAGCATCGTGCCGGTGTGGCCCGTCGCGGGTTGGCTGGAACGCGAAGTGTTCGACATGTATGGTGTGCTGTTCGCGGGCAATCCTGATTTGCGCCGCATCCTGACCGACTATGGGTTCCAGGGGCATCCACAGCGCAAGGACTTCCCGCTGACCGGCTATATCGAGCTGCGTTACAGCGAAGAAGACAAGCGCGTCGTTTATGAGCCGGTGAAGTTGGCGCAGGATTTTCGCAACTTCGACTTCCTCTCACCCTGGGAAGGCGCCGATTATGTGCTGCCCGGCGACGAGAAGGCTGGCGGCACCGGCGAGGCGCCGGGCAAGGGCGCGCCGACGCCGATGACCGCGAAGGAAGTGAAGGCATCCGACGACAAAGCCAAGGCTTCGCCGCCGCCGACCCCCAAGACGACCGACAGCCCGGCGCAGACCGGCGCGGGCGCCAAGGTCAACAAGGCCGCGTCGAAGACCAGCCGCGACGGTGCGAAGTCCAAAGTCGCGACCAAGGAAGCGAAAACGCCCGCGACGACCAAGGCCGAAAAGGCGCCCGCAAAGCCGCGCGCGCCGCGCAAGCCCAAGACGGGAGGTGACGCGTGACCGACACCCCGACCATCCGCCACCACGGCGGCGACATGTTCGAAGGCTATCCGGTCGACACCGCCAACACCGCGGGCGATCAGGCGGTCACCAATTATACGATCAACTTCGGCCCGCAGCACCCCGCGGCGCACGGCGTGCTTCGCCTCGTGCTCGAACTCGATGGCGAGATCATCGAGCGCGTCGATCCGCATGTCGGCCTGCTCCACCGCGGCACCGAAAAGCTGATCGAATATAAGACCTATTTGCAGGCGTTGCCCTATTTCGACCGGCTCGACTATTGCTCGCCGCTCGGCATGGAGCACAGCTATGTGCTCGCGATCGAGAAGCTTCTCGACCTCGAAGTCCCGGCGCGCGCGCAATATCTGCGCACGATGTTCGCCGAGCTGACGCGCATCTGCAATCACATGCTCAATATCGGCAGCCACGTTATGGACGTCGGCGCGATGACGCCAAACCTGTGGGTGTTCGAGCTGCGCGAGGATTGCCTGAACTTCTTCGAGCGCGCGTCGGGTGCGCGCATGCACTCGGCCTATTTCCGCCCGGGCGGCGTCCATCAGGACGTTCCGGAAAAGCTGCTCGTCGACATTGGCGAATGGGTCGAAACGCGCCTGCCGAAGCTGTTCGGCGACGCGATGAGCCTGGTCATCGACAACCGCATCTTCAAACAGCGCAACGTCGACATCGCGACGGTGAGCAAGGAAGACGCGCTGGCGTGGGGTTTCTCCGGCCCGATGATCCGCGGCAGCGGCATCGCGTGGGATCTGCGCAAGTCGCAGCCCTATGACGCCTATGCCAAGATGGAATTCGACATTCCCGTCGGCACCCGCGGCGATTGCTACGACCGCTTCATGGTCCGCGTCGAGGAAGTCTATCAGTCGGCAAAGATCATCAAGCAGTGCCTGCGCGACATGCCCACCGGCCCGATCGCCAGCCTCGACCGCAAGGTCGTCCCGCCGAAGCGCGGCGAGATGAAGCAGTCGATGGAATCGCTGATCCATCACTTCAAGCTTTATACCGAGGGCTTCCACGTCCCCGCGGGCGAAGTCTATGTCGCGACCGAAAGCCCCAAGGGCGAGTTCGGCGTTTATCTGGTTAGCGACGGCACCAACAAGCCGTACCGCTGCAAGATTCGCCCGACGGCGTTTTCGCATTTGCAGGCGATGGACATGATGTCGAAGGGCCATATGCTGGCGGATACGACCGCAATTATCGGCGCGATCGACGTCGTGTTCGGGGAGTGCGACCGGTGATGCTCCGTGAACTTGCGATCCTCATTCTCGTGCTTGCGGGATTCGCGTCAGCGACAGTTGCTTATCTGGCGGCGTTTCATGGCGAAGCGCCAGTAAAGGAAATCGTCTCTACAGCCTTTGCGGCGACGCTGGGCATGTACGTTGGGCGATATATTGAACGAGGTCTGGCCCGTGGCTGACGCACCCCAAATTCCCGACGAAGCCGAAACCCGCGCGCGCTGGGGCACGTTTGCGTGGACGGCGGAAAATGCCGAGAAGGCGAAGGCGGTCATCGCGCGCTACCCCGCGGGACGCCAGCGTTCGGCGGTGATGCCGCTACTCGACCTCGCGCAGCGCCAGGTCGGTGCCGAAACACAGACGCAGGGCTGGCTGCCCGTTCCGGTGATCGAATATGTCGCGGCGCAGCTCGATATTCCGTTCATGCGCGCCTATGAGGTCGCGTCCTTCTACACGATGTATAATCTGGCGCCGGTCGGCCGCTATCATGTTCAGGTGTGCGGCACGACGCCATGCCTGCTGCGCGGGTCGGACGATGTGATGGCGGCGTGCAAGAACCGCGGCATGACCAAGGGCAAGACCACCCCCGACGGGCTGTTCACGCTGACTGAGGTCGAGTGCATGGGCACCTGCACCAACGCGCCGATGGTCCAGATCAACGACGATAATTACGAAGACCTCGATTTCGACCGTATGGCCGCGATCCTCGACGCGCTCGCCGCGGGCGAGACGCCGAAGGCGGGGACGCAGATTGCAGGGCGGCACACGAGCGAGCCCGAGGGCGGCCCGACGACGCTGAAGGAAATGGTGAAGGCCAACCACGATTACCGGAAGGAGTGGTGATATGAGCCTTCAGGACAAAGATCGAATTTTCACCAACATCTACGGCTTCCAGCCGTGGAACCTGAAATCAGCGCAGATGCGCGGCGATTGGGACAAGACCAAGGATCTGATGAAGCGCGGCCAGGACGCGATCATCGAAGAGATCAAGGCGTCGGGGCTGCGCGGCCGCGGCGGCGCGGGTTTCCCAACGGGGCTCAAGTGGAGCTTCATGCCGAAGGAGCCGCGCGCCGACCGCCCGAGCTTCCTCGTCATCAACGCCGATGAGTCCGAACCGGGTTCGTGCAAGGACCGAGAAATCATCCGCCACGATCCGCACAAGTTGATCGAGGGCGCATTGATCGCGGGCTTCGCGATGCGCGCGCGCGCCGCGTACATCTACATCCGCGGCGAGTTCATCCGCGAGGCCGAGACGCTCTTCGCTGCGGTGCAGGAGGCGTATGACGCCGGTCTGCTCGGCAAGAATGCGGCGAAATCGGGTTATGATTTCGACGTCTTCGTCCACCGCGGCGCCGGCGCCTATATCTGCGGCGAAGAAACCGCGATGATCGAAAGCCTCGAGGGCAAGAAGGGCCAGCCGCGCCTGAAACCGCCATTCCCGGCGGGTGCGGGGCTTTATGGCTGTCCGACGACTGTCAACAATGTCGAAAGCATCGCAGTCGTTCCGACGATCCTGCGCCGCGGCGCGCCGTGGTTCTCGTCCTTCGGGCGCGAGAATAACAAGGGCACCAAGCTCTTCCAGATCAGCGGCCATGTGAACACGCCGTGCGTCGTCGAGGAAGAGATGAGCATCCCGTTTCGCGAGCTGATCGACAAGCATTGCGGCGGTATTCGCGGCGGTTGGGACAATCTGCTCGCGGTGATCCCCGGCGGATCGTCGGTGCCGCTCGTTCCCGCAGCAGAAATCATGGACTGCCCGATGGATTTCGACGGGCTGAAAGTCGTCGGATCGGGGCTCGGCACCGCGGCCGCGATCGTGATGGATAAATCGACCGACGTGGTTCAGGCGATCAGCCGCATCAGCTATTTCTACAAGCATGAAAGCTGCGGTCAGTGCACCCCGTGCCGCGAAGGCACCGGCTGGATGTGGCGCGTCATGGAACGCCTGCGCACCGGCGACGCCGACATCAGCGAGATCGACACGCTGTACGACGTGACCAAGCAGGTCGAGGGCCACACTATCTGCGCGCTCGGCGACGCCGCGGCGTGGCCGATCCAGGGGCTGATCAAGCATTTCCGGCCTGAACTGGAGCGGCGTATTCGCGACAATGGCGGCGTGCTGGAGGCAGCGGAGTGACGATGATCCGCAAGAAGCATAGGTTTACGACAGGTCCGCGAAAAGGGTCTGAAGAAGTCCGAAAGGCGCACAAACACGCTGACGGATTCTATCGCGTTTATTCGCCGGAAGGCGTCGTCGACGCGGACGGAAAGCGCCGTTGGAACGTCAAGAAAAACATGAAGCTGCTTTCCAATATCGATGAAGTTGCTGATCACGTCGATAAGGGTGGGGGCGTTCGAATGACCGGGCCACTCACTCCGGTTCCATCACTATGCATCAGAGGTATTGAGGTTTCTCGCTAATGCCTAAAGTCACCGTAGATGGCGTCGAAATCGATGTCCCGCAGGGCGCTACTGTCCTGCAGGCGTGCGAGATGGCGGGGAAGGAAATTCCCCGTTTCTGCTATCATGAACGCCTGAGCATCGCCGGCAATTGCCGCATGTGCCTGGTCGAAGTCGCGCCCGGCCCGCCGAAGCCGCAGGCGTCGTGCGCGCTGCCGACTGCCGAGGGGCAGATCATCAAGACCGACAGCCCGATGGTGAAGAAGGCGCGCGAAGGGGTAATGGAGTTTCTGCTCATCAACCACCCGCTCGACTGCCCGATTTGCGATCAGGGCGGCGAGTGCGACTTGCAGGACCAGTCGATCGCCTATGGCCGCGGCGCGACGCGCTATGAAGAGAACAAGCGCGCGGTCACCGAAAAATATATGGGTCCGATCGTCAAGACAGTGATGACCCGCTGCATCCAGTGTACGCGCTGCGTCCGCTTTGCCGAAGAAGTCGCCGGGGTCGAAGACATCGGCGCGATCGGGCGCGGCGAGAATATGCAGATCACGTCGTATCTGGAACGCGCGGTCGCGAGCGAGCTGTCAGGCAATGTCGTCGACCTCTGCCCGGTCGGCGCGCTGACCAGCAAACCCTATGCGTTCGAAGCGCGGCCGTGGGAGCTGACCAAGACGCTGGGCATCGACATGATGGACGCGGTCGGTACCAATGTGCGGATCGACGCGCGCGGGCGTCAGGTGCTGCGCGTCCTGCCGCGGATCAACGACGATGTGAACGAGGAATGGGCGAGCGACAAGACGCGCCACCATGTCGACGGCCTCACGCGCCGCCGTCTCGACCGGCCCTATGTGCGCAAGGATGGCCAGCTGGTCGAAGCGACCTGGGCCGAAGCGTTTGAGGCGATCAAGGCCGTGAAGGCGGGCAAGTCGGTCGCGGCGATCGCGGGCGATCTGTCGGATTGCGAGACGATGTTTGCCGCCAAGGCGCTGGTCAATGCGCTCGGCTCGACTTTGCTCGAAGGGCGCCAGACCGGGCTCGACTATGACGTCACCAGCCTGTCGGCGGTCAATTTCAACACCGGCATTGCAGAGGCCGAAAATGCCGACGTGATCCTGCTGGTCGGAACCAACCTGCGCTGGGAAGCGCCGCTGATCAACACGCGCATCCGCAAGGCCGTGTGGAAGAAGGGCGCGAAGGTCTTTGCGATCGGCGCCGAGAAGGATCAGACGTACAAGGTCAGCTGGCTCGGCGACGATGCCTCGCTGGTGGCGAAGCTGCCCGCAGCGGCGCTTGACGCGCTGAAGGACGCCGAACGCCCGCTGATTATCGTTGGCGGCGGCGGCCTTGCGGTCCCCGGCGTCCATGGCGCCGCGCTGGCGCTTGCCAAGTCGGTGAACGCGGTCAAGGACGGCTGGAACGGCTTTTCGGTGGTGCATATGGCGGCGAGCCGCATGGGGGGGCTGATGCTCGGCTATGCGCAGCCCGGCGGCATCAAGGATATCGTCGCGGCGAAGCCTAAGGTCGCGTTTTTTCTCGGCGCCGACGAAGTCGACTTCACTGGTTTTGCCAATACACTGAAGGCCTATGTCGGCCATCATGGCGACAAGGGCGCGCATGCCGCCGACGTCATCCTGCCCGCGGCGGCTTGGCCCGAAAAGGACTTCACCACCGTCAACACCGAGGGCCGCGTCCAGCGCAGCGAAAAGGCGGTGTTCGCACCGGGCGACGCGCGCGAAGACTGGAGCATTTTCCGGGCTTTGGCCGATACGCTCGGCGTGTCGCTTAGCTTCGACAGCTTCGATGCGTGCCGCGCGGCGATGATCGCGGCGGTTCCGGCGCTCGGCGTCGAAGGTATCGCCGATTACGGCTGGGCGGCACCCAAGCTGCCCGCCAAGCCCGAGGCGCGTGCGATCCCGTCGCCGATCCAGGATTTCTACCTCACCAACGCCATCTGCCGTGCGTCGCCGACGATGCAGCGCTGCTCGGACGAAATCCTCCATGGCGGTGACTATGCGGAGGCCGCGGAATGACCCCGGTACATGCAATCGCCAGCGTCATGCTGGCCGGGATGAGCTTTGCCGTCTGGCGGGGCTTTAATCCGCGCAACAAGGCGGAGAAGCCCGGGCCGCATAATGGCTGGCGGAACCAGGACGGGACGCGGAAATGACCGGACATGATCAAAT